>Ga0315279_10006496_pt1 | contig 14756 bp, 11 predicted proteins | sample YL17G06_20_MG_FD_203694 | JGI IMG/M metagenome (GOLD analysis project Ga0315279, IMG submission 203694) | Sediment microbial communities from Yellowstone Lake, YNP, Wyoming, USA - YL17G06_20 | ecosystem: Environmental > Aquatic > Freshwater > Lake > Sediment | place: USA: Wyoming | collected... | reverse complement strand
CCACCGGCTGAAGCCGGGGGCAAGGAAATGCGCGCTGAAGCGCGCTGTGTACCCCAGTGAAGGAGAACCTTGTTCCCACCGGCTGAAGCCGGGGGCAAGGAAATGCGCGCTGAAGCGCGCTGTGTACCCCAGTGAAGGAGAACCTTGTTCCCACCGGCTGAAGCCGGGGGCAAGGAAATGCGCGCTGAAGCGCGCTGTGTACTCCAGTGAAGGAGAACCTTGTTCCCACCGGCTGAAGCCGGGGGCAAGGAAATGCGCGCTGAAGCGTGCAGAAACCATTAAGCGGTAGTGGCCGGAAAGCCTCCGCCACACAAGGCAGAGGTAAACTACAAGGCGGGGAAGAAGGTGGGGCGGCCTTTCCAGGCTGCCTTGAACACGCAGGCTGGAAAGCCCGCGCCACACAAGACATGATCCCAAAGTAATGGGGAGGAGACGACAACATGCAGTCAACACCGTTAGTCAAACCCATTGACATTCTGCTGGTGGAGGATAATCCCGGGGACGTGGACCTGGCCCGCGAGGGCCTGGAGAGCAGCAAGATGCGCGTCACGCTGAACGTGGCCGGAGACGGCGCGGAGGCGATGGCTTTCCTCCGGCGGACGGGAAAGCACGCGAAGGCGCCGCGTCCGGACCTCGTGCTGCTGGACCTCAACCTGCCCAAGAAGGACGGCCGGGAGGTCCTCGCCGAGATCAAGTCCGACGAGGACCTGAAGCGGATACCGGTTGTGATCCTGACCACCTCCAAGGACGAAGAAGACGTCCTCAAGACCTACAACCTTCACGCGAATTGCTACATCACGAAGCCGATTGACCTGCACCAATTCATCAAGGTGGTGAAATCCATCGAGGATTTCTGGCTCACGATCGTCAAACTTCCGCCAAACGGAGCAAAAAAATGAGCGAGCTACTGCGCGTTCTAGTCGTCGAAGACAATCCGGCCGATATTGACTTGATCCGGGAAACCCTGCCGGAGGGTGGACCCGTGGGTTTCCGGATCGAGTCCGCGCGGCGCCTCTCCGAGGCGCTCGCCCGGCTGGAAAGCGGAGGCATTGATCTCGTATTGCTCGACCTCGGCCTGCCCGACAGCCAGGGGCTGGAAACCTTCCGCAGTCTGCGGAACGCCGCGCCTCACATCCCGACAATCATCTTGACGGGAAACGACGACCAGGAAACGGCGGTTAAGGCGGTGAGGGAAGGCGCCCAGGACTATCTCATAAAGGGTCAGGTTACGGGCAATCTGCTCGCGCAGGCCGCGCGGTACGCCGTGGAGCGCAAGCGGGCCGAGGAAACCTTACGGAAAGAGCGTAAGCGGGCGGAGGAAGAGCGCAAGCGCATCGAGGCCCAGTTGCGCCAGGCCCAGAAGATGGACGCCGTGGGCCGCCTGGCCGGAGGCGTGGCCCACGATTTCAACAACATGCTCCAAGTCATCCTCATGGGCGCCGATATGGCACTGGCCGAGGCCACTCCCGGCAGCCCGCTGGGCCAAAACCTCCTGGAAATCAAGAAAGCGGGGCAACGGTCCGCCGACCTCACCCGGCAGCTTCTGGCCTTCGCCCGCAAGCAGATCATCGCGCCCAGGGTGCTGGACCTCAACGACACGGTCGCGGGAATCCTGAAAATGCTGGGACGCCTGATCGGCGAGGACATTGGCCTCCTGTGGAAGCCGGGCCACGACCTGAAGGCGGTGAAAATGGACCCAGGGCAGATAGACCAGATCCTGGCCAACCTGGTGGTCAACGCCCGCGACGCCATCGCCGGCGTCGGGAAAGTTACCATCGAGACCGGCAAGGCGGAATTCGACCAAGCCTACTGCGACACCCATCCCGGATTCACTCCGGGGCAATACGTGCTGCTGGCGGTCAGCGACGACGGCTGCGGCATGGACAAGGAAACGCTGGCCAACATTTTCGAGCCGTTCTTCACCACGAAGGAGTCGGGCAAAGGCACCGGCCTGGGCCTCGCCACCGTTTACGGCATCGTCAAGCAAAACAACGGCTTTATCAACGTGTACAGCGAGTCGGGCAAAGGGACGACCTTCAAGATCTACCTGCCCCCGCACGAGGCCAAGGCGGCGGCGGGCGGCGAAAAACGCGAATCGCTGGAGCCGGCGACAGGAACGGAGACGGTGCTGCTCGTCGAGGACCAAGAGGCGTTGCTCACACTGGCCAAGAGGCTTCTCGAACGCCTCGGCTACACGGTTCTGGCGGCCGGCAGCCCCCAGGGGGCAATCCGGCTGGTCGAGGAACATGCCGGAGACATCCACCTGCTGATCACGGACATCGTGATGCCGGAGATGAGCGGCGGCGACCTCTGCCAACGCCTCAATGCCCTGCGACCCGGGCTGAAATGCCTCTTCATGTCCGGCTACACCGCCAACGTCATCGCCCATCGAGCCATCCTGGAGGAAGGGGTTCATTTCCTCCAGAAGCCCTTCTCCGTGGAGGCCCTCGCCGCGAAAGTCCGCGAGGCGCTGAGCGCATAGGTTTCGAGGGGGCGCGGGAGCGGGTGCATACGGGAAGCCAGACGAAACGCGGCAGTCCGCGTCCATCGGTGAAAAATCTCATTTGTCCCATCGGGTGCATCTTGACTCCGGCACGGACGCCTCGTGACGGTTCTGCCAATGTGTGCGGCCAATAAAGTAGGGCGGGCGTCTCGCCTGCCGCTTTCAAACGCCGCGTTCACAGGGCCAACTCCATACTCCCCAAACCCACGGGCCAGGGATTGATTGGCAGGCGAGACGCCCGCCCTACTTTGTCCGTCCCCGCGGTTTGCTAGCGGGGTCAAGACGCGCCCTGCCCAATCTCGCAGCCCCGAATCCGCTTGACACGAAGGAGGGGCCGTCAACATACTGGAAACGTAAGCGCGGCAGCCTCAGAGGGAGATCGCGGGAGGCGCATTCAGCAAGACCCGGATCCCGCGAGAAGAGGTTCTGCCCCCACGCAGGTCACCGAAGGAAAGCGAGCCTGGCCGTGCGATATATCCAGACACTGGTCAACGAGCAGATTCGCAAGTGGGAACAGGTTCATGGGGTTTGGACCCCTTCCCCAGCAAGAGGCCCGGAAGACGAGCCCCCGCCGCATCCCGTCATCGCGATGTGCCCCATGCTCGGGAGCGGCTCCCGCCTGGTGGCGGAACTGCTGCGTCTGCGGACGGACTATGAGATATTCGGTTTCAAGCTGATTGACAAGGTGGCGGAGAATATGAACATCCGCAAGAGACTCATTGACCACCTCGATCAGCAGGGGCGTTCCTACGTCCTCAACCTGATAGACGGGCTGCTGGGCGGCCGGCACGTGGAGCAGAGCGAGTATTTCCGCCACCTGCTGGAGGTTCTTAAGGTCTTCGTGACGCAGGGCGGGTGCATACTTCTGGGTCGTGGAGCGCATTTCATGGTGGAGAAGGGCATGGGCATCCGCGTGCACATCACGGCTTCTCCGAAGAAGCGGATCGAGAACATGATGCGCTTTTACTCGATTGATGAGGCCGAGGCGCGCAGGCGCATGGAGACCAGTGACCGGGAGCGCGCCGGGTTCTGCGCAACGTTTTACGGCAAGCAACTGACGGACGTGGATAACTTCGACCTGGTGATCAACATGGACCGTTTGAATCCGGAGACGGCCGCGGCCTGCATCATGCGGACGATGGAGCTGATGTGCCGCGAGCGGAAGCCCAGGCGCGGGATTCCACGTCCAGCGGAGGATGCGGCGGAACTCGTCAGACGCCAGGTGGAGAAGTGGGACCGGAGGAAGGACAAGGGGCCCAAGGAGATGTGGGGGGAATCCGCGGGGGAAGGAACCGCGGTCAAGCGCCTGCCGGTCGTCGCCGTTTCGCCGCGGTTTTGCAGCGGCTCGCGGCTCGTGGCCGAAGCCCTCCACACCCGGCTGGGATACGAAATCTTCGGTTTCAGGCTGATTGACAAGATTGCGGAGGACATGAACCTGAGTCCCCGGATCGTGGACCGCCTGGACTTTCACGCGAGGTCCGCGATCCAGTCCCTGATCGAAGGAATGCTCGAAGGACGGCGCGTAGGGCGCGAGGACTACTTCCGCTCCTTGGTGCACGTCATCCGGGCGCTCATCGTGCAGGGGGGCGTAGTGCTCCTCGGTCGCGGGTCCTGTTTTCTGCTCGAGGAGAAGGAAGGCCTTCGCGTGCGCCTGATAGCCGCGACCGACAAGCGGCTGGAGAACATGAAGGAGTTCTACGGAATAGAAGGCAGACCCGCCCTCGACAGACTCCTCAAGGGCGACAAAGACCGCGCCGAGTTCACCCGCCAGTACTACGGCGTGGACCTGTCGGACACAACCAAGTTCGACCTGACCGTCAACATGGACCGCATCGCCCCCGTGGCCGCGGCTGAGGTAATCCAGCGAGCCCTGGAGCCGCTGTTAGTCTAAGGGTAGGGCGGGCGTCTCGCCTGCCACATTTCCAGACCTGACTCGCGGCGGCGATTCGCGACGGCGGGATGCTCGCCTCGCAAGACTGGTGAAAGCCCGCACTACGAACAGGTTCGCAGGCGAGACGCCCGCGCTACTTTATCCAGCGCTTGGATTTGGCATTTTCATGAAGATGCGCCCACCGCAGTTTTCGGGGTACTTTTCTCTGGGGGTACTTTTCTCTTGCCTGTTTGACCAAGGGATACTACAAAGGGGGGCTGCTGCCGAGTTTTGCTCCGGAAAGAGGAGTCTTCCCGCTTTCCACCTTCCGGCAGACAAGGTTCCCGCCGGTTTGACTCCGGCGGAACCCAGCCTCGGATACCGCCCGCGGAAAAGAGAAAGGGGTCCTTCGGATCATGGTTGACGCCTATGCCACCTCTCTGGGTAGCCTGACCATGGCAGTTGACGCCGGCCATTTCATCCTGGAGGATCCAGGCTCCAACAGCGTGTTGTCCCTGCATCCCGCCATCCGCTTCAAAGGCGCCGCTAAACCACAGATCCTCAGTCTTGTGGAAGGCTTCTCAACTTCCGGCGGGTGCATGTCCGTCACGTGGAAAACCGAGGAAGGGCTGGAGGCGGTGTCCTCCCTCTCCCTGGAAGATACACCACGCTTCCGCCTGGACTTCCGTGTGACAAACAGCGGAAACCGCCCATTGACAGTGGATTGCCTTTGTCCGGTTTTTGTGCCACCGGAAGGCCCCGGCGCGTGCGCGCTGGGCATGCATGACCTCCGCACGGTCGTGCTGCCTCAGGGGGGCGGAGTGCCGCGCCTGTACCGGATCCATGGCGGGATGATCTCGAACTCGCCGTTCGGCGCCTGGTTCTCGGATTCGGGCCAGCCCATGTTGCTGCTCGCGGCCCTGCCTGGTCCCTCACCCAAGCCCGTCTTTTGGGTGAAAGGGGCACGGGGAAAAATCCTTCATCTCAGCGTGGAATGCCCGGCCGGCGGGATTTCGCTCGCGCCGGAAGAGAGCATCTCGACCGTCCCGCTTAGGTTGGTGATCGGCAACTACCCCGTGAAGGATGTGCTGCTCGAATGGGCCGCGGGGTGGCAGGATTCGACAGTTGCTTCCTGCCTCAAGGACTTCGATCCCACGGGAGCGCTCAGCGAACCCGAGGCGGAAGCCGCAATAACCCCCGCTGATCCGCGGGCGTCCGAGGAAAACCCAGCCGCCCCGGACACGGTACGACCCTTGGCCCCCACTCCCAAAGAGGAAAACCCCTCTCGCGAGGATAGGGAGATCGCGGACCCGTCTGGTGGAGCCGTGTGCTCGTTGAGGCGGTGTGCCTCGTTCCGCCGGGCTCTCCGCGCGAATGAGGGAATCTGGCCCCGCTGGGCAGCTGGCCGCAAGTACGCGCCGATGAAAAGCGCCTCCATACGAGGACGCGCCTGAAACAACGTGAAACAACGTGAAGCAACGTGAAGCAACGTGAAACAACGTGAAACAACGTGAAACAACGTGAAACAACGTGAAACAACGTGAAACAACGTGAAACAACGTGAAACAACGTGAAACAACGTGAAACAACGTGAAGCAACGTGGTGGGAATCCGGGGAATTGAGCAACAGAGACTGACTAAAAGTCATAACGCAGTATAAGGAGGCTTGAGAAGTTCTATGAATCTATCTCGACTAATCGAAGGGATGTTCAAGGTCAAAGCATCGGACCTTCACCTGAAGGTGGGGATCAGCCCGATCATGCGCGTGAACGGGCGGCTCACATCGGTCAAACATCCGCCCGTGACCGAAGAAGAAATACTGCAGACGGTCAATGAGATCCTGCCGCACCGCCTGCTGGGCGCATTCGAGAAAGACGGGGCGGCGGACTTCGCGTATGAGGCCGGAGCGTTGGGCCGTTGCCGTGTGGCGGCTTTCCACCAGCGCGGGCACATCAGCGTAACCTTCCGCCGGATCAACCCGGAGCCGCCGACGATTGAGCAGCTGATGCTCCCGCCGATCCTGAAGCAGATTTGCGACGTGCACCGGGGCCTGATTCTCGTGACCGGTATCACGGGATCGGGCAAATCCTCCACCCTGGCCGCGATGATACAGATCCTGAACACCAAGCGCAGGTCACACATCGTCACAGTCGAAGACCCCATCGAGTACGTATTCAAAGACGGGCAATGCCTGGTGAACCAGATGGAGATCGGCCCGGACTGTCCTTCCTTCGGCGTGGCCATGCGCCGAATTCTCCGTTTCGACCCCGACATCATCATGATCGGCGAGATGCGCGACCGGGAAACGGTCTCGACGGGCATCGAAGCGGTGGATACCGGCCACCTCGTTTTCGGCACCCTTCACACCTCCGACGCCAAGCAGACCATCAACCGCATCCTTCACTTCTTTGATAAACGCGAAGAAGAAATGATCCTCGAACTGCTGGCCCACAACCTGCGGGCCATCGTCTCCCAGCGCCTCCTGCCGCGCGACGACCAGTCCGGGCTGGTGCCGGTCTGCGAGCTGCTCATCAACACCCCTATCATATTCAAACTCATCATAGAGGCGCGTGTGGCGGACATTGACCAGGTCCTGAAGGGCGGCGAGAAAGGGATGCAGAGCTTCGACCTGGCGCTGGCGAACATGGTCCGGACCAAGCTGATTTCCGTTGAGACCGCCATGGAAAACTGCGCCGACGAGGCCAGCGTGCGCCGCATGATCCGCGGCGAGTTCAGTGCCGGCGACCGCGCAGGTATTGTCGGGTAAGAAGAAAGTGCTGAGTGCTGAGGACTGAGTGCTGAGGACTGACAAGAACCGATCCGACCGATCCGACCGATCCGACCGATCCGACCGATCTGACCGGCCCACTGGTGAACTGGCAACTGGCGAACTGGCCGACCGGCTTTGGTAACGGGCTAAAGCCCGCACTACATACTCGCGAACCGGCGAACTGGCGAACTGGCCGACCGGCTTTGGTAACGGGCTAAAGCCCGCACTACATACTCGCGAACCGGCGAACCGCCGAACCGCTGAACCGCCGAACCGGCGAACTGGCGAACTGGCGAACCGCCGAAGCGGTGAACTGGCAACTGGCGAACTGGCCGACCCACCACATGGACCAACAGCTTCTCCTAGGCACCAACAACCGTCACAAAGTGGCAGAGATCTCCGCCATGCTTTCCGCTTTGCGGGTGCGGGTCCTCACGCCCCGCGATCTGGGGATTTCGGAGGACCCCTTGGAGGATGGCGCGACGTTTGAGGCCAATGCGCTGGTCAAGGCGCGATTCTTCTCGAAGCAGGCGGGGCTTCCCTGTCTGGCAGACGATTCCGGACTGCTAGTGGACGCGTTGGCCGGCCGGCCTGGTGTTCTCTCGTCCCGTTACGCCCCAACGGATCACCAACGCATCGCCCGGTTGCTCGAGGAACTCCGGGGTGTCCCTGAACGCAAGCGCACGGCGCGCTTTGTCTGCGCGGCGGCACTGGTGATCCCGGCGGTCTCATGTCCGAGTGTCCAAGAGAACGCCACGCGGGACCGTTCCCTCAACCCTCCGGCCGAGCCAAACGCCGCGGCCACGACGGAAATCCTGGAGAAAGGGATCTGCGACGGCGCGATCGGCTTCGAACCCCGAGGCTCGGGCGGATTCGGTTACGATCCCGTCTTTCTGATACCTGGGCTGAGGAAAACGATGGCGGAGCTCACTCCGGAAGAGAAGAACACCATCAGCCACCGCGGCCGGGCCCTCGCCGCCATGAAACCCCACCTGCTCCGTTTCCTGGCGTGAAATTGGCATATACGCGCCATGTGTGGTATACTACTCCCATAAGGGAACACGGACCTGTGCAACCGTGTGTCTCAGATACCATGGAAAAGGAATGGATCATGAAAAACCGTGGCTTTACTTTGATCGAGTTGTTGATCGTGGTTGCGATTATCGCCATTCTGGCAGCCATCGCGGTCCCCAACTTCCTCGAGGCGCAGACGCGCTCCAAGGTCGCTCGTGTCAAGAGCGATCTTCGCAGCTTGAACCTGGCGTTCATGGCGTACTACACCGACAATCAGAAGATTCCGCCGGATGGGAACGATGTAATGACATGGAGCTGGCAGATGGAGAACCCGGGACAGCAACCGGATTTCCCGCTGATCGGCGACATCGGGCAATTCTATGCGTTTCGCTATTTTGCGCGATTGACCACGCCGGTGGCCTATATGACCAGCATTCCTCACGATGCCTTCACCCGCCGCATGCCCTACGGTTATGATACCCTCAGGCAGAATCCCTGCGGCTATTGCATCGCCGCTTCTTGCGGGCCCGATACCATTGCCGGGGACTGGCTGAGAAGCTTCGGCACCAACACGGGCTCGGCACTGGCTTATGACCCGACGAACGGGACAAAGAGCCGGGGCGACATTTGGCGCGCCATGATTGTCCTGGACCAGGACATATTCAAGACCCACTATCCTTTTGATTTTCACTAGCCCCATTCAAGCGGCATCTCCCGCGTCTGTTTTCTCAGCGGGACAAGGCGGTTCACGTCGCCGTCTGGGCGGCGTGCCGCATTCTCGGGTTGATGCCCGTGCTCTGCCGTATAACGAGACTGACCGGCAGGATCGTGTCCTCCATCACGGGGTGTTCGGATTCCTGGGCCAGGTGAAGAAGATGCATGGCGGCGGTCTCCCCCACCCTGGTGTGTTCGACGTGAATGGAGGTCAGGGGGACGGAGGTCGGGTTTGAAGACAAGTCGTCGAACCCGGCAATGGAAAGGTCTTCGGGAACCCGGATCCTAAGCGTCTCCGCCGCCTGTAGAGCCCGCTGGGCCGCCGTGTCGTCCGCGGCAAAAATAGCGGTGGGAGGGTCGGGCAAGCTCATCCAGCGCTTCAGCCGCAGGAGACCCGGATTGGAGGGAACGTTGGTGTCCAGCTCGGAATCAGGCTCGATTCCGGCCTCTTTAAGCGCTTCGATATACGCCCGCCGCCTTACCGCCAGCGAGGTGCAGAACTCGACCGGGAGCTCCCGGTAGAACGCGATACGGCGGTGGCCGAGCGACAGAAGATGCTTCATCACCTGCCGTCCCCCGTCGTAGTTGTCCGGCAGGACCGTGCTGATCCTGGCCTCCAGCCCGGGGATGGCGCGGCTCACGGCAACGCAGGGGATCCGCGCCTTCAACAGGGTCTCGGCAATCCCCGCGTTGATATCCGGACTATCAAGAAGCGGGATGAAGATCACCCCGTCCACCCCCATGCGAATTAAACGCTGAACATACTTGGTGGTGCGGCGGGGACTGTTCTCGGTGTTGCACAAAATGAGACTGCTCTCGTGCCGCACGAGGCAACCCTCTATGCCCATGATGAGCGAGGGCTCGATCCCGTTTCGAACAAGACTCTGCCCCAGAAAAGCGAAGAGGTACTCCCCTTGTCCCGGATGAGCACGGACCACGGTTCCCCTGCCGCGTGTGCGCGAAAGGCAACCCTCCCTGACCAGCTGGTCAAAAGCGCGACGGACGGTGATGCGGCTGACCCCGTAACGTCGGACAGCCACCATGTCCGTCATGAAAGGAGCCCCCGGTTCCAGATTCCCTTCCAGGATCTCGCGTTTCATGGCCGCGATGACTTGCTGATACTTCTTCTGGGTCTGCATGGGACGATGCTCTCGATCAGCGACGTAATAAGCACCGGAGGGTGTTAGATATAACAATCCGGGCGCTGAGTATGCCCCCACAATAGCAAGAATGCAAGCCTTTTTTGGGTGTTTCTTGAACACTTGTACCACCATGTTACTAGTGCGCTTCTTTTCTCTTGACGTTATCTCATAAAAGCGCTATGAATACCACAAGGTGCTGTTATGACATATCGCGGCCCCCTGCTGCGGAGCATAATACGAGCACTCCGTGAATCCACAACTCTTTCACAGAAGGGAGCAAAGCATGAAGAAGCATGGCTTCACCCTGATCGAATTGCTGATTGTGGTCGCAATCATCGCCATTCTCGCCGCTATCGCCGTTCCGAACTTCCTGGAGGCGCAGACGCGCTCCAAGGTCGCCCGGGTCAAGTCCGACATGCGCACAATCCTCACCGCCTTCCTGGCCTATTACAACGACTACATGAAGGCGCCGCCCGACGGGAACGACTGGAACACCCCCGCGAGCTATCCGACGAGCTGGCAGGCGGAACATCCGGGGCAACAACCCGACTTCCCGCTCGTGGTTGACGGAGGGGACATTTCGGGTTACTATGTGACTCGATATCTTTCTCCTCTGACAACGCCAGTGGCTTACATCACGAGCGTTCCTCATGATGCCTTCACCCGACGTATGCCGTACGGCTATGACACCCGCGCCAACAATGCGACGCAATCCCTGTACTATGCCGTCATAGCGTCAATCGGTCCTGACAATGTTCCCGGCGACTGGATGCGCAGCCCTAGCAACAACTTCATGGCATTGGCCTACGACGCAACAAACGGGACGAAAAGCCGGGGCGACATCTGGCGCGGTATGGTTGTACTGGACACCGCTTATTGGAACGCCGAGTATCCCTTTGACGTCAAGTAGCGGAAGGACGCTCGGGAACGGAGAAGACCCGGCCCATCTCCTTGGGTCCGACATACTATCCGCCGCCTTCAACAAGAACGCGGATAACGTCTCCCGCCCCCACGCTCTGAGGTCTAACGGGGCGCGGAACAGGGATCCTTTGGACAACCCGTTCCGCGCCCCGCTTCTTTTCTGAGAGCGCCTGATACTGAGTAGCGATCAAAGAGATACAATTCAAACCCTTGTTCAATGCATGAACATTGCGGGAAACAATCTATGAAGGGCACGAAGAAAACCCCAAGAACAACTCACCACAGAGACACAGAGGCACAGAGGAAAGCATTAGATGGAAAGGTGGAAAGAAACCCTCTTGTTCCCCGGATCTTTGTGTCTTCGCGGTTTTTGTGGTTGTTTCTCTGTGCCTCTGTGTCTCTGTGGTGATTTCTTCCATATTGTGTCACTTTGAATGCATATTTGGTATGACGCCGCCCGCCCGGCAATCCCCGCAGCGCGAGCCAATTCTCTTGCTCTGTCGCGGCCGCCCTCGTATGATATCCCGCATGAGTGGAAAGGACCGCCTCATGCCTGGATGGACCACTCTCCGCCAACTCCTGGAACACGAGATCGCCCAGCGGATCCAGGAGGGATGTCAGATGGACCGCCTGGCCTGGCGAAAGCGACTTCAAGCTTGCGGCGATGGAGATACCGGCTCGCTGGAGAGTCTGTACAGGGAACTCCAGGCGCTCGAACCGGGGCCGGACTCTTCCTTTCACGAACCGGCGGGGCTCGAGGCAATCCTCAAGAGCATTCCCGCCAGGAAGCCGAGGCCCGCGGCCGGGATTCCCGGCGAACGCGAGATTTTCGATCGGCTGCGGGGCGGCTGGATGGGGCGGTGCTGTGGTCTTGCCTTGGGCCTGCCGTTCCAGAACGAGCCTTTCACACGGCATCGGCAGAACCGCCAGCGGCGCGAGATCGAGCGCTGGCTGAAGGGGGCGGACGCTTGGCCGCTGGATTTCTATGTCCCTTCCTCCAGCCGCGTGGACGTCCACGGCCTGCGCCTGGCTTCTCTGGAGTACACCCGCGAGAACCTTCAGGGCGTGGGACCCGACCCGAATATAGACTTCATGCTGGTGGCCCTCAAGACACTGGAAAAAGCCGGAACGGATTTTCAGACCGGGGACCTGGCGCGCAGCTGGTTCAGCCTTCTCACCTATGACGCTCTCCCCCCGGCGGAGACCCAGGCCTATCTCAATATGCTCCGAGACGAGAACCTGGCGGGTGGCCGGTTTTCCCGCGAGGATCTCGACCAAGTGGACTGGGCGGCAATCGCGACACGGCATAATCCCTATCGAGAATCCGTCGGGGCGCGCTGCCGGAGCGACCTATATGGTTATCTTTGTCCGGGACACCCCGCCCGAGCCGCGGAAATGGCTTGGCGGGACGCGCGCATGAGCCATGTGAAAAACGGCATCTACTCCGCCATGTTCACGGCAGCCATCATAGCGAAGGCTTACACCTGCGGCGATCCGGCCTCGCTGGTGCAGACGGGGCTTTCGCTGGTTCCGAAGGAGAGCCGGCTGGCCCGCGCGGTCCGCGCCGCCATACGTCTTCGCCAGGAGCGCGAGGACTGGGCCGGCTGCTGGGACGAAATCCATGCGCAGTATTTCGCGCACGATGCGGCGCATTCCATTCCCAACACGGTGATCTGCGTCCTCGCGCTGCTCTACGGAGAAGGCGATTTCGCCAAATCCATCTGCGCGGCGGTTTCGGCCGGCTTGAGCCCCGCGGCCAACGGCGCCACCGTGGGTTCGATCCTGGGGCTAGTGCATGGGGCGCGCGCCTTGCCCGCCAGATGGACGGATCCCCTGAAGAACTCGTTCCGAAGCGGCGTGAAAGGCTATGACGCCGGGACCCTGAGCGACGGGGCGGCCCGGTGCATGGACATTATCAAGAAAGGGGTGCACGGGAATGACGCGAGACGACGACTCTAGTATCCCACGGGACGTCTGGAACCGGCGGCGGTTTCTTCAGACGGCAGGACTGGGCGCCGCCGCGCTCATCACCTCGGGGTGCGCTTCCCTCTTCGGCGCCAAGCGCCTCCTCCCTTCCGGACGCAAACCGAACATCCTCTTTATCATGGGGGATGACCACGCTTCCCATGCCATGAGCTGCTACGGCAGCAAGATCAACAAAACGCCGAACATGGACCGGATCGCGCGGGAGGGCGCTCTCTTCCAGAACTGCTTCTGCACGAACAGCATCTGTGCGCCCAGCCGCGCCGTCATCCTCACGGGACGCTACAGCCACATCAACGGGGTCACCGACAACGGGCAGAAGTTCGACGGAAGCCAGGAGACCTTTCCCAAACTCCTGCGGGCCGCCGGCTACCAGACCGCGCTGATCGGCAAATGGCACCTGCAGAGCGATCCCACCGGATTTGACCATTGGTGCATTCTGCCGGGACAGGGCGCCTACAACGATCCTGTTCTGATCGAGATGGGCACACGGAAGAAACACCCGGGATATGCGACCGACATCATCACGGACCTCAGCATCGCCTGGTTGAAGCAGCGCGATCCGCAAAAGCCGTTCCTTTTGATGTGCCAACACAAAGCCCCGCACCGGAACTGGGTCCCGGATGCGGCGCACGCCGGCCTCTTCAAGGACACGGACGTGCCCGAACCGCCAACCTTCAACGATGACTACCGCACCCGGAGCGACGCGGCCCGCCTCCAGGAAATGACCATCGAGCGCCACCTGACCCAAAACGACGTGAAAGAACCGATCCCGCCCGGCCTCGAGGGACAAGGTCTCAAGAACTGGAAATACCAGCGCTTCATAAAGGATTATCTGCGGTGCATCGCGTCGGTGGATGACAACATCGGCAGGCTGCTGGATTATCTCGATCAATCCGGCCTCACGAAGAACACATTGGTGATCTACACTTCCGATCAGGGTTTCTTCCTCGGCGACCACGGATGGTTCGACAAGCGCTTCATGTACGAGGAGTCCTTCCGCATGCCGCTGGTGATGCGGCTTCCGGCCATGATCAAAGCCGGGTCGGTGAACCAGGATCTTGTGATGAACCTGGATTTCGCGCCCACGTTCCTGGAATGCGCGGGTGTCCCCGTCTCCACCGGAATGCAGGGCCGCAGTATGCTTCCGCTCCTGCGGGGAAAGACTCCTCGCGACTGGCGCCGATCCGTCTACTACCACTACTACGAGTATCCCGCCGAACACGCCGCAAGGCGCCACTATGGGGTCCGCACAAAACGCCACAAGCTCATCCACTTCTACTATGATATTGACGCCTGGGAGCTTTACGACCTCCAAAACGACCCGCACGAACTGAACAACCTCTACGCCGACCCGGCTTGCGCGGGCATCGTGAAGGAACTGAAGGCGGAACTGAACCGCCTGAAACAGCAATACCGTGATCCTGTTTCTTAGGGATACGGACGGAACCCCGGAACACCGCGTCCAGCCTTTACGCTGCGGCGTGGCTGCTCGCGTGGGCGCCACAATCCGAAGGTTGAGGTCTGAACCGGCATCTCCCTTGAGGGGGCGCATCTTGATGAAGCTACGCAGGCAAAGCAAAGCGGGGCGGTAAAGTAGGGCGGGCGTCTCGCCTGCCATATTTTCAGACCTGGCTCGCGGCGGCGATTCGCGACGGCGGGATGCTCGCCTCGCAAGACAGGCTAAAGCCCGCACTGCGAACAGGTTCGCAGGCGAGACGCCCGCGCTACGAGCAGGTTCGCGGGCGAGACGCCCGCGCTACGAGCAGGTTCGCGGGCGAGACGCCCGCGCTACGAGCAGGTTCGCGGGCGAGACGCCCGCGCTACGAGCAGGTTCGC
>Ga0315279_10006495_pt1 | contig 14756 bp, 16 predicted proteins | sample YL17G06_20_MG_FD_203694 | JGI IMG/M metagenome (GOLD analysis project Ga0315279, IMG submission 203694) | Sediment microbial communities from Yellowstone Lake, YNP, Wyoming, USA - YL17G06_20 | ecosystem: Environmental > Aquatic > Freshwater > Lake > Sediment | place: USA: Wyoming | collected... | reverse complement strand
TGGACCGGGACAATTTCCTCAATTTCGAAAACATCTATGCCTCCATCAAGTAGACCGTCAATTAGATGTTTTTTTAATTCTTCGCCGCTGCCTCTAACATCTCTGGCTACCACAACTTTTTTTACCTCGGGAAATAAACTGGCGTAAGCTAGACCCAAATTATAAACAAACTCCCGGTCAAAATCGCCGGGGTAAACGCCCCGGACGTCGTAAGTTCTGAAAATGGTCGGGTTAAATTTCATAAGATTTATTTAAATAAATATATTTTACTTTTCAATTTTAGCATAAATTCCTTTAAAAAACAGGTTTTATTTCTTTTTAAAAATATTAATGCCTTGACCGCCAATCACTAATTTAACCATCCCGTCTTTATCGGTGCGGAAAATTTGAGCGCCGGCTGAGGCTAAATTTTTTAAAACTTCGGCTGTTGGATGACCGTAAGAGTTCTTGCCCACCTCAATAACCGCTATTTTAGGCGAGATGTTGGATAAAAATTTCTCACTAGAGGAAAGTTTTGAGCCGTGATGAGCCACTTTTAGAACATCAACGTCTAAATCGTATTTTCTCATCAAATAATCTTCTGTTTTGGTATCAATATCTCCGGTAAACAGAATTTTTGAATTTTGGCTTTGTAAAAGCGATACAAAAGCGGTCTCATTTAAATCAGAACTTTCAATAAAATTCTTGTCCGGCAGGAGAAAATTAAATTGACTGTCAAGGTAATGAATTTTATCGCCGCCAGCTAAAATCACAACCGGAATTTTATTTTCTTGGATAACTTTTGACAATGCTGACCAGGAATCAGCCGTAGCGCTCCGACCGTTAAAAATAAAAGCACCGATTTGGTAGCGTTTTAAAACGTCGATTAAACCGGTAAAATGGTCGGTTTGGGGATGAGAAAGAACGATTAAATCAAGATAGCGGTCAGTCGGCCGCAAAACCGAGGCCAATTCATTGATAACCTTGTTATTGGGGCCGCCGTCAATTAAAACTTTGGGACCATTGGGTAAAATCACTAATTCGGAATCCCCCTGGCCGACGTCAAGAAAATAAAGTTCTAAATTTTTATTAATCGGCTCAAAAACAATCAGCCCCCAAATAAAAAAGTCAAAAACAACCAAAAATATCATTATTAAAATTAAACGATTAATGTTTAACATCCCTACAATTATAAACTATGAATCCGACCATTATTAAATAATAGATTATTATTCCTGAAATTCCGATTTTGGTAATCGGCAGAGAAATTTTGGCAAAAATATTAATCAGGGTTGATTCATATACCAGAAACAAATTCGTAAACCAACCCAAAATCACGGCCAAGACCGTTGAGAAAAATCCTATTGTCCCGAGTAGAAATCCTAAAAACATTGTGGGCGGAATTACTTCCAAAATTAGAACATTAGCTAATAAAGCCGTTAAAGAAAATTGATTAAAATTAATAATTAACAAAGGGGCCACTCCCAATTGAGCCGAGGTGGTGGTTAAAAAATTTTTCCGCCAGCCCAAAAATCCTTCTTCTTCCTTCATTTTGAAAAATTTCTGGATGGCCGGGCTAAGATAAACAATGCCAAGTAGAGCAGCAAATGATAATTGAAAACCAATATCAAAATATAAAACCCTTGGGTTAAGCAGCACCATAAAAAAAGCGGCCAAAACAATGGCATTGCGGACGCTATAAAGCCGACCGACCTGACTGGCTAATAAAGCAATAAAGCCCATGATAGCCGCCCTGACCACTGAGGCCTCAGCTCCAGTCATCAAAACAAAACCGAAAATTGCCAAAATCGTCAGAATAAAAGTTAGGCGCCGAGGCAGAAAATAATTTAAAAAAACAAAAACAGCCAGCACAATAACGGAAATATTGTAGCCGGAAAGCGCCACTAAATGGGTGGTGCCACTCTTGCTCATTGCGTCTTTAAATTCTTGGGAAAATTCTGTTCTTTCACCCAGGGTGATGCCTGACAAGAAAGCACTTTTTTCGGCTGACAAAGTTTTTTGAAAATTACTGATTAATCCTTTTTTTAATTTGAAGAGGGAAGATTTTACGGTTGAACCTTGATTTTTGGCAATTAATTGAGTTTTTGGGTAATCAGCTGTTCCAAAAACTCCGTCTTTGGCTAAATAATTAGTGTAATCTGCTGGACCAGGCATTTTTATCACTCCTTCAAAATTAATTAAATCGCCATAATCAAAACTCGGATATGATTGAAGTTTTATAAGAATTTTCCCTGCATATGGCGGCTGGAGCTCAATGACTAATTTTTGCTGACTGCCTTGTTCGGGATTTTTTACCACCATTCCCTGAAAATTGATTTTTTCATTAAAAACAATCTTGAGATTGTTAATTTGATAATTACTCCACCAAAAATAATAAAAAGCGCCGATGATAATAAATAAGGATAAACTGGTGAGCCAAAAAATTTTCGGGATTTTTCTAAGATAGCCAATAAGTAAAAATATAGCGACCAATAGAATGGTCGCCGTCATAATAACTGCAAAATTCGATCCAGAACTGGCAGCTAACACACCTAAAATAAAGAAACCGGCGACATAAAAAGCAATATCGTAGATTCTCATTAACTATATTATAACACCGCCACCCAGTAGTTCACTCTCTTTATTATAAAAAACCGCTGACTGCCCAGGCGCGACAAATTTGACTGGCTGGTTAAAATGAAGCATGTAGCGTGAAGCGTGAAGCGTAATTTTTGCTACCACAAGCGGTTGGCGATAACGGGTTCTGACTAAAATTTTTGCTGATTTTGGCGGCTTGCTCGAAATCCAATTAACGTTTTTCAATTTTATTTCTTTACGGAAAAAATTTTTATCATTTTTTTGAACAACCAGCAATTGATTTTTATTCAGATTTTTATCCGCCACGTAATAGGGTCCGGTGCCGCCAACTGGAACTCTTTGACCGATAGTATAAAATTGGACGCCGTTATGCTCGCCAATTTTTTTGCCGGTTTTTAATTCAATAATAGGCCCTTTTTTTGCGTGGAGCCGCTTTTTTAAAAATCCAGCCAAGTCTGCGTCGTGAACAAAACAAATTTCCTGGCTTTCTTTTTTTAAATAAGGCAAATGTCGCTGGTCAGCTATTTTTTTCACCTCCTATTTCGTATAATTCCCCAAAGGAAATAATAATTTAGCTAATTGCTTCTGATCCAAATTGTAAAGAAAATAACTTTGGTCTTTAGTACGGTCAGCCGCAATTTTCAGTTTCCACTTTTTATTCTTCAACAACCGAACATAATGACCAGTGGCTAAATAATCAAATTTCCATTTTCCCATTAATTTAAACAACAGACCGAATTTTATTTTTTTGTTGCAAATCACGCAGGGATTGGGCGTATCGCCCCGGCTGTAAGTTTCAAAAAAATAATCAATTACTTCTTTTTTAAACTGCTTTCTTAAATCAATTATTTTAAGAGGAATGTCGATTTTTTTAGCCACTTTTTTTGCCGCCTCAAGCGCCTGTTTGTAATTAATTTGCCCCAAATTCAAAAAAACGCCGCAGGCGTTATATCGACGCTCTTTTCCACCAAAGGCGGATCCGCCTCGGGCGGAAAGAAGAGCAGCGGTTAGCGATGAATCCACACCGCCAGACATAGCTACAAGAACCCTTCGACCCTGCTCAGGGCGAGCCCTTTTAACCTTTTTTAATTCTTTCAACATATTCTCCGATTTGGGTATTAATTTTAATAATATCGCCTTCGTTTATAAAAAGGGGTACGGAAATCTTGGCACCGCCTTCAATTATAACCGTCTTTGTGCCGCCCTGGGCCGTATCTCCGCGAATAGCTGGCGGCGCTTCAACCACTTTATAATCAGCTTTAATAGGCAACTCTATATTTATGATATTGTCGTTGAATTTTATCGCCAAAACTTCCAAATTGGGTTTTAAAAATTGAACTGATTCGACGATTTCGTCGGTTTTCAAAAAAAAGCGTCTTTTTGGATTGCTAATTTCGTCAAACCAATACTGACCGCGACTTTCACAAAGAAACCGCGACTTTATTTTATCCACTTCTGCTTCTTTGAATTCATCAGCTGGCTTGAAATTCCGCTCATATACCTGACCGGTTTTTAAATTGCGGATTTTTGTCTGAATACTGGAGCCGCCCCGACCCATATGAAGATGTTTAACTGACATCACCACGTAAGGGTCTTGGTCTATTTTTATCAATATTCCATTTTTGAGGTCGTTGATGGAAAGCATGAAAAAAAATTATTCTAATTTCTAATTATTCTAATTGACCTAAACCAAATTTTAAACATTGGACATTAGGTTGTTGGGAATTGACTAGAATAATTAGGTTAATTAGAGCAATTAGGTTAATTTTTAAAATAGGCTCTTTTGCGGTTCTATTTCCTTTTTTTCTTCTTGGCTGAAAATTTCCACTTTGCCGTATTCGCCGTCATAACCGGGCCTGATTTTAAATCTTTTTTCGTGAACCGCTTTAATACCTTGCCTAATTTTATCGTCAGTTGCGCCTTTTAATTCTTCATCTTTTGTTTCCAGAAGCACTTTTAATTCGCTGCCAAAAGTCCTGATTAAACTTTCGTATTCTCCTTTGACTTTTTTGGCCGTCACGCCCAAACCAAAAACCTCGGCAATAATTTCATCAAGAGGAATCAAATTATAATAAGGAACGCGATTATTATAACTATAATAGTAGCCAGGGGTTTCACTCTGAATTATTTCCCGATCAGCTAATTTTTCCACCCGATTCATTACGCCGATAGTTAATTTTCGGCCGCATTTCGGACAAATGCCGTTATGTTTTTTTGTCTCTTCAGGCGAGAAAACAATGCCGCATAAGCGGTGACCATCAAAATGATATTTTCCTTCTTCGGGAAAAAATTCAATGGTGGCGACGAATTTTCGATTACCTTTGAAATTCGGCGCGCCGCTTTTAATCGCTTCTATAATCCCTTCATAAGATAATTCCGTATCAAAAATATTCGCTTCTCTGCCTATACGTTGAAAAGAATGCGAATCGGAATTGGAAATCAAAGCGATATTATCCAGTTTTGAAAGCCGCCAGTTCATTGCTGGGTCACTGGACAGACCTGTTTCAATGGCAAAAATATTTTTTGCATATTCGCCAAAACATTCTTCCAAAGAATCAAATCCTGACATTGAGCCAAAAACCGAAAACCAGGGGGTCCAGGCATGAGCCGGTACAACAGCAGCTCTGGGATTGGTATTAAAAACGATTTTCGCCAGTTCTCTGGCGTCCAGTCCTAAAATCGGCCGGCCGTCTGATTTTAAATTGCCAATCCAGCCCAGTTGAGTATTAACTTTTTCAACGGTTTCAATGTCGGGAGCAAAAATCAAATTATGAATGCGATAAACTTTTTTTATCCCAGACGCCGATACTCGCGAATAAATGCCGGAAATTTCCGTACTTAAAAAAAACCGCGTTTCAGCCAGAGTCCCTTTCATTGTTTTTTTCTTATATTGCGATTTTAATTTAAAAAGCCCGGTTTCTGCTGGCTCCAGTTTTTCTTTAATTTCCTTAAACCATTCAGGATGCGTAAAATCGCCGGTCGCCATCACCAGAATTCCTTTATTATCAGCCCAGCGGTCAAGCTCTTCCAAAGTCATATCCTTGGAAGTGGCCCGGGAATATTTTGAGTGAATATGTAAGTCAGCGATAAATTTCATATTTTTGTGGGTGCTGGAGGGATTCCCGCCTGCGCCGAGGCTTCGGCGGGCAGGGAACCCCGGCCTACTCGGTTTGCCCCGTTAGATTTTTGCTTGTGGACGGTGCTGGGATTGAACCAGCGGCCTCTTCGGTGTAAACGAAGCGCTCTACCACTGAGCTAACCGTCCATAAATCTAATAGGGTGAATAAACGAGACGCTCTACCACTGAGCTAAGCACCCCTTGTCCCGCACCTATTTTTCGTTAAGGTAATAAAAATAGGTGCGGGATGAATGTTGAAATTTTATCAGATTTTCTCGTTGGCGGCAAATTAAAAACCCTACAGTAATTACCGCACAATATGGCAATATAACTGTAGGGTTTTGGTTCGGGATATCGACATTTGGACATTAAATACTCTTTGCCCAGCTATAATACTTCGGCTTTAAGCCTTTTGACTGGAGTAGTCGAATGGCATGATGCATTTCGTCTTTAAAAATGGTGTATGGACTATCTGGAATTTGACCTATAGTTTCCGCTGTAGCTACCCAACCATTATTTTTCTTAATTGCTTTTACCAGCATTGTTTTGGATGGGCCAGCAAGTACGAATTCCCCGATTTTCCCGTCTTTAAAAGTAACAACTAAACACCTATTAAAACAAATTGCGGACTTTGTCATAGCTTTTCCTCCTTCCTAGTTTATGGGTTATTCACCCATTCATAGGTTTTTATTTTCCTCTCTAATTTAAGTAATTGGATGGCATGCCTTGTTGCTTGGTTAATGGGACTGCTTGGGCCCCGTTGGATCCTTGCCACCGCTGCTACCGCCAGCCACCCGTTATGTTCCTTCGAAAACGTAGCTGTAAACAATGTTACCTCTTTTCGAGCGGGACCAGAGAGTATAAAATATTCCGTACCTCTATCAAAAACAACTCTCAGCGCTGAAGAGAACACCTCGGGCTTTCTATTCGGAGATTTTTCCATCTCTTCCTCCTTTCTTAGCTATAGGATTGGATTTGCCCGTTCTGGACACTGGACACCCATAGACGTAAACTTATTCTTAATTTAATGTTCCAAATTTAAAAAGTCTTACTAAACAAAGTAAAGCACATATTATTTAATGTGTCAATATTAAGGAAATTTTGACTTTAAGATTTTATTGTATAAGTTTTATTTTAAACTTTCCTTTTCATATATAAGGAGGTATTATAAAAATATGCAACTGGAAGATTTAAAAAAACAGGTAATGAAGCAAGCAACAGAAAAAGGATTTGGAACTAAACCAAAGGATGTCATTGTTTCGGAAAAAATCGCCCTAATCCATTCGGAAATTTCAGAAGCATACGATGCCTATTTGCAAGATGAACTTGAGGGTAAGGACGGCTTTTATGAAGAATTAGGAGACGCCCTTCAAAGAGTTTTGCATCTCGGAGGTATCTTCGAAATTATTTTTCCCATTTCCCTGAATAAGGGCCTAGATGATATTTCTTCTAGTTCTGCGGACGGAAAAATCGCTAAACTACACAAAATAGTTTCGGAATGTTGGGAAAATTATCGACACAAAAGAATGGAAAAATTTAAGGACGGCCTAATCCGTTTAGCATATGCTATTATTAAAATGTCTGAAGATTACAGATTTTCTTTAGATGAAACTATTCTGAAAAAGATGGCAAATAACAAAGATAGAGAGTGGAACAAAAAAGAAATGCACGAAAAATTTGTTTAAGATTCTCAATGCATAAGATAATTAAATTAAAGGGTGGCTCGAGGCCACCCTTTCTATTACAATAAAGTCATGAGCTAAAAATTGTGCCCCCAGGGAGAATCGAACTTCCATCTTGGCCTTCGGAGGGCCATGTTCTATCCGTTAAACTATGGGGACGTTAGTGTATTATTTCGTAAAGTATCCCGCCAATAAACACCGTAATTAGAGCATAAATAATTAAAGGATTCAATTTTTTGAAGATAACCTCCTCACTTTTTATTTTACGAGCCCTCAGCCACATCAGGGTGATAAAAATTCCTTCTAAGGCGATAAAAACGCCGCCGACTATACTAATTAAAGCCAAAAAATTTTTGAACCCGGCGAGAAACAAAAGTAAGGGCGCGACAACCACGATTAGGCCGGCTAAAATTTTCGGAAATCTTAAATCATATCTTAAAGCGCTTTTTACATCCAAGCCAATTACAATATAAGAACTCCAAAGCGAAATCAGACCGAAAATTCCGACCAGCGTTAAAACGCCTTGGGGTATCTGACCAATTAATCCCGAGACAGCGTCTTCGGAAACAACCCTGGAAAGCCCCCAGATTCCCAAAACGAACAATAAATAGATTAGAGACGGCAATAAAGTCCCCAAGATAATCGGTTTTTTAACCTCAACTAACGGCTGTTTGATTTTTTGAAAATAACTGACAACCGCCGGAATGGCTACCCGACCGGCTAAGGCAAAAAGAACCACTCCATAAGGAAGAAAAATGTTTTGAAAATTAAAAGCCGGGACGGAAATTATCTTGCCAAAATGACCTAGTCCATAGCCAAAAATTATTAAAATAATACCAATAATACCTCCGGTAATTAAAAATTCCGAAAAAGCGAGCCGCCGGATTCCCAAGAAAATGGCGGCTGAGCCCAAGAGCCAGAAGGTTAAGAGTTTAGAAATATCGGAAATATCCAAACCTATTGGTTTAATCAAATTAATAAAACTGACCGACAAAATTAAATAAACGGTTAAAACAAAAAGCATTCCGACAATTGTCATTAAGATTGACAGCCAAAACCCCAAGTTTCCCAAATAAATTTTGGCGTAGCCGGGAAATCGATGGAAATTTCTGCCTCCTTCGGTTTTTAAAATTAAATCCGCATACATCAAATGGATGAAAACAAAACATATGCTGAAAAATCCTAAATAAAATAAACCGGTGATAATTCCGGCTCTTTCAAAAACAAAGGGCAGGGCAAAAATACCTGCACCAATAATTGTTCCCGCTAAAAGGCTGGCGGGCAGAATAATATTCTTATACATTGACTGTCAAATTAAAGTTCTTGAGTGTCCTTAGGAGGTTTGCTCGCTAATTTTTTAACCAGCCTGCTTTCAACAAACCAAAAGGCGACGAAAATCAAAACCACTAAAAAAGTAGTAAAAACAGCCAACAGATAAATTTTGAAGCCCACAGCCATCCCGATGGCAGCTGCCACCCAAAGACCAGCAGCCGTAGTTAATCCTCTTAATTGAGAACGATGAAAAATTATCAGACCAGCGCCAATAAATCCTACCCCTAAAACAATTTGGGAAGGAATTCGAGAAACATCAAAAAGATATTTTGCATCAGAAAACTTTTCCGAAGCTATTATTGAAATAATCGTAAAAAAAGCCGCGCCCAAACTGACCAAAGCAAAAGTACGCATACCGGCTGCTTTTTTAGAAAGTTCTCTTTCTAATCCAACGAAGGCACCCAAAATGGTTGCCAAAACAAGTTGGCCAAAAAATTCAAGCATAATTTTAATTTAAGCGCTGTAGACTTCGTCGCTTTCTCTCACTTTTTGTTCTGCTTTAATTCCCACCTCCTGTCCTTTTTTGGCGCTTTCTATATCCTTATGGTCATACTGCATTGAGTCAATTTTCTGACTGAAGTCGGTATGAGGGCCCTTAAAATGAATTGTTTCACCCACCTTTACCTCGCGATTAAATTTAATAATTACCACCCCAATGCCGCCGTAATAGTGAGTTACCTTACCGATAGGTTTTTCCTCTGCCATAAATTAATTTATTTAGTTGTTATTGCGACCTTTTTCTTTTTTAATTAATTCAATTAATTTGGACACTAATTCTTTTGGGTCTTGCGAAAAAACTATTTTTCCTTCCATTTCTTCGGCGCGGTGGGATTTCTCAAGTATGGTCTTGGCTAACTCATCCGTTTCCCATTCGCCTTCTAAAATGCCAATGGGTTTTTTATCCTCAAAAGCAATGGTGAATTCGTTAATTGTTCCCATCCGGCCGCAACCGACAATCACCGCATCAGCCGCCCGGGTTAAAAGTAAATTGCGACCCGAATAGCCAAAACCAGTATAAATAATTAAATCTTGATAATCAACCGGTAAATCATATCTCTCTATATGCTCTCTTTCCGAAGAAGCCGGAGAAATCCCCACCACAATACCGCCAGCTGCTTTGGCGCCCTTGGCTGCCCAATAAGGAAAGCCCGTGGTCGCTCCATTTACCAAAACCGCTCCCTGCCGAATAACTTCTTTACCTAATTCTTCAGCTTTGTCAAAAGCGGCTTGGCCACAATCACTGGTTTCTGCAGCGCCGGAGACGCAAATTTTGTATTTGGGATAGTTATTTTGCATAAGCAAAACTGTTTACTGTTTCATTATAGCACATATTCTTCCCCTAATGAAGGCATAATTGTTTCCACTGCCAATTCGTCCCTAATTTTTTGCGCCAGAGGCAACATCTGGTCTTCTTCGCCTTGGACCAGAAAAACTTTCTTTAAACTTAATTTCATCGGTCGCAACCAATCTAAAAGTCGGTTCTGGTCAGCATGAGCCGAATAACCGGCGATTGCCTTAATCCGGCACCAAACCGGAATTTCTTCGCCGAAAATTTTTACTGTTTTAGCTCCTTCCAAAATTCGCCTTCCCAAAGAACCGTTAACTTGATAGCCGATAAATAAAATTGTACTTTTTGGATCGGAAAGATAACGCATTTCGTGATGAAGAATTCTCCCACCTTGGGACATTCCGGCACCGGCAATAACCACTTTGGGCGGAGGCACATCATTTATTTCCTTTGATTGTTCGGTGGTCAAAGCCAATTTCAGGCCGGGAAAATTGAAAATTGCGTCCCCTTTTTGAAACATAGAGATTGCTTCTTGGTCAAAATAATCCGGATTTTGGGAATATTTTTTATAAACCGAGGTCAGCTTAATGGCCAAGGGGCTGTCGATAAAAATCGGCACTTTAGGAATCCGGTCGTTTCCTACCAATTCGTTTAGTTCAAATAAAAGTTCTTGAGTCCGCTCCATGGCAAAAGCTGGAATCATCAAAACCCCGCCAGATTTGACCGTCTCCTCAATTGTGTCTTCAAGGATGTCTTTTCGAGCAGTTATATCTTCATGGATTCGATTGCCGTAGGTTGATTCAATTAAGACATAATCTGCTTTTTTTATGGTTTCTGTATCTTTGACCAGGGGTGCGGGGATGTTGCCCAAATCGCCGGAAAAAACAATGAGCTTACCGTCGGCTGAAACCACGATAAAACTTGAACCTAAAATATGGCCGGCATCGTGAAATTCAATTTCAAAATCCTTGATTTTCAATTTCTGGTGATAGTCAACGGTTTTCCATAAAACCATTGTTTTGTTAATATCTTCTAAATTATAAATTGCCGTTAATTTTTTTTCCTCTGCTTCTTTGGCTAAAATGTGTTCGGAATCAATTAAAAGTTGTTCAGCAAAATCTCTCGTGGGAGGAGTGGAAAAAATTTCTCCCCGAAATCCGGCTTTGTAAAGTTGGGGCAAACGACCGATATGGTCAATATGAGCGTGAGTGATTAGAACCGTCTCAATGGCTTTCGGGTCGTAAGGAAACGGCTCAAAGTTGTGACGTTCGCAAAAACTTGAACCCTGATGCAAACCGCAATCAATCAAAATTTTTCCTGATTCGTTCTCTAATAAATAATTGGAGCCGGTTATATTTTTGGTGCCGCCGTAAAAAGTCAGTTTCATTTTAATTAATTATATCAAACAATTGTTTTTTCTGAAAGTTGTAATATTATTAAACGTATGCCTAAAATCATTCACCAGCGGAAAAAATGCATCAGTTGCGGGGCTTGCGCGGCGGTTTGTCCGAAGTTTTTTGAAATGAACGAGAAAGACGGCTTGGCAACCTTAAAGAACTCAAAAAAGATTGGAAAGGATTTTGAATTAAGGGTAGACAAAGTTGATTGTCTGAAAGATGCGGCCGAGATGTGCCCGGTTAAAATTATTAAAATTAAAAAATAACTAGTAAAATACCTCCGTTTTTATTAACTTTTCTTTGACGCCGTTCTTTTTCAGTTCTTTCCATAAATCGTTGACAAATTCAATCGGGCCGCAAATAAAATAATTTTTGTTTTTTAAATTCCTAAGATATTTTTTTAGAATTTTACCGTTAAGCCGGCAATGCTCTTGAATTCCTTTATTTTTCAATCTTTCTCTGGTTAAAAGATTGATTACCTTAAAAGAGGGCCATTTTTTAGCTATTTTATTCAACTCCTTAAAGAAAACAGTTTCTTTTTTGGTTCGATTACTGTAAAACAAAGCAACTTTTGCTGCTGATTTTTGGTGATAAAGATTTTTTATAATACTGAAAAATGGCGCGATGCCGATGCCGCCGGCTAGAAAAACCAAGTTTTTCATTGGGTCTTTCAAGAAAAAATTTCCTTGGGGCGGACCGATTTTAATTTTCTCGCCAATTTTCAGATTATGTAAAGCCGAAGAAAAAATGCCTATTTTTTTAACCGTGATGGCTAAAAATTTTTCTTGAGGAATACTGGAGATTGAATAAGCCCTAATTTTTCCATTGGCCCGATCATCCAAAAAAGAAACTAAAATAAATTGCCCCGGCCTAAAAGAAAAAATTGCACCTTTGACGGGCAGAAATTTTAAAGTTATTACTCCAGGCGTCTCTTTAATCTTTTGTTTGAGGACGAAAGTGTTAGAATTTTGCTTTCCCCTGTTTTTTGAGATAGTCATTGATTGCTTCTTTTAGGGCGCTCAGTCCCAAAACCGAGCAATGGAATTTTAACTCAGGTAAACCACCCAATCTTTCAATAATTTGTTGGGCTTTCAAGTTCAACGCTTTTTTTAAGGGCATCCCGCCTTTTTCCGTGACCATCACCGAGAGCATCGAAGTGGCGGCGATGGCTGAAGCGCAGCCGTAAGTGCGCCATTTACAATCTTTAGTTTTCTGGGTTTTTGGGTCAACTTTTATCCACAGCGCCATCATGTCGCCGCAAAGCGGATTTCCGGCAATTCCTTTTCCATCATACTGATAATTTCTTTCATCCAATAAAACGTTTCGGGGATTAAAAAAATGGTCTTTGACTATCTTACTGTAAAGCCAGGATTCTTCGCCTTTTCTAACGTCAATTACGTCGCCTTTTATCTTTTTATTTTTTTTCTTTTTCATAATTGAATCGCCGATATTTTCCTTAAATTTTCAACGACTTTCGGCAAAATTTTCAAAACGTAATCTAAATCTCTTTTAGTGGTTTTTCTTCCTAAAGTCAGACGCAAAGAGCCGTGAGCCAAGTCTTCAGACACTCCCAAAGCCAATAAAACATGAGAAGGTGTTAAGTCGGTAGAAGTACAAGCAGAGCCAGTTGAACTAGAAATTCCGTATTGGTCAAGTTTTAAAACTAGTGATTCGCCCTCAATACCGTTAAAGGAAAGGTTGATGTTGTTGGGTAATCGTTTTTGGGGCTGACCGTTTAATTGGCAATGGGGAACTAATTTTAAAATTTTTTTAATAAAATAGTTGCGTAAATTTCTAAGTCGTTGGCTTTCTTTATCTCTCAATCTATCTGCTAATTTCAAGGCCTCGCTAAAACCGACAATTAAAGCCTGATTTTCCGTGCCAGCTCTAAGCCCCATCTCTTGAGAGCCGCCGACAATTAAGGGTTCAATTTTATAATTTTTATTGACGTACAGACAGCCCACGGCTTTGGGCCCGTAAATTTTTGAACCGTTCAAAGTTAATAAGTCTACCCCCAATTTATTGACTTTTAAAGTAAGGACGCCAGCTGCCTGGCAAGCGTCAGTGTGAAGAACTGGCAAATCGCCAATCGCAGATCGCGAATTGCGAACACCTTGCTCTTTACGCTTTGCACTTTGCTCTCTAAAATTGCTGATTATTTCGGCAATTTTAGAAATTGGCTGAATTGTGCCTATTTCATTATTGGCGTACATTATTGAAACCAAAATTGTTTTTCTATCTAACGCCTTTTTTAATTCATTAAGCTTAATAATTCCTTGTGAATCAACATTTAAATAAGTCACCCGAAAACCATCTTTTTCTAATTTTTTGGCTGATTCCAGGACAGCCTTATGCTCAATTTTGGAAACAATTATATGATTGCCTTTATCTTTATAGGCCTTGGCAATGCCGGAAATTGCCAGATTAGCTGATTCCGTGCCTGAACCAGTAAAAATAATTTCCCGAGAACTTGCCCCTAAAATTTTAGCTACATCTTGCCTGGCTTTTTCAATTGCGGTTTTAGCTTGACGGCCCAATGAATACAAAGAAGAAGCATTACCAAAAGCCGTTGTCAAATACGACCTCATTTTCTGAAGTACTCTCGGGTCGATGTAAGTCGTGGCAGCGTAGTCAAGATAAACCTGTCTCATTGTTTTATCTATAACTAATTTTAACCGATATTTTACTCCGGTCAAAAATCTGTCAGCGCCAAATTATCAATTAAATCAGAAACTGATTATCTTTTTATCTCTATCGGCTTTGTAATTATTTTTATCTAATTTTCCTCATAAGTATTTCAATTTACCCTTTACTTCTTGAATGGATTCATATCCTTTTTTTTGTAGAATTTCTTTAAGTTCTTTATTTATTCTTTCAAAACAATTAATCCCTTCTTTTTCAAAAACCGTGCCAACCTGAATCGCATCAGCTCCCGCAAGAAGAAATTCAAAAGCATCTTGACCCGTTTTTATCCCACCGACCCCCATAATGGAAACTTCTTCTTTTAACAGTTCGTAAAATCTTCTTACATTAGCTAAAGCAATTGGCTTTATGTAGTCCCCGCATAATCCCCCAAAGCCCTTGTTCGGTTTAATTACCGGTGTTTCTCTTTCTGAATCTACGACTAATGTATTTCCTAAAGAGTTTATAGAAGAAATAAAAGAAACATTGTAATGTTTTATTAATTCTGCTGTTTTTTCTTGTTGAAAAAAATCAAAATAAGGTGGTAATTTTAATCCGATTGGCTTTTTTATTAAATCTGAAATTTTCGCTAAAACTTCCTCGGTTTGTTTTAAATTATAAGCAACGGGTTGTTTGCCTTCGATATTGGGACAAGAAAGATTTACCTCAATTAAATCAAC
>Ga0315279_10006494_pt1 | contig 14757 bp, 11 predicted proteins | sample YL17G06_20_MG_FD_203694 | JGI IMG/M metagenome (GOLD analysis project Ga0315279, IMG submission 203694) | Sediment microbial communities from Yellowstone Lake, YNP, Wyoming, USA - YL17G06_20 | ecosystem: Environmental > Aquatic > Freshwater > Lake > Sediment | place: USA: Wyoming | collected... | reverse complement strand
CGTCAGACGAAGAAATCAAGAAGTGGGATCGGAGCAAGATATATGAGGCTCTAATCAGGGAGACCACCATAAGCGAGGATGCCGCTTCTATAGTGGCACGTGAGGTTGAGAAGCTCATATCGGAACTCGAGCTCGATGTGGTCACCGCACCGCTTATCAGAGAGTTGACGAACGCTAAGCTCGTCGAGTACGGTCTTGCCAAGATCAGAAAGCAGCACACGCGCCTCGGCGTGCCTCTGTACGATGCTCGTCAGATCATCATGAATCCGAATAAGGAGAACGCAAACGTACCGCATGGACCTGAGGCAACAAACCTCACTCTCTCCGAGCGGATAAAGAAGGAGTTCGCACTCCTTGAGGTGTTCTCACAGGACTTGGCGGACTCCCATATGAGGGGCGACATACACCTGCATGACCTCGGCATGGTCGACAGGCCATATTGCAGCGGACAGTCGATAGAGTATGTCAAGAAGTTCGGATTGAACCTCCCGAATGCGATCTCAATAGCCAAGCCGGCCAAGCACCCCGAGGTCCTGATAGAACAGATCATAAAGTTCTCGGCCGCCCTCCAGGGGCACTTCGCAGGCGCGATCGGATGGGATGCGGTGAATATCTTCCTCGCTCCCTATCTCACGAACGTCGATGACGATCGGATGAAACAACTCGCTCAGATCCTCATATTCGAATTCGCGCAGCAGGCCGTCGCAAGAGGCGGGCAGTCCATATTCAGCGACCTCAACCTTTACTGGGAGATTCCGGACCACTTCGTGGATGTACCGGCAATCGGGCCGAAGGGCGAGTTTACAGGGCACACCTACGAAGACTACATCGAGGAGAGCCAGAGATTCGTCAGCGCACTTTTTGACGTCTACCTTGAAGGCGACGCGCTGGGAAGGCCCTTCTTCTTCCCCAAGCCCAACGTACACATGACGGAGAAGTTCTTCTCGACCGAGGGCCACGAGGAGTTTCTCACGAAGATCTCTCATGTTGCGTCCGAGAAGGGTAACACCTATTTCGTCTTCGACCGTGGGAATACGGCGAAGATAAGCGAGTGTTGCCGGCTCTCGTTCAAACTGGACAAGAGCGACCTCGACGATGCGAAAACGCCCTGGAAGATGAGGTACTCCGCGATGCAGAACGTGACAATCAATCTCCCGAGGATCGCATACGAAGCGCACCAAGAGGACGACAGGCTCTTCTCGCTCCTCAGCGAGAGGATCGAAATGGTTGCGAGGTCACACCTAGAGAAGAGGGAGTTCATATCGAAACTACTGTCGATGGGAAAGAACGGCCCGCTCGCGTTGCTCACGATGAACCTCGACGGCGAGCCTTACTACCGGCTCGGGAAAGCATCGTTCCTGGTCGGTATGGTCGGCCTGAACGAGATGGTGCAGTACCACACAGGACAGCAGATGCACGAGTCGAAGGACGCTTTGAGATTCGGACTGAAGGTCATGGCGACGATGAAGACAGAGGCGGAGCGGCTGGGGAACGAGTACGGGATAAAGATGCCGCTCGAGCAGACCCCGGCGGAGAGTACCGCTTACCGGTTCGCGAGGCTTGACATGAAGTACTATCCGCTGCAAGCTCCGACGGTAATCAGGGGGAACAAGAGCAGCGGCGAAGTGTACTACACGAACTCGACCTACCTGAATGTCGGAGCACCGATCAGTGCGATCGAGAGGGTGAAGATGGAAGGCTTGATCCACCCGCTGATAGAGGCGGGGTCGCTCACACATGTTTGGTTGGGAGAGCACAAGCCGTCTGCCGAGAGCATCTCAGCCTTCGTCAAGAAGACTTTCAGCAACACGCAGAACGCTCAGATCGCTTTCAGTCCCGAGTTCACATCCTGTCTCACCTGCGGCAAGACGAGCAGAGGCCTGAAGGACACGTGCCCGTACTGCTCCTCGCCGGATGTAGAAGGGATCACGAGGGTCACGGGATTCTTCTCGAAGACGAGCGGCTGGAACAAGGGGAAGCTGGGGGAGCTGAAGGACCGAGTAAGGAACAACGTGGTTTGATTGTCGGGGCTTTCAGCAAACGTCTTACCTTTTCTCTTCTCTTTTGTCAGCGCTTCCATGTGAGCCTTTTCACAGGACCTTTGTGGTCTCCCTCTGTCTCGGGGTCTTGACGACCAGGAACTTGAATGGGCCATTGCCGTCGTTGACCAGGCGGTGAGGTATGCCCGTCGGACTCTCAACGAGGGTGTCCTTCTCGACTTTCTCGCTCTCTTCTCCGATCTCCACGATGCCTGAACCGTCCAGAATGTAGAAGAATACGTCGACCGGAGTGATGTGGCTCTTGAGTCCCTCCCCAGGCTTCAACTACTTGAGCAGCACCTGAGCGTGTTCCGTGTCCATAAGTTTCTTGACCGAGACATTGTGCGCATTCGGCCTTTCCAGAGCTGAAGATGCTTTAGCGGCTTTCATGGGTAACTCTCCAATGAATGTCCATCTGAATTCGTGGAATAAAGATGACACTGGGAATATGCACACTCATGACAAATATTGATGTGTAGCGGATTCGCGTCCGATTTCAGAGACTGGTCTTCGTCGGTCATGAATAATCGGAGAAGATTCAAATACCAGCGGGTCGAGTAAGTTGCGAGTCGACACGAAACTCACATGGGAAGGCGTCAGATGACGAGAGTCAGGGTGGGCGAGCATTTAATCATAAACCTCAGCAGAAGGAGCCTCTGCGACAACTGCGCGGCAGATCTCTGCATGATCCAGAAGACCGAAAGAGTCGTTCAGTGTGAAGACTTCAGGTCACCGTTCATAGTTCTTAGGAAGTGCAGGTCATGTGGACAGATCTTCGACGTTTTCTCGAATATAAACTCACTAGACTTTGGTCTTTGTCCGAAATGCAGTGATGACCTTCGCAGCAAGTGAGCCTCCTATCGACCCCGTCTATCAGAAGAACCTTGGCCCGATTAACTGCCAGACTATGAGGAACAACACTGTGAGTGCAAGAGCGTATGTGACGGTCGCGACATACTTCTCTCTCTCCTTCTCCGTCGCGTTCTTTCTCACTTTCAGCACCAGGGAATCAAGCCAGTCCCTGAACAAGTATCCTCCGTCGAGCGGGACCGCAGGGAGAACGTTCGTCATGCCGACCATGATGTTGATCCAGAATATCCAATAGAGGCAATTGGAGATAACCCAGAAAGCATCGGCCGGGACGCCTGACAACACCCCCGCGGGCGCGAAGAGGTCAGTGATTGGGGACTGTATGGGAGCCAAGCCAGCGAACGGGAGCGCAAGGTAGTACAGCGTGGATGAGATCGCGTCCCCTGCGCTCTCTACCCCGTACATCGGGTGGGCCAGCCTTCTTATGACCACTTCGGGTGAGTTGACCGAGGCCCCAAGGTAGGCTGTGTTGATGCCTAGGTAGCCAGTATCGCTGAAGTTCGGACCCACAAGCTCAGGCGCGACCTTCAGGTAGTACTCCTTCTTGCTCGCGAGTGTAATCGTGCTCAGGCCGCTGAAGACATCGAACTTCCGAGAACCTTCGTAATAGGCCAATACGGTGATGTTGACGGTCTGACGGGGGTGCGTGATCGACAGAACTTCCTTGAGATCCGACCCGTTTCGTATGGCCGTGTCGTTCAATGAGGCAATGATCATCCCTACCTTGATGCCGGCGTCCGCGGCAGGAAGACCCGATGATGTCTGCGTCACAGCCACACCGGAAGCGACCTCCTTCGAATAGAGCGTGCCCGAGTAGTAATACTCCACCGTCACATTCTCTCCCGGCAAAGGAGCGGTGAAGTTCTCAAACTCGTCTCTTGTCAGCATGCTTTGCCCGTCGATGCTCAGTATCTGCGAACCAAACGCCAGGCCCGCGTGTTCCGCCGGTCCGTCATTCGCCACGCCTAGAATGACCTGGCCGTCCCTCACCGGGGCCACAGATGAGAGCAGAACGGATGAAAAAAGCAACGCGCAGATGATCGCAACTATGACATTCGCTGCTGGTCCAGCCGCGTAGACGCTCGTCCTCCTCTTCTTTTCCGTCTTGACGAGCTCCTGTTCGTCCGGCTCTACGAAGGCGCCGAGGGGAATAACGATGAAGACTAGTCCAAGGGACTTCAATGACATTCCGCCGACCCTCGTCATGATCCCGTGCGAGAACTCGTGGACGATGAGGGCGACCACCAGGCCGAGGATGCCGTACCAGATCGGTATGATCGGATTTAGGCCCGGGATTCCCAGAATCATCTCAGGGCCTGGAGCCTTCTCGGCCGGAATACTGGAAACGAGTGTGGCCTCCCACACAAGAAGCGCCATTATGAATATCATGACGCCCACGCAGATGACCTTGGCAGCGACCGAGTAGCCCCTCCAGAACCTCTTAGGCCTGGAGAGGCGTTCTATAAATTCCTTTCCCTTCTGGGTCCTCCACATGAGGATGGGACCCCACACGCTGATGCCGTGCCTTTCGAAGACGCCCTTCCTCTTCAGAACGTACAGAATGACAATGTAGGCAGCTATGACCGCGATCGCGATCAGGTATGGGTTCATCGGGTTCCTCTGGGCAGATTAATGGAAAAGTACTATTAAAGCATTCATGGTGTTACCATCCACCAAGCGATCCCAAGGCTCATTCTCTGTTCCAAACCTCTTCGGAGATCTCATCGTAGATCGCAGAGCTGTCGTCCCTGCGCTTCTGTGCTTCCTCACTCTGCTGGGCGAGCCGCAGAATCTGATCGTTCTTGAGGATCCAGTAGTGTATCCTCCACAGCTTTCCCTTCTTGAGGTGGACCTCTTCCTGGGTCGTGGTCAACAGTCCCTCCTCTTCCAGCATGTAGAAGACGTCGCGGTCCTCTGAGGTCAGTCTGTTGTCAATGACCTCGCTCGTGTAGCCGAAGAAGCTCATCAAGTATTCAGCAAGTCTCTTAATGTCGCTCTCCGCCATCCCCTTCTTCCCCAAGGTGTTCCTCAACGCCATTACGACGTCGTCCATGCTGACTACTGTCAACTATTCCCCGGACCCCGCATTGCATTTCTAGGTCAAATAAATGTTGGTCGAACTTGGAGTATCTGGCTTTGCCGCAGGAGTGCTATTTCCACACAAATTGAGGTTGTCTCATTTCTTGCCGCACATTACGTTAATCTGGCTGAATTGGTCATAATCATATCGGAAATATCGAGTAGTCATCCAAGAATTCTCATGTTCACATGCGTCCAAGAACGAGACCTGGATTGAAGGTCATTCCAATCTCCGATAAAGACATCGAGTGTCTTTTCAATGTCGAGGCTAGAGCACGGGACGCCACGGTAACCAAGGAGGAAGTTGACGGTCTAGAGAGCCACCACTGTTCATTTGCACTTTCAAGTCACTGTGCGAAACGTTGACGAAATTGTGTTGGTATCAATGATTTCCCCTTGAGATCTGACGGACGGAGAATAATAATATGAAGAAACATCGGAATACGTGCTCCAATGGCCTCGCTATGCAGAGTCCTCAGGAAGCGGAAACGCCTAGTCATAGCATCGGTCGTAATGATGATGATTACTGCCGACATCCTGATCGGCTGGTACACGGCAACTTATACGACCGAAAACAAGACCGCAGAGATCCAAATCATGCCTTACAACATACTCGATGTCCAGCAATCCTACTCCAACACATTGTTGATGCTTTCCGATGATGGAGTTCGTTTGTCGTCTCCGGGCGGATTCCTGAGGTTCGATTTGAAATCAAATGCAACGGGAGCTTGCATCGGCGATATGACGAATGCGGTGGCCATAAGTACCATGAATAATGTTATCCAGTATTATCAGCCTGGAATGATGACCCCACGCTTCTCGGTCCAGGTAAATGGTTCGGCCAGACTCATCGGTATCACGGAGCGGTACGCAAACAGGGAGTATCTTCCGGATCAATTGATTCTCCTCTCCAGCGATACGTCCGCCACGAGTCTTGTCGCATTGTCTATTCCTTCCGACGGGAAGATTCAATGGACTAGAAGTCTAGGGTCTGCGGTGGTCGCAATAGCTAGATCAAGCAGCACTCATCATTTTGCGTTGGCCTTGGCGAACAACTCGGTATACCTTTTCAGCAGAATCTCGAATATACCGACTGCGGTTTATCGATCAGAAGAACCGGTGAGGGAAATTGCCTTTTCTAATACTGGTGTTCATCTTGCCGTCATGTCCGGCCACGACCCCACCAGACTGTCGGTATATGAGTCCGGTTCGCTTCAGCCGCTTATCCAGAAGGGTCTGCCCGGAAACTGTACGGATCTGAAACTGCAGAAAGAAATCGAATCGATTTACGTGAGATCGGAGAACAGTATACTGGAGATATCCAATGGCGCAAATTTGGTGAAGGTGTCCGAGGCCGACATTAGGTCGTATGCGGTTCCAACTGCAGTCGGGAGCATTTTCGTATCAACGAGGGATGGGGTTTTGGCGTACAAAACTGAAAGGAGCAAGCCAGTCTGGGAAGCAAAAGTTGGGAATATCTGTAGGAACGTAATCACAGACTTCGGAGCGACTGTCGTCATCGGTTTCGATTCAAATCACCTCGTGATTATTGACAACACTGACGTAATACTTGGTAGTAAGACGGGGTGGTTTGTGACAGGACTTGCAGTTATAGGGGACTTCGTTGTCCTTGCGCTTGCATTTAGCTGGAAGAAGGTTCGAAACCCGAAGAAGGGAACGATGTATGTGCTCCTAATAGGCGCTTTCGTGGGGATTGCCGTCTCCTCATTATTCGTTAACAAGGCGTCTGCCGATGTCTTCGGAGGAACCGTTGCGTATCTGATCTTTGTGGGGATTCTTGGAGCAATCGTAACCTTCATCGTTTGGACATCAGAGGCTGGAATAGGTGGGATAGCGCTTGGTGTAGGTGTAGGTCTCGTCACCAGTGTGCCGCTAGCGCTGGTCTTCCAGTTTGTCCTCTGGTATTCAGGATTTGCGTTCTCGATGACTGACCCCGTGTTCAAATCAATCTTAAATGGTCTAATCGATGGGGTTAGAACTGGACTAATCGGAGGAATCTCAGGCTACATAATCAGCCGATTGTGGAGACAAGATTCGAAGAAATCTCAGTGAAGAACAGGATTTCGATTTCTTTCGAATCTACCAGCATTATCGGTGAGAGTCTGAGGACGAACTGGCGTCATGTGGTCGTCTACTATCAATGAGGTCGATAAGACATTGATCTGCCGGAAAAGGAACCAGTCGATCTGGGTGAATTCAATAATCCATCGGCAGAAGAAAGGTTCAAGAAATGGGATTCATCAGGAGACTCTCGCTGATTCTTCTCATCTCTTTGTGGGGATCGCGCTATCTGTCCCTCTAGAGATTGCAGGTCAGGAAAATCTAATCACGCGTCGGCACGAAGATCTTCTGAATCGTATCGAATGCTTCATCTGCTAGCTGCCTTTGGTGGTCAGAGTTCGGAATTCGTGCCTTTTCTTGATCACCGTGAGCGCGCCTTGAGCACCCCACAATAGCGCAATCGAGAACGGACCAGCAAGGAAAACAAAATCCATCAAGCCGTTTCCACCAAGAGTAAGCGATGAGCCTCCAGAAGATATGAACCTTGGAATGTTCACGAGGTCTCCCCCCACGAGCATTCCTATGCTTGCTGACAGATAAGCCAGGGATGCGGCACTCATCATCTCTCTCTCCCTTGCCAAGAAGTATCCCAGGATAGCAGAGACCGAGACAGGGATGAACCATAGTGGAACTCCAATGGAAATGTTGCTCATCGTGACAGACGCAAGTGGGAATGTGATCGCACTGACGGTGAGAATCGAGACCAGGGCCACTTTGGCCTTGACCTTCTTCGAGAGTACGATATAGATTGAAAACGCCAGGGGTATTAACAGTCCCGTGACGTTCATGCTGATCGGAATCGGAGAACTCACAACTCCGATATTTATGAGCGATAAGATGATTGCGAGGACGACGAGACCAATCGCAAGGGCAATCGGTGTTTCTATCGACTCAGTCTCCCAGAGGTCGACTATCGAGGTCCTAAGTAGTCGCTGCATATAGAATAATAGGAGGATTAGCATCAGAGACGTGGCAATAGTGACAATGAATACTATGTTGTCTGCCATCTACATCCACTACTATTGACCACTATAAAAAGCTACTACGCCCACTGAACTTCTATTGCTTTGCCGGACGTGTCCACACCTTTGTGTATATGTATGATTGCACTATCAGTAATCCGATGAATAATGCAATAGAGAATGATGAAGAGTACTCCGCCGGGCCTATCCTTGCGACCTCCAGCACTGCGATGATGTCGACGAAAATGCAGCCTAGTACGTACCAGTATTTCGCATAGGTCTTCCTGGACCAAACGCCCCAACTTGAATCCTCCGTCCTTTCCGAGTCGTCGTCATGAGAGGAACCGGCAGCACTACTGGGCTCAACTTCCTCAGTTCTTATCATACGTTTCTTCGCCATGATCCATTCCTTTACTAGCGGAAGTGACAAGCCACGAAATGCTCTCCTCCCTTGTCGATAAGGGCGGGCTCTTCACGTTCACAGATAGCCTCTCTATAGCGACATCGAGTGTGGAAACGGCATCCCGCCGGCGGGTTCGCGGGACTCGGAATATCCCCACTGAGAACGATCCTGTCCCGTTTGAGATCTGGATTCGGGATAGGTATGGCGGAAAGTAAGGCCTCTGTATATGGGTGCAATGGCCTGACGAACAGATCCTCCTTTCGTGCTGACTCGACGATTTTTCCGAGGTACATGACACTTATGCGATCGCACATGTACCTGATCGTGCTGAGATCGTGCGATATGAATAGATATGTGAGCCCGAGGTCTGCCTGGAGATCATTCAACATGTTCAGTATCTGAGCTTGGACGGAGACATCAAGGGCCGACGTCGGCTCATCGAGCACGATGAAATCGGGATTCAGAGCAAGGGCGCGAGCGACTCCTATCCTCTGTCGCTGTCCTCCGCTGAATTCATGAGGATATCTGTAGAGATGCTCAGGGTTCAGTCCAACTCTCTCGAGCAAATTGATGATTCTCTCCCGAAGCTCTTCCCCTTTTGCAATGCCATGGATCAAGAGGGGTTCACCGACAATATCTCTTATCAGCATTCTTGGATTGAGGGACGAGAAAGGATCCTGGAACACTATCTGCATCTCCTGGCGGAGTCTCCTGAGCTCGTCGCTCGTCCTGCCTTCTAGAGAGTGTTTGTGGTTAAATTCCTCAATCTCGGAGGTCAGTCTTTCGATCTCGGATTTGTCCTCGGTCTTTTTCGCAATCTCGAGAGACGCTTGCAGCCGAATGAGCTGCTTTCTGACATCCTCTGGCATCTTATAGTAGATGTGACCATCCGTCGGTTTCGTCAAAAGAAGGAGGCATCTTCCTGCAGTCGTCTTGCCGCAGCCGCTTTCTCCGACGAGGCCTAGGGTCTCACCTTTCTTGATGTAGATGTCTATCCCATCGACAGCCTTGATGCTTGCGACCTGTTTCTTCAATAGTCCCCCTCTTATAGGGAAATGCTTCTTGAGCCCCCTGGCTTCCACCAGTATCTCTTCCATCAGCTCACCCCCGTGTAGAGGTGGCAGGACGTGAAATGGTCCGGCTTGATCTCGATCATGGGAGGTTTCTTCTCCCTGCAAACCGCCATTGCATAGGGGCATCTCGGGTGGAATCTGCAACCGGATGGCGGATGAATGAGGTTGGGTACGCTTCCTGGTATGGTCTCGAGTCTGGGGGCCCCAGTCAGCAACCGCGGGAGAGAGTTCATAAGTCCTTGCGTGTATGGATGGAGAGGCTCCTTGAATATCGAACGTACAGGCCCGATTTCCGTCATGACGCCTGCGTACATTACACCGACACGGTCGCAGGTCTCGGCGACGATTCCCAGATTGTGCGTGATCAGCAGTACGGATGTACCAGTCTCCTGTTGAAGATCCTTAATGATTTTGAGGATCTGAGCCTGGATAGTGACGTCGAGAGCCGTTGTCGGCTCGTCCGCGATCAAAAGCTGAGGTTTGCAGGCGAGCGCCATCGCGATCATGACTCTCTGCTGCATGCCTCCACTTAGCTCATATGGAAATGAACGGATCACATTGCCCGGGTCTGCTATCCTTACAAGTTCGAGCATCTTCTCAGCGTGCTTCAAGGCCTCGTTCTTCATAAGCCTCTCATATCTCCGGAGCAAAGGAATTCTAGAGACAATTCTGAGAGTGAGAGGTTCTGGATCTTTCTGCATCATGACATAGAACCTCCTGTAGAATCGCAGGGAAGCTCTCTTCACTACACCCAATGAGTTTGACGTACTGGTTCTTGAATCGATGTCAGCAATTACGATCTTGGCCAAGCTTTTCCGCTCATGAAGGATCAGGGTCTCCGATATCTGGTCACCGGAGCTGAAGACCGGGTTGAGCGCACTCATTGGCTCCTGGAATATCATCGATATGTACTTGCCGCGGATCTTTCGCATGTATGCGTCGCTTCTTGAAAGCAGATCATATTCTCTGATGACATTTGTAAGCTCCTTCTTCAGGTTCTTGAATTCTTCGGAGTCCTTCTTACCATCTGACTCAAGAGATCTGAGTTTAGCCTCCAACTCTCCCTTCTTGGCCTGGACTTCCTGGGTCATTCCGAACAGTATCAGCCCGCGCTCGATCTTGCCTGGTGGTGTGGGGATAAGCCTCAAGATGCAATTCGCGGTAACGCTCTTTCCACAACCAGTCTCCCCAACCAATCCGAAGACTTCTCCTCTGTTGATCTTGAAGCTTATGCCATCAAGAGCTTTGACGACGCCTTGGTATGTGTAGAAGTTCGTGTAAAGGTCTTTTATCTCAAGCAGTGTGCCATCCTCAGCCATCAATTCACCTCCTAAGACGCGGGTCTAGGATGTCTCTCAGGCCATCACCCAATAAGTTGAAACCCATCACGTAAATGAAGATCATCAGTCCCGGGAAGGTGACCATCCACCATGGATTGTAGCTTGGTCCGTTGGGATAAGGATACGGAATCTCGCTGAGGAAGAACTGCTGTCCGTCCGATACCATCTTGCCCCATTCGGCGGTTCCCGCGGGTGCCCCAAAACCAATGTAACTCAGACCTGCTGCAACGAGGACCACGACACCAATGTCCATGGTCATATTCACTATTATTGGTGATAGCGAATTCGGAACGATGTGTCTGAACAATATCCTCGATCTCTTGGCTCCCACAGCTCTGGCAGCCTCCACATATGTACTCTCTCTAACAGATAGCACCTGCCCTCTGACTAATCTCGCATAGGGGGGCCACCACACGATGGTGAGAGCAAGCATGATGTTCTCAAGACTCCGAGTTAGAACTGATACGACAGCCATGCACAGAATCAGTGACGGAACCGATAGGAAAATGTCGGTAATTCTCATCAGGAGCTCGTCGATCTTCCCGCCGTAATACCCTGATACCGCCCCAAGCACAAGTCCGACTATCGTCGCGGTAATTACCACGAAGAGCGAGATTTCTATAGAGGTTCTGGACCCCCATACGATCCCATAGTAGATGTCCCCGCCGAGGAATCCAGTTCCCAACAAGTGTCCCTCGGCACCCGGCGGCTTCGGCTGGTCGTAGTCTCTTGGAATCTGCATCGGGTCCTTGCCCGGGGGAGCGAGAACTGGGGCAAATATTGCTATCATCACGATGAGAATCACGATGGCGAGACCTACAATCGCGAGAAGGCTCTTCCTAAAGAGAAAGAGCGAGAATCTGAATTCCCTAATTCTCGGTGTCAGGGATTTTCGGAGAGACCCTAAAGAGTCCCCCAGTATTCCTCCTCCCTTCCGCTCACTGTCGTCCTTCTCCATCGAATCACTCCAACCTGACGCGAGGATCCAGGTATGCATACAGAACGTCAACTGCCAAGTTCACCAAAACGTAGATGAAAGCCGAAAGGAGAGTGAATCCGAGAATCGAAGCAAAATCATTCGTGATAGTCGCCGTTGCTGACCACCGTCCCAGACCCGGCCAGTTGAAGATGGACTCAGTAAGCACGGCTCCACCGAGAAGTCCGCCGAAAGAAAGGCCGATGACAGTTGTCGTTGGAATCAATGCGTTGCGCCTAGCATGTTTTCTTGTGACCAGCCTCTCTGGAAGACCTTTCGATCTGGCAGTCCTTACATAATCTTGATTCAATACTTCGAGCATGCTAGATCTCATTATCCTGGAAATGATTGCTATCGTACCAAATGAAAGGGTAATCGCAGGAAGAATTATATGCGTCACCGCATCTCCAAAGAGGACAAGATTCCCATTCAGCAACGTATCAATCAGACGGAACCCCGTGTACTGAGTCAGCTTTGGTTGTGCCAGACCGAGGTAGACATCGAATCTTCCTTCAAGCGGGACCCACTTGAGCTGAAATGCAAAGATGTATTGCAGCATCAAACCCAACCAAAATATCGGCAAGGAGACCCCGGAAAGCGCCATCACTCTCGTTGCGTGATCCACGGGAGTGTCTCTTCTCACTGCGGATACAGTCCCGAGTGCGATGCCGAGGACGATAGCGATGAGTAAGCTCACCAGAGTGAGCTCGAAAGTAGCTGGGAAATAAGCCGCTATAGCTTCTGTCACCGGCAGATGGGCGGTTTGTGAGTAGCCCCAGTCACCGTGGACAAGTCCATCAAGCCAGTAGAAGTACTGAACGTAGACCGGTTCACTCAAGTGGAACCTCTCCTCGATTACAGCAATCTGCTGAGGAGTCATTCTTTCCGTTACGTAGGCTGCAATCGGGTTGCCCGCTATGCGGGTCAGGGAGAAGACGACTATCGACACACCAAGTAGGACTGGTATCAAAAGCAACAATCGCCTTATTATGAAGGTCCGAAGCTTCAGAACCTGGTCACCCCTTCAGCGTACTGACTTCGGGAAACAGTATTACGCTATAAAAGGATTCTTACTGTTGGCAAGCGGATTGTCTAGGAGCATGTGCGTTCAAGACTGAAAGCACCTAAAAAACGAAAAGGCACTTGCTTTGCTCGAAGCAAAAAAAATAGAAAAAGGGAAGAAGTTTGAATCCTTCACTAGGCCTTCGACATCCAGTAGTAGTAGACGTTCGAGAACATCATGTTATAGACGAAGCCCTGTACCCAGCTGCGATGCACAAAGAAAGCGGTCGGCTGAGTTGGGAAGATATACATCGCATCCCCGTACCCTGCCACCGAGATGTTGTGGTACATCTGCGCTCTTATCGTGTTGTTGAGTTCGAGTGCAGCCGCCTCGATCATCAGCGACAGCGTGTGGTTATGTATGCCCGAGTAGTAACAGAAATCTCCGTTCTCGTGGTATATCGGGTTCGCGAAGTCATCCGGGTCTGGGTAGTCCGCAATCCATCCCATGTAGAGGATAGGCACCATTCTGTGGGTCCTATAACTCAACAACGATGGCCAGTCGGCAGCAATAACTTTGCACGTGATTTTTCCAGTGATGCCAAGTGTCGCATTCTGGCTCATCGCTGTGAACGAATCGCTCAACATGAGCATGGCTTGCTGTCTCGCGTCGTTTCCGGCGTTGTAGTACAGCGTTAGGGCGAACCCGTTGTCTGCATATGTCGTGCCTGGGTGTCTCGCGTCCTCAGCTAGCTTCAGGTATTCTGCCGCCTTGGTCAGGTTGAAGTTGTACATCGGGACGTCCGGATCGTAGCCAAGCAGACCCTCAACTACCGGGCCATTCGGTTGTATCGCGGTACCCAGAGTGACCTTGTCTATGAATTTTTGGTAGGGGAACGCATAGCAGAATGCCTTCCTTACGTTGATGTCGTTGAAGAACGTCGGCGGAATGTCCCCGACATCCAAGTCACTCGGCACGAAGTTGGTATGCATGATGATCATGTTCACCGACAGTGTCGGCAACATCTCATGCAGCGTTATGCCAGCCTGGTTAACAACGTCAGAATGATGCATAACCGCTATCATGGCACCATCTACCTGGCCAGACTTGATCAGCATCAGTCTTGTTCCATAGTCCTGGACCTTCTTTATGATCACATACTTAAATGGTGCCGGGTCGCGCCAGTAGTTGTCGTTCCTAACCATTATGATGTGCTGGTTCGGGGCCCACTCCATAAGGCTGAATGGTCCTGTTCCGTCCATGTGTCTGTCCATGTACGCGTTGCGCTCCAGAGGAGCCACTCCTCCATGTGCCTCCACGAAATCCTCCGAGACGACGGCTGCGACAGTATAGGCCATGATGTAGTTCCAGGCGGGCATCGTCATCAGCAGATGTATTTGGACTGTCATGGCATCCACGAGCTCAATGGACGCGTTGATCTCATCCATGGGGACGAGCTCTCCCCGTGAGAAGCTCGGGCACATATACTGACCAAGCATCCAAGCTGGTCCTTGGGCATCATTCATTATCAGGACGCGCTTGATAGAATATACGACATCCGATCCAGTGAGTGTCTCACCATTGTGGAACTTCACGTTCGCACGGATGTGATACGTCCATGTCGTAAAGTTGTCCGCTATGCCTCCGTTAGCAACGCTTGGGACTTCAGTCGCCAGGTACGGGGAAAGCTCACTTGAGCTAGCTCCGGCATAGAAAACGAGCGTCTCATAGACGTTCTGGATGATCTCGCCACCAGAACTCTCATAGTCCCAGGCCGGGTCCAAGCCTTCAGGTTCACCAAATTCCGCGTACGTGAACACATCAGGGTTCACTATCCCGCCCGATGACTGACCAACCGGCAACACTACAATCGTATTGTAGTATCGCTGGACAGTGTCGTGAACGCTCGTGACCACGGCATATGAAGCAT
>Ga0315279_10006493_pt1 | contig 14757 bp, 17 predicted proteins | sample YL17G06_20_MG_FD_203694 | JGI IMG/M metagenome (GOLD analysis project Ga0315279, IMG submission 203694) | Sediment microbial communities from Yellowstone Lake, YNP, Wyoming, USA - YL17G06_20 | ecosystem: Environmental > Aquatic > Freshwater > Lake > Sediment | place: USA: Wyoming | collected... | reverse complement strand
GAAAAGTCCGATTAGCCAGAACAAACCATTTCGTGACAATGTAGGGGCGTATTTCAATACACCCTTCCTTAAGGGAAAGCCCCGACCAGACCTGATCCATACCATGACATAAAGGACCAATGAAAGGAGAAAGGTATAGATGATGGCGAATCCTATGGGAGAGGAATGGAGAACGGCTTTTTTACCCAATGTGGTTGTTATGCTGTAGATAAACGCCACAATGACCATGAAGAGCGAACCCTTCTCTCTTCTGAGCGATTTCAAGGGTTCCAGCCAACCATTACGCCACTCGCTGATATTGAGGAGATAAGCGCCGAGGGTCACAAGGAAAATTCCGATAAAACCTGACCAATCCGGCCTCTCACCCAGAACCAGATAAGCAGTCACAACCAGAAAGGCAGGGGTGAAGGCAAGAAATGGAATGGTTAACGACAGAGGTGAAATTTTAATCGCCTTAATATAGAGGAGCAGGGCAATAATCTCTAAGGGAAGGGAAATAAAGATGGCGATCCAGAAGGTCTTATCCAGATGGGGAAAAGTTACAAAAGGAAGGAACAGGAGGAGGAAAGGTAAGGCATATCCCATCCTCACCCAGGCTACAATATATTCGTCATCCTCTTTTAATGCCTTCTTGCTTAAGGCATCGGTAGTAGAGAGGAACAGGGCTGAGCCAAGTGACAGAAGGCACCAGAGCATCAATCATCCCCGGTCTTTTTAGCTCCCCTGCTGTATCTTCCCTCTCCTTTTTCTCCTCCTTCTTTATAAATGAAGCGCTCAAATGTGCGGTGAAAAGGAGTCCATTTCGTATGCTCATCCGGATCTTTCTCAATAAAGCTCTGCATGCTCTCCACCTTTGCATCAAGGTCATCAAGGTAGTAAAGAATTAAGGCTTCAAGCGTCTTCGGCCTCTTCGGCGACCCGTATTCGTACTCACCATGATGGCTGATGATGAGATGTTTTAACAGCATGGAAAGTTCTTCAGGGAATCCCTGAATCTGTTGAATCTTCTCTTCCACCATCTCCACTCCCAGCATGATGTGGCCAAGTAACCTTCCACTGTCAGAATAATCAAAAGATTTTGTATAGCTGAGTTCCTTCACCTTCCCTATGTCGTGAAGGATTCCCCCCGCCATGAGCAAATCAGCGTTTATCCCTTCGTATCGCTTGATAACGCCCTGGATAAGCCTCACCACGCTCAGGGTATGTTCAGCCAGCCCTCCCAGGTAACAGTGGTGGAGTCCCTTGGCTGCCGGTGCCTTTTTGAACCCCGTCATCACATCCTCATCGGTGAAGAAGAGATGAAGCAGTTTTTTCAGGTGAGGATTTTTAACCTGCTCGATCACCTCTTGTAATTCACTGAGGATTTCTTCAACATCTCTTTTTGATTCCGGGAGAAAGTCCTTCAGATCCACCTTTTCTTCCGGATGACGGCTTATCTCGTTGATGTTCAATTGGAGAATCCCCTGGTAACTTACGGCACGCGCCCTTACCTTTACAAAGTCATCCTTGTCAAACGACTTTGTCGATGCTTCCACATTATTCCATACCCTTCCATTGATCTCACCCGTCTTATCCATCAGCTTCAAACTCAGGTATGAATTCCCGTCTTTGGTTGAACCAAAATTTTTTTCCTTTGCTAAAAATATGCTCTCTACGGTATCATTCTCCCGTATTTCGCTGACAAACACTTTCGTCATTTTAGCCTCCATGTTGTTGTCACTCTATTACCCATCTTACAACAAACCCTTTCCGATTATCACACTTAAAAGAACCTGGCAAGCCCGGCTTTGAAGATTAGTTGCAAAGAGGACTGAAATGTGACATATAAAAAACGTTAATGAATTAGCTATCAGCATTCAGCAATCAGCGCCCAAACTAATAAAAAGCTGAAAGCTGATGGCTGATAGCTAACAGCTCATGATGATCTGAGAAATGGAGAAAGCGATGGAAGAATTAATTACGAGAGCGGCACGGGATATTGTAAAAGCGAAAAGGATCGTGGCAATCACCGGAGCCGGGATGTCGGTAGAGAGTGGCATTGCCACCTTCAGGGGTCAAGGCGGCCTCTGGGAAAAATATGATCCTGAAGAGTATGGTCACATTTATACCTTGAGAACAGCCCCTGAGAAGGCCTGGATTATGCTCAGGGAGATGGAACGGGAGATTATCAAGGCCAAGCCTAATCCCGGGCACCACGCCTTAGCAGATCTGGAAAAGATGGGTTATCTCTCCTGTATCATAACCCAGAATGTTGACGGGCTGCATCATGAGGCAGGCAACAGGGAGATAATCGAGTTCCACGGAAATATGCGGGAAGTGGTGTGTATGCAGTGCGGTAAACGTCTGAAGATCACTGAGATCTCCATCGAAGACAGCCCCCCCCGCTGTACGTGTAAGGGTGCCTTCAAACCAGATGCTGTTTTCTTCGGTGAGGCAATTCCCCCTCTGGCCCTTTCCCGTTCTCAACAGGAGTCAAGGTCCTGCGGTGCAATGCTGGTCATTGGTACTTCTGCAGTAGTCACCCCTGCTGCATACATGCCCAGGATTGCCAGCAGCGCCGGTGCAACGTTAATCGAGATCAATCCGGAGGAAACTGAACTGACTCCGCTCTGTAATTATCTCATCAAGGGTCCCTCAGGAAAGATTCTACCCCTCATTGTTGACAAGATAAAGAATGACCTTGCGAATCTGTCGGTGTAATGATGGCATTCGGGAAGTACAAATTCGCTTTAGCGGTCAGCTATCAGTCGTCAGCTTTCAGCTTCTTTTATGTCTGGCTGAACGCTGATTGCTGAATGCTGATAGCTTAGATGTTTTTTTACAGGGATATAACATGACCCTTAGATTAGGATGGTTTTCCACTGGACGGGGAGAAGGTTCCCGCAACTTGCTCACCACCCTCTACGAAAATATCAGGAACGGTACCCTTGATTGTGAAGTTGATTTTGTCTTCTGTAACCGGGAAAAAGGGGAGGCAGAAGGCAGCGACCGTTACTTACAACTTGTCCAGGACTATGGCTTCAGGCTGGTCTCTTTCTCTTCCCGTCATTTCAAACCTGAGTTAAGAAAAAAGGGGAAATCCGATCCTGAAACCTTACGAACCTGGAGAATCGAGTATGACCGGGAGGTAGTGAAAAGGCTGTATGGTCTCTCATCCGATATCTGTGTTCTGGGGGGGTACATGCTCATCGTGGGTGAGGAGATGTGCGAGAAGCTTGACATGATCAACCTTCATCCTGCTGCACCGGACGGGCCTGCCGGTACCTGGCAGGAAGTGATCTGGCAATTAATTGCATCAAAGGCAAAAGAAAGCGGTGTCATGATGCACTTAGTTACGAAGGCACTCGATAAGGGTCCTCCCATTACCTACTGCACATTTCCTATCCAGGGAGGAAACTTTGACCGTCTCTGGGATGAATTGGAAGAGAAGTTAAAAACAGATACCCTCCAAAAGATTATGAGTATTGAAGGTGATTCTCACCCTCTCTTCCAAGAGATCCGGAGGGAGGGGGTCAAAAGGGAACAACCACTGATCGTCTACACGATTAAGGCCTTTGCTGAAAAACGGATCAGGTTGCAGGATAAAAACGTCCTGGCAGGAGACAAGATTCTCACACAGCCTTATTGCCTCAATCAGGAGATCAACCTTTTTCTCAAGATTAATTAAATGAAAACCAAGGTTGTTCTCAACCCGGCTGCAGGGAAAGGAAAGGTGCAGAAGATGCATCGGGCCATCCGAAACGAGTTAGAAAAACGAGGAGTCGTCGCGGATTATCGTGTGAGTTCCCGGAAGGGGGAGATAAAAAGATTTGCTTTCGAATGTGTGGAAAAAGGCTACGAAAGGCTCATTATCTGTGGAGGGGATGGTACCGTTCACGAAGCAATACACGGACTGGTAAATACTGACGTGGCTCTCGGTATTATCCCACTGGGTATCGGTAACGATCTGAGTCGCACCCTCGGTATTAAAAAGGATATCTCTTTTGCCTGTTCAGTGATTGGAGAGGGCCGGGAAAAGAGGATTGATGTTGCACGGGTAAATGAAGGCCACTATTTTGTAGGTGTGGGGGCGCTTGGATTTGATGCAGAGGTTGCTGCCTTAGCTGAGAAGTTTAAACGATTTGCCCCCGGAATACGCATATACATCCTTGCTATCTTAGCCAAACTCCTGACCTATTCGTTTAAAAGGATAACAATACGGTTTAACAGTGAGGAGTATCATGAGGAAGTGTTGCTGGCAGCTTTTGGTAACAGCAGGTTTTACGGAGGGGGGATACAGATTACTCCACAAGCCGAGATGGATGATGGGATGCTTGATCTCTGCGTAATACGACGGATAAACAGGCTGAAGCTTCTCTTCCTGCTGCCGACCGTTTATAGGGGAACCCATATCCGTTTTTCTGAGGTCAATCTCTACCGTACGAGAAAAATTGTGGTAGAATCAAATATCCCATTAAATCTTTATGGCGACGGGGAGTTCGTTTCTTCCACTCCCCTCTCAATTGAGGTAATTCCTCAAGCGTTGAAGGTAATTGTGCCATCAGGCAATTGAATAGAAGAAAGGAGAAAGTATGATAATGAAAGATTTTATGCGAGGCTATACTTACAAAGGCAGCAATGAGGTGTTTAAAAAAATCGTTATGGTGGTACCTTTCGTTGTTGTGTTCGGACTCACCCTGTATGGCTGCTCAACTGTGCAGTCTTCCAGCCCGGCTACTCCAGAGGCAAGTTCTGCAGTTGGTACCGCTGTTCCCCTTACCTCAGACTTTGAAGATATACCTGTCCCGTCAGAACTCAAGAAAGACCTCGATAAGTCGGTCATCTACGAAACGCCCGCTGTAAAGACTGCTATTATCTATTACGACTCATTCCCGGGGTACCTCGATCACTCATCATTGATAATCTATTTTAAAAACAATATGGTTGCACAGGGCTGGAAGCTCATTGACCTGTACAACTATAAGGAGGCTACGTTGAGCTTTGAAAAGGGCAATCGTCTTTGCCACATAACTATCTTCGATAAATTCCTTCAGACAAAGGTAGTAATAAAGGTAGGGCAAACGAGCCAGTCAGAACCAGCTAAAGAGAACCAGAAATAAACTTTACCTTACTGCTTTGGGGCATCCGGTGAGGGAAGTGCAGGTGCCTCCTTTTTGATAAAGACAAACTTCCTCTTGATACGGCTGACCAGATAAGATGCGGCATCCCATCCAGCTTCCTCTCCTGCGTCCCTTAAAGCCAGAGCGGATGTAGTGGATCTCTCAGTCTCTTTTTCTTCCGAGCGGCAGAAAAAGGTCTTCCTGCGGGCATCATAAGCCGCAGCCATTACATTGACATAGGCTTTGGGAAACCCAAAAGCGGTATTTTCATCAACCCAGGCAACCAGATTAAACAACACTAAGATATCAGCATCTTCCCCCTGGGCTAAGTTCAGAAAATACTCTTCAGATGCTTTTTCCTGAGACACCACTGGCTCTTTCACTACTACAAACTGATTCCTCCCGAACTGCTCCCGGATAGCAGCACAGGCAGCATCTACTGCCTGGTGATCGCGAGGAGGAGTCTCATTACCTTTTTGCCAGTAGATTACCATGACTCTCTTGCCTTTATATTCTCCTCTTCCTTGAGCTATAACCTGGGATGTTCCGCACACACAGTATAAAAAAGTCAGGATTATAAAAATGGTGCAAATTCTAAAAGTCAATTTCACTTTCCATTCCTCCTTTTTCAGTTACCTATAGAATTCCATCTATAACTTTCTCCCCGTGCATAAAGTCTTTGCTCATTCAGTTTCATTCTATCTATAAAGGTGGGGAAAGTCAAATAAAGAACGAAGTGCTAACAGGCAGGTGGGGGAAGATTAACCAGCAGCAAAAAGTATTCATAAGACCTATATTATTCACTCCGGGCAAGACTAAAGATCCCAAGAACTATCATGATAATTCCAAGCAAAACGTAAATGGGTAATCCCAGAAGGGTGTTGTTCAATATATCTACAAAATAAGCGCCATTCATGACAAATCCCCAGTAAATTATAAAACAGTATGTAATAAACAACCCTAATCTATGTCTTTGAAATAACAAACAGAGAGAAATGAAAAGCACGAAACAAACAAATTCCGCTAACGAAAGGGATACCTGTTTCCCTACAATAAGGACAGCAAAATGTCTTAACGTTTCCATGGAAGCACCTCCGTTGTTTTAGGGTATATTGCTAATCCTTTTAATGATCTTTTATCTGCGGTTAGAGAATATATGGAGCTGTGGTCCGATCTTTATCGTAACTCGAGTTATATTGAGGACACGTCCTCACGCAAGGAAATCATCAAATATTTTACTGAATACCGGGGGGTTGGGAAGATCTACAGTTATCATCGTAAATTCTTCAGCCTGCTCATCAAGTAAAGGATGGGCAGAGAGATTCCTCATAGATATTATCTTCTGATCCTTACTCTTTTACTCCTAACATCTCATACACCTCAATTTCACCGGACCTACCCCTCAGTGCCTGAGGTGGAAGGCGCTTTGCTTCGATCTTATCCTGAATGCGCTGGTAGGTATCTCTACTAATCAGTATTTGGCCTCCTTTGGCCTGTTCCTCAAGGAGCAATGCTATATTCACATTATCTCCTATCACAGTATAATCCATGAGGTCTTCAGAACCTATATTACCGATAACTACTTCACCGCTATTTACGCCGATTCCTAAACCGAGCCCGTTTAAATGTATCTGTTCCTCTATGATCTTTTTGAACACCCCCTGCATCTCCACGGCCGTCTTCAGAGCCATGAATACCTCATTACCACCGGTATACTGTTTGTCGTAGATTGACATCAGACAATCCCCAAAAAATTTGTTAATGTAACCGCTATTGGCAAAGACTACCTTAGTAAGCTCGGTAAAAATATGATTCAGGGTTTCAACTACTTTTTCTGGTTCGTTCGTTGCGGCGAAATGAGTGAAACCCCTTATGTCAGCAAATAATATGGTGAGATCCACCCTTTCACCCCCCAGAGTAAGGTAGCGTCCAGGATCTTCGAGTATCTGCGAAGCCATCTTTTCTGGAACATAACGGCTTAAGAACTTAAATAACAGTCGGTTTTTCTCTTCGAGTACCATCCTTTGCTTACTGTCTTCCATTAAACGAGCACTCCTAATAGCCACAGCAGCATCGTGAACGAATATCTGAGCCAATTTAAGGTCTCTCTCGGTAAATTTTTCTTTGCCCCTGTAACGATTAAGATTGACAACGCCCGTCACTTTACCATCTATGATGATAGGGATGCACATAGCCGAAGATATCGGTTGAACTTTTTTCGGCACATTTCTATACTTAATAATGTCTTCATCTCTATTTAAAAGGAGTGGCTTACCCTCTTCAACAACCCAGCCGGCAATTCCTTCTCCTAATTTCACCCGTGATTGAGAAAATAGCTCATCGTTGATACCACGACATGCCTTCGGTAGAAGGGTATCAATATTTTCTTCTATTAACATAACTGACGATGAATCTGCCTTTAGGGCTGCACAGATGTCTTTTACAATGAGATCAAAGACTTTACCCAAATCTCCGTGTATATTTATGGTAGCTACCAACTCAAAGATGTTTCTTAGTTCATTCAAAACTTGAGACAGCTTATTAAGTTCCATTCCCTTTTCCACAAGTTCGTATCGCAGCCGCTTTATTTCTTCGTGTTTGCGCATAGAATAGACAGCATACAGGAGCACCAATAATCCCAGGAAACCAAGGTATCGATGTAATTCTTCGGGCTCTATGACATTTATGCGTTCCATATTTAATAGATCAGGCATGAAGAATATTAATAAGGAAAAAGTAAGCAGGAAAATCAAAAGGATAGCCGAAAGACGGAGGTTCCAATCTTGCTTCTCAAGTTCAGATAATTCTGAGGATGTTTTTTCTCCATATTCTATTGTCATTTAAATTTTTTACACTCCCTATGAATTATTCTTGATTCACAGACTCAATATCGGTATGATAATGAAAAATATAAATACCTAAACTTCTGCTAAAAAATTGGAATGTTTTAATGTGACGTTGGGCGATTAGCTCAGATGGATAGAGCACAGGTCTCCGGAACCTGGGGCCGGGAGTTCGAATCTCCCATCGCCCACCATGAAAATACCCGAGATGTTTTTCATCCTCTTTCTTTAGTTGTGTCAAGCCCTTCTCAAACATATAATCCTTGACAATTTATTTTTCAACTACTATTTTATTGTAAAATACATAATTCCGATAGACATAATTCATTTTTTAAGGTGAGCAATGAGAATATCTACGAAAGGGCGATATGGCGCTCGAGCCATGTTGGATTTAGCTCTTTATTATGGAAAAGGCCCTATCCTTCTCAAGGACATTGCGATGAGACAGGAGATACCGCTTCGTTACCTTGAACAACTTATAGTGCCATTAAAAGCATCAGGATTGGTGAAGAGCACGCGAGGAGCAAGAGGAGGATATGTATTGTCGAGATTGCCCGCGGATATCAAATTGAGCGAGATTATTTATGTTCTCGAGGGATCTATTGTGCCAGCAGAATGCGTAACCCAACCAAAGAATTGTCACAGATCTGAAAATTGCGTTACCAGAGGTATCTGGATGGAAATGTATCAGGCAACCCAGAGCATACTTGAATCTTTCACCCTTGAGGAACTGGTAAAACGGCACAATAAAAAGCAGAAGGCTGCCTTACAATATCATATCTAATCTTATCTTATAGTGTGGATTGTGGAATAGACATCGAGCACCTTTCTACAATCCGTAACATGAAGGGCGGCAGGTATTATGATATGGATCATGGCGAGCCCCTCATGGGGCAACAGCGGAAGATATAATCATGATTGTGGAATATATACGCTCATTGCGGAGGATTGAAAATGGCGAAGACCATTAAAGAAATAAATGAAAAGATTAAACGCGGATCAGTAGTAGTAGTAACTGCTGAAGAGATCATTGATCTGGTAGAAAAGAAGGGCGAAAAAAAGGTGGCTCAGGAAGTAGACGTTGTTACCACCGGAACGTTCGGTCCCATGTGTTCTTCGGGTGCCTATCTCAATCTCGGGCACTCCAAGCCTCGCATCAAACTGGGAGCAGGGAGGGCTTACCTCAACGATGTTCCGGCCTATACCGGATGGGCAGCCGTGGATATCTACATCGGTGCTGCTGCCCTGCCAGATGATGACCCGAGAAACCAGGTCTTTCCTGGGGGGTTCCATTATGGAGGCGGCCACGTAATTGAAGAGCTGGTAGCAGGTAAAGATATTAAACTGGTTGGCACTTCTTACGGAACCGACTGCTATCCCAAGAAAAAAATCGAGACCTGGATTAACCTTAAAGACGTAAATGAAGCTGTCCTGTTCAACCCTCGAAATTGTTACCAGAACTATAATGTGGCAGTGAATCTTTCTGAGAAGGTAATTTATACGTACATGGGTATTCTTCAACCCAGACTGGGTAATGCGAGTTATTGTAGTGCTGGGCAACTTTCACCTCTTCTCAACGATCCTTACTATAAAACAATCGGAATCGGAACGAGAATACTCCTTGGCGGTGGAATAGGGTATGTAGTGTGGAATGGTACCCAGCATAATCCCACGGTAAAGAGGGGAGAGAACGGTGTGCCCAGGTTTCCCTCTGGTACCCTTTGTGTTATGGGGGACTTGAAACAGATGAGCCCAGAATGGCTTAGAGGGGCAAGTTTTACTGGTTACGGCGCTACACTAACCGTAGGAATAGGCATACCTATACCTATCTTAAATGAAGAGATAATACGATACACAGCTGTAAAGGACGAGGAGATATGGGCTCAGGTAGTTGATTACAGCGAATCCTATCCTCAGGTTAAGCCAGGCAGCCTTGGAGAGGTTAATTATGCTCAGCTTAAAAGGGGAAAGATAACGGTCAATAATAAGGAAGTACCTACTGGAGGATTGTCAAGTTATGCAAAGGCCAGGCAAATTGCCGAGCTATTAAAAAGATGGATAAAAAAGGGAGAGTTCCTTTTGACTGAGCCAGTTGCACCCATTCCTTCGGCTGAATCAAATATCCACTTTAAATCGATGAATGAAAGGCCCATTTAAAGAGATGGGTTTTGAGGAGGCATTATGCAAAAAAAGAGAATCGTTTTAACTTTCCCTTCCAGTTTGGTTGACCAACCTATTACCTATCATCTGGTCAAAGATTATAACTTGATGATTAATATCCTCAGCGCGAAGGTGACACCGAGAGAAGAAGGTAAACTGGTAATGGAGGTTAGTGGAAAGAAAAAATTTATTGATGAAGGGATTCAATACCTTTCTAATCTCGGAGTCAATATTCAACCTCTGGCAAAGGATATAACGTGGCATAAAGAGAAATGTACCCACTGTACTGTTTGCATTGCAATCTGTCCATCAGGAGCATTAGCCTTAGATCGCAAAGAGATGCTCATATCCTTTATTAAGGACCGGTGTATTGCCTGCGAGCTCTGTATCCCTGCCTGCCCCTATGAGGCCATCAATATTCAATTTTAAGTCAATAGGTTAGCTGGCATCTCTAAAGTATAACTTTTATAAAAAGAGAGGGCAAAAGTAATTCTTGTTTTCCTCTTTTTATTCAACCGTAGTTTAAAAAGGGTTGGACATCAATTGAAATTAATTTATAATTAGAAATTCATAAAGTTTTCACAGTGGAGGACCTAAGGAATATGGAAGCGAAAAAAATTTTTTCTAAAGTCAGTGAAAAAGAGGTAACCAGAGCAATAGTATCGGAGTTTGCCAAGCAATTCTGTGAGTATGTGGAAACTGACTGCCTCATCATTGGAGGAGGACCAAGCGGTCTTATGGCAGGCAAGATCCTGGCAGAAAAGGGATTGAAGATACTGATCGTTGAGAGAAACAATTATATTGGTGGCGGATTCTGGATAGGCGGGTATCTTATGAATAAAGTTACCGTGAGATACCCTGCAGATGAGGAACTCAGGCAACTTGGCATACCGTATAAAGAAGTTACAAAAGGGCTTCTGGTGGCTGATGGTCCTCATGCCTGTTCCAAGCTGATTGCTGCTGCCTGTGATGCAGGAGTAAAATTTGCCAATATGACCAAGTTCGATGACTTAGTGTTGAGAGAAGGCAACCGGGTCGCCGGCGCTGTTATAAACTGGACACCAGTAGGAGCACTTCCCCGGGAGATCACCTGTGTAGACCCTGTTGCCCTTGAGTCAAAATTAGTCATGGACGCCACAGGTCATGATGCCTGCGTCGTGAAAAAACTGGAGGAAAGAGGGCTCATCAAAACACCCGGTTTTGGGGCCATGTGGGTAGAACAATCTGAAGACCTGATCATTGAATACACTGGCGAGGTGCATCCTGGTCTCATTGTTACCGGCATGTCCGTTGCGACCACCTATGGACTCCCCAGAATGGGACCCACCTTTGGATCCATGCTTTTATCGGGAAAAAAGGCAGCAGAGGTAGCACTCAAGAAGTTCTGATTTTAGATTGCGGAATAAGGACTCAGGGATTAGGGATTGGGAATTAGGGATTAGCGAATCCCGAAACCCGAACCCCTAACCCCCATTTAATCTATGTTTCCTCAGACTATCTTTCTCTATGATGGTGGATGGACCAAAGCTCTACACATCCCTGAGCTCATTGATTACCTTAAAAAGAAGACCGGCTCCCACGTGGAAAGGAGAAGCGACTGCCTCTCAACCTTTAAAAAGTCTCCACAGGATACATTAGAGAAAATCGTCCTTAAACTGTGTTCAATCCGCATCAGGAACATTGTTGCTCAAGAGACCGATTGCAAGCCCCTTCCAGGAGAGCGTGCTTATGAAGAAAAGACCCTTCTCGATCCCACGAAACGGATTCCAGGAATTCTCTACGAAGGATTTGCACTCCAACAGTTTTATTTTCACCTTATTCCTGAGGAAGAAAGAAAGAGTGATTTCCTCCATATCATTTTTACCAATCAAATGTTTGCAACCTGGGATCGAAATGATCGGCGGTACCACGCACGAGCAAGCATCTATTCCTATCCCAGCCTTATCTCTACAACCGGTTTGGTTGAGGCACCAGCCAAGCCGCGAGAATATTATCTAAAGCGTCAGATGGGGATACACCCTGAAATTCTCAAAGAAGAATTCAGAGGGAGTTACCTCGACTATGAAGATGAACGGTTAACCGAGGTGATGAAGGGATATGTAATGCAGGCTTTCTTTTTTCACATGATGGGGAATCCCTTTTGTGAAGATAAGCGCTGCAGACTTTTTAATGCTCACTGGCAGGAAGAACTCATACAGGCTCAATTGAAAACAGGGAGCGAATTCTGCACATTCCATGAGGATATGTTGCACAAGCTGAAAGCTGACTGCTGATAGCTCATCCAATCAAAGAGAAGGAGGATACATGGAAAAGACCTTATCAATTATCAAACCTGATGCGGTGAAAAGGCAGCTAATGGGAGAAATAATCAGAAGGCTTGAAGAAAATAACTTGAAGGTAGTTGCAGCGAAGATGCTCTTTTTATCAAAAAAGGAAGCAGAAGGCTTCTATGCAGTGCACCGGGACAAGGCTTTCTTTGAGAGTTTGACGAAGTATATGTCATCCGGGCCAATCCTCGTCATGGTACTTGAAGGTGAAAACGCTATTGCCCGAAACCGGGTCATCATGGGCGCAACCAATCCGGCTGAGGCTGCTCCGGGAACAATCCGCAAAGAATTCGGGGCCAGCATTGAGCAGAATTCCGTCCATGGCTCTGATTCTCCAGAAACTGCTGCTTTTGAAATTTCTTATTTTTTTAAACAGCATGAGATACATATCTACTGAGCATGGCAGAAAAGGTTATCGCAACGAATAAAAAGGCGTTTCATGACTTTCAGATCCTGGAAACCTTTGAGGCAGGCATTGTACTTCTGGGAAGTGAAGTTAAATCCTGCAGACAAAACAAGGTGAACCTCAAGGATGGCTATGGCCGGATCAAAGATGGAGAGATATATCTTATCGATACTCACATCAGTCCTTATTTCTATGCCCACCAGTTTAACCATGATCCTCTCCGGGACAAAAAACTTCTTTTCCACAAGAAGGAGATAAATAAATTATACGGGAAGATGAGAGAAAGGGGCCAGACACTGATACCCTTGAAGATGTATTTCAAGAACGGCAAGGTAAAACTTGAGATGGCATTAGCCAAGGGCAAGAAGGATTTTGACAGGAGAGAAGACATTAAAAAGAGAGACGCAGAAAGAGAAATGAGGAAAGGGCTCAAGGAGAAAAAGCACCAAGCTCCTTGAGAATATATCTAAAGCATGGTAATATTTATACTGTTAAGAATCTGAAATCTGAAAGGAGGGGGCGAAACGGTTTCGACGGGGGTAAGGAAGCCTTAGTGGCATACCGAGCGACTCGCTGACTCGTTAATCCGGTGGGAATAAACATACTCGCAGACAACTACGGGTACGCTCTGGCTGCCTAAGGGCAGCCAGCGTCCTTCAAACCTGTTCCTGTGAGGTTTGAAAAGGGCGTCAGCATAGCAGGATAGCCTTTTCCAGTCCTGCAGGGTTAAAGGCGAATCAAAAGCAGGATAGCCGATTGAGAATCCCGTCTGCAGGAGTCTTGAGAGGCGAATCTAAAATATGCAGACTACGTATGTAGATACTAACGTGGAGTACTTCCGGACGCGGGTTCGACTCCCGCCGCCTCCACCAGATATCCTATTTACCTTCCTCAGGTGTCAACCTTTTCTGCAGGAACTGCCGGAACTCGGGTGGAAATTCTATTTTCGCCCTACCGGCTGAACAAGCATCGATACTCCCGATAATCGCAGGAATCTTTTGATAGGGGACAGTAACCAATAACTTGTCCTTCTCCACGTTGCACATTTTCCGTGCGGTATAATCATAAAACGACAAATTCACTTCTCCGGTCAAGAGGGGCTCCATAATGATCATTCTGCAGGTTGGGCCTCCGATCTTTATCTTTGGCATATTGCCATCAAGAAAGGTTACAAGCGTGAGGATACGGCAAGCAGCCTGTGCATCACAGATGAAAATAACCAGTTCAGGCTCAGATTCTGCTTTCTCCATAGGGCTGAGCAAAAAATGTGACCTGGCATTATCCGGGACTTCTTTCATCTGTGAAACCAAATTGTCCAATGCCTCATAAGAACAGAAGAGTTTTTCTCCCTCGACGACAAATTTTTTAATCATATTCCCAATCTTCGGGTCAGCAATCTTCTGAAACCCCAGATGCCAGCTTGCACCAAAACAGGCATTATTGCTCTTATCTATCTGTACGGTCTCCCCTCTTCCTGCATCTAAGATTGTTCTACATATACGCACCTTTTTATCAGATGGTTTCAAGAATGGTTCTTTCACACAATGTACCGCCACTGGGCTATACTCTAAATTTAACAGCTCTCTAAAAACCAAAGAGTATTTCTGCCATTCTTTTTTATCCATCATCACTGCCTTTCTCCCTAAGCGATTAAAACTTAATTTTTGTCATGGTGGCGAGGCACACGAGGAACCACAAAATATCGATAATCCCACCATGGGTCGTAATAACCTTTAGTTAAAATAATAATCAATATCATGGATTAAATAAAGAACTATTTCAGCGAGAAAGGTATACCTTTCTTAAGAAACTTGACAGTCCTATTCTTTCTGTCTATAAGGATAATCGACGTGGAAGAACTGCTCAACATTCAGAATCTCAAGACGCATTTTTTTACTGAAGAAGGAGTGGCAAAGGCAGTA
>Ga0315279_10006492_pt1 | contig 14759 bp, 13 predicted proteins | sample YL17G06_20_MG_FD_203694 | JGI IMG/M metagenome (GOLD analysis project Ga0315279, IMG submission 203694) | Sediment microbial communities from Yellowstone Lake, YNP, Wyoming, USA - YL17G06_20 | ecosystem: Environmental > Aquatic > Freshwater > Lake > Sediment | place: USA: Wyoming | collected... | reverse complement strand
TGAGAAGAGGGTAGGTCTGCACTACAGGCCGGATTCGCCGTACCGACGCGCACAACCCCGCGGAAAGTCAGCAGGTGGATCCAGCAAAATGCTGGACTGGCGGCTGAATCGGCTAAGACGGGCTAGGCGCGCTTCTGCAGGAAGGCCTCTACGGCCTGCATGACGTCTCCGGTCACGTCCGATCCAGCATAAGACTTGGTGGTCTGGATTCGCGTGATGCCGGCGTCCACAGCATCGTCGAGGGCCTGGTACATCATCGCGTACTGGTAGTACGGCTTACCGAATGCGAAGGCGAGCTATCCGCAGACCAGAATCCCGGCAAGAACCAGAAGGCGCTTCTTCCGCGTTCCCCCCGGTAGCCATCGTTGAGAGGGTCGCGTCGATCGAACCGGCTCAAAAAACGAACGCCCGTGAGACGAGGGGCCTCACGGGCTGTTTTGTTGGGTGCCTTGTGGCTCCCCGGGCAGGGCTCCCTTCGTTGCACTCAGGGCAGGCTCACCTTCGCGTCTTTGATCAAGGCGAGCTTTTTCTCCCTCCGCCAGCCTTTGATTTCGCGCTCTCTTCGGGCGGCTGCATGCTTGTCCGGAAAATTCTCCGAGTGCAGGAGGTGGGCATGATGCTGCCTCATCCGACGACCCAAATCGGTCGTAATCCCCGTATACAGCTGTCCCCCTTTATCGCAGATGTAAACGTACCACATGACGCTTGGCCAACAACACGATAGCCCGCGAAGCGGGAACCCTCGCGGGCTATCTCGTGGAATTTCAATTGGCTCCCCGGGCAGGGCTCGAACCTGCAGCCTAGCGGTTAACAGCCGCTCGCTCCACCATTGAGCTACCGGGGAATCTGCTCGCCTGTGGCAGGGCGTAATATACCAGCCGGGCGCCCCCGTCGCAAGCCGCTTGCGAATCAGGTCTTCTTCTTCAGCTCGTTCAGGACCAGCTTGGCCGCGCCTTTCAGCGTCTCGAAGACGCCAATCCCCTTCGGGGCGCAGGCCTCGAACCAGGGCGCGTTGCGCGGGTTCAGCGCGGCCTGAAGCTCCTCGATCGGCACGACGTTCGGCAGGTCCCGCTTGTTGTACTGCAGCACGAAGGGCAGCCTCTCCAGCGTCAGATTCTGCTCGGCGAGATTGGCCTCCAGGTTCTCCAGGCTCTCGATGTTCGACTCCATCCGCTCGACCTGGGAGTCGGCCACGAAGATCACGCCGTCCACCCCGCGGAGAATCAGCTTTCGGCTGGCCTCGTAGAAGACCTGCCCCGGCACGGTGTACAGGTGAAAGCGCGTCTTGAAGCCGCGGATGGTGCCCAGCTCCAGCGGCAGGAAGTCGAAGAACAGGGTCCGGTCCGTCTCCGTCGCCAAAGAGATCATCTTGCCCTTGGTGCTGGGCTCCACCCTGGAGTAGATGAACTGCAGGTTCGTGGTCTTCCCGCAGAGTCCCGGCCCGTAATAGACCAGCTTGCAGTTAATCTCCCGCGCCGCGTAGTTGATGAAGGACACGCCGTCGCCTCAGCCCTTGAACAGGTTGTCGATGTCCTCGTCGGTGATCTGCGCGAACTGCGCCTGGAACGCTGCCCGGCCCCGGCCTGCCTCCTGCCGGGTGCGCTCGGCCATCTCGGTAAACACCCGACCGATGTCCTCGGCCGCCCGCTTGACCCGGAGGCGCACCAGTCCCAGGGACGAACGGCGATCGAAGAGGACGACCAGGATCCCGCGCTGGCCCACCACCGAGATGTGCAGGTGGTCCTTCTCCCCCTCGTGGAAGAGGACGCTGAACTCCTTCTCCCCCAAGAGCTGAGCCAGGCCGCCGGTGGCGGCGATGTTGCCGGCCGTCAGGGAGGCCAACGAGGTGGTGTCGATGTTGGCCGTCTCGCCGGCCGAGGCGATGAGCTGCCCGGCCTTGTCGATGAGGAAGACCGCCCGGCTCTTGGAGTCCTCGCAGAGCCGTTGGAGGACGGCCGCCAGCCGCCGCGCATCCTCCTCGTACAACATCAGGTCCGTCCCGATCATCCGTGGCGGCTCCGCGCGTCACGAGATTTCACGCCGCCCCTCCAGGGCCCGCGCCAGCGTGACTTCGTCCGCGTATTCGAGGTCCCCGCCCATGGGCAACCCCCGGGCGATGCGCGTCACCTTCACCGGGAACGGCTTCAGCAGCCGCAGGAGGTAGAGGGCCGTGGCCTCGCCCTCGACGTTGGGGTTCGTGGCCAGGATGACCTCCCGCACCCCGCCCGCCTCGAGGCGCGCCACCATCTCTTTCCCGCGAATCTGATCCGGCCCTCGGCCCTCCAGCGGCGACAGCGACCCACCGAGCACGTGGTACAGGCCGCGATACTCGCGCGACTTCTCGACAGCCAGGAGGTCGTTGACCTCTTCCACCACGCAGAGGAGCTGGCCGTCGCGGCGGGGATCCCGGCACACCCCGCACAGCTCCTCCTCGGCGATGTTGTAGCACCGGGCGCAGAACCGCGTCCGGTCCTTGAGGGCCACGACGGCCTCGGCCAGGGCCGCGGCCTCCTCGCGCGGCACCTTCAGCAGGTGGAAGGCCAGGCGCTGGGCCGTCTTCGGGCCGATGCCGGGCAAGCGTACGAGCTCTTCGATCAACGCCGCCAGCGCGGCGGGCGTGGCTGACATGGACGCGCCGCCTCCTCGGTCCCTACAGAAGCCCGGGGGGGAGACCCAACCCCCCGGCCAGGCGGGAGACCTCCTGGGTCAACAGCTCCCGCGCCTTCCGCAGGGCGTCGTTGGCCGCGGCCGTCACCAGATCCTGGAGCATCTCGAGGTCCTCGCCCCGGGCGACCTCGGGATCGATCTTCACCGACAGGATCTCCCCCTTCCCGCTGGCCACCACGGTCACCATGCCTCCGCCGGCGCTTCCCTCCACGGTTTTGACCGCCGCCTCGGCCTGGATGCGCTCCATCTCGGCCCGCATTTTCTGGGCCTGCTTCATGATATCGCCGAGCCCCGGCATGCCTCCTCCTTACGAAGCCACCTCGCGCACCACGGCACCGCCGAAGAGGCCCAGGGCCTCGCGCACCAGCGGATGGTCCCGGCCGCGCGGCGTCGCCGCGGGGGCGCGGCGGGTCTCCACCGGCTCCAAGTGGGGCGCCGAGGGCGTCGTGAAGCGATACTCGATCCGCAATCGGCGGCCGAAGGCCTCGGCGGCAGCCTCGGCGATCAGCCTCCGGGTGTCGGGATCCTCCAGCGTGTCCCGGACGAATGCGTTGCCGTTCTTCACTTCGAGGATCAGCGTGTCGCCGGTGAGGCCTATGGGCTCCACTTCGGTCAGGACCGAGGCCAACCGCTTGCGCCCCCGCAGGCGCCCGACCACGGCGGCCCAGCCGACCGTGACGTCCGTGGCAGCGCTTGGTGCCGCAGGCCCTTGGGAGGTCCGAGCGGCTGGGGGCGGGGGCGAGATCTCCCGGCCCTGCGCGGGCCGGGCCGGACGCTCGGCGGCCGCCGGACGGCTCCCGAACAGCGGGAGCTCTCCCGTCGCCGCCGGCATCGTCGGGCCGCCGGGCAACCGGCCCTCCAGGGCGACGAGCCGGCCCAGGATCTCCGGGAGCCCCTGCAGGTGCCGGATCTCTGTCAGGCGGATCAGCGCCATCTCGAGGAGAAAGCGCGGCTGGGGGGCGCGCCGCATCTCCCCCTCGACCTGCTGGAGCGTCTTGATCATCAACTCCAGTTCTGGCACTGCGGCTCGCTCTGCCTGCCGGCGGGCCGCCTCCACGCTCACCCGCGCGCCCTCCAGGAGTGCGCCCGGCTCAGGACACATCTTCAGGATCAGGAGATCCCGCAGGTGGGCCGTGAGTTCCAAGGCAACCTGCCGGAGGTCCTGGCCGTGCGTCGCCAGCCGATCCACCAGCCCGAGCGCCCGCGCGGCATCCCGCGTCAGAATCGCCTCGGCCGCCTCGGTCAGGACGTCGGCCTTCACCAAGCCCAAGAGGTCGGCGACGCGCTCGGCCTCCAGCCGATTCCCCAGGCTGGCGATGGCCTGGTCCAGCAGGCTCTGCGCGTCCCGCAGGCTCCCGCTCGCCGCTCGGGCCAGGAGGACCAGGACCTCGTCCTCGGCCGTTGCCTGCTCCGCCTCCACGATCTCGCGCAACCGCCCGACGATCTCCCGGGCGCCGAGAAGGCGGAAGTCATGGCGCTGGCAGCGGGAGTGGATCGTCGCCGGGATCCGGTGGGGTTCGGTGGTCGCCAGGATGAAGACGACGCGCGGCGGCGGCTCTTCCAGCGTCTTCAGCAGCGCATTGAAAGAGCTGGTGGAGAGCATGTGGGCTTCGTCGATGATGTAGACCTTGTGCCGTCCCCGCGTGGGCACATACTGCACCGTCTCCCGGAGGTCGCGGATCTTCTCCACCTGGGTGTTGGAGGCCGCGTCCACCTCGAGGCAGTCCACCGAGCGGCCGGCGGCGATCTCCTCACAGGCCCCGCAGGTCCCGCACGGTGCGGGGGTGGGCCCCCGGTCGCAGTTGAGGGCCTTGGCCAGGATGCGGGCGGTGGTCGTCTTGCCCACGCCTCGCGGCCCGGCGAAGAGGAAGGCGTGCGCCACACGATTCGTCGCGATCGCGTTCTTCAGGGTCTCGGTGACATTCCGCTGGCCCACCATCTCATCGAAGGTCCGCGGTCGCCAGCGACGAGCAATCACCTCGTAGGAAGACATAGCTCCTCTGGCCACTGACGCGCGGGCTCGGGGCTTCGCGTCGGGGGTCCCGCCCCTTCGTCCGATCCCACGGAATGACAGGGTGCGGGCACCGGACGGCTCACGCCGCTCCGACCGGGTGACCTTGCGGCACGGGCCGCTCGCCGCTTACCGTTGCTTCCTTCCGGACCTGGCGGGGTTCACGGGGCTACCCTGCGCGAGACCCGATCATCACCACGACGTGAACCATCCGGCGCCCACTCGAACATCCGATCGCACGACGCCGAGGGCCGGCCGGCCCAGGACGGCGGCGACACTCCGGCGGAGGCTGGCGGAGAGGCCGGGATTCGAACCCGGGGTGGAGTTTCCCCCACACACGCTCTCCAGGCGTGCTCCTTCAGCCACTCGGACACCTCTCCGCACACCCGGAGTCCATCGGTCCCTGCGTCGGTTCGGCGATTCACCGGCTTGAGCTGTATGCTCCCCTTCGGGGACGGCACCTCGTCACGCGCGTCCCCGCGGAGCGAGACAAAAGCGTGGCGGAGAGGGTGGGATTCGAACCCACGTGGGAGTTGCCCCCCAACCCGCTTTCGAGGCGGGCCCGTTACGACCGCTTCGGTACCTCTCCGCTCAATTGAACCAATGCAAAACTGACAACCGACAACTGAAAGCCGGCCATCTCAATTGATCCGTTGTCGGTTGTCGGTTTTCCCTCTTGCATTCCGCCGGGCTGCTAGCTGGCGGGGACGCCTTCTACCAGGGTGATTCGGTACGTCGGGTGCTCGAACGGCTGCATCTCCGGGAACCTGCTGAACAGCCACCCTTTGACGGTTTCCTTCCCGCCCTCTGACACCGTGACCATGACGGCCGGATTGGTTGGATTGTTGGACGCCGACGTGACCTCGTTGCCGCTCACCTGGAGAGCCGGCAGGAACTCGCCAACGCGAACCCGCAGCTTGCTGCCCGGGATGTCGAGTTGCCCCCCGAGCTTCACCGTGAAGACCTGGGGGGGCTTGCCGCCGCTCTTTTCCTCCACCCGCAGCCTGACGGCCTGCCATTTTCCCTTGACCTCGTCCGGGACGCGGACGGATCGACCGCTCCCTCCCACCTGGGGGTGCCCGGCCGGCGCGGACGAGCCGGCGCTCGCCTGGGCGCCTCCCGCCTGCGCGCCGATGGGGGGAAGCGAGGCCTGGTCCGTGCCGGCTGCCGCTCCGGGCGCGGCTTGAGGCGCAGGCGGCTGGACCGGCGGGGGCGGTCGGTCGAAGACGGCAAAGTAGATGGCCACCGCCGCCAGGGGGACCGCAACCGCCACGCCAAACAGGATCAGCTTTCGTGTCGTCGGAGGCGATTCCGTCATGGCACTGCGATCACCCCGTCCCGCCATCCCATGAATGAAGGGCGCGGGCGGCTCTTGCAAGGACGGACCGCCGGACGCGGCATCTTCGGCCGGCCGCTCGGCGGGCCGGCGCACATTGGCGGAGAGGCCGGGATTCGAACCCGGGGGCCAGTTTTACCCGACCAACCGCTTAGCAGGCGGTTGCCTTCGGCCGCTCGGCCACCTCTCCGTGACGCGGTCGATATACTGAATTGCCAGCTGTCAAGCGGTCAGACCGTGCACATGTGGCGGAGGGGGTAGGATTCGAACCCACGGACCTTTCGGTCTTCCCGTTTCAAGCGGGACGCCTTCAACCACTCGGCCACCCCTCCGGCCCGGGACCGCTTGAAGCCCGTTGGATGAACTACGCCTCCAGGCCTGGGGCGTCCCGCCGGCCGTTTCAAGCGGGACGCCTTCAACCACTCGGCCGCCCCTCCGCGTCCTTACTCGCCGACAGCAACAGCGATGTCGGACGGCGAAAAGCGTTCGGGCGTCCGGGCATCCCTCCCGTGCTCGCGCGCGATCGTGCCCTCTCGACCCACCGGCGAGACCCACATCATAGAAAACCCTGCGAACAAAGGGAAGCGGAAACGTGGTTGGGGTTGCCTAGGGCCGGCCGATCCGCTCCAGCCCGTCCATGTACGGCCGGAGCGCCTCCGGGATGCGGATGGTCCCGTCCGCCTCCTGATAGTTCTCCAGGATGGCGAGCCAGGTCCGCCCGACGGCCACCCCCGATCCATTGAGCGTGTGCGCGTACTCCACGGGCGCCCTGGGGGCAGGCCGATACCGGATACTGGCCCGCCGAGCCTGGAAGGCCTCGCAATTGCTGACGGACGAGATTTCCCGGTATGTGGACTGGCTGGGCAGCCAGACCTCGATGTCGTACGTCTTGGCCGCGGCAAAGCCCAGGTCTCCGGCGCAGAGGGCCACGACCCGGTGCGGGAGGCCGAGGCGCTGCAGCACCGCCTCGGCATGGCGGGTCATCTGCTCCAACGCCTCGTAGGATCGGCCGGCTTCGGTGAATTTCACCAGTTCCACCTTGTTGAACTGATGCTGCCGGATGAGGCCCCGGGTATCCTTGCCGTAGGATCCCGCCTCGCGCCGAAAGCAGGGCGTGAACGCCACGTAGGAGAGCGGGAGGGTCCCGGGCGGCAGGACCTCCTCCCGGTGGAGGTTCGTGACCGGGACCTCCGCCGTCGGAATCAGGTAGAGAGACTCGTCCTTGGTCTTGAAGGACTCCTCGGCGAACTTGGGGAGCTGGCCCGTTCCGGTCATGGCCGCCGCATTCACCAGAAGCGGCGGGAACACCTCGGTGTACCCGTGCTCCCTGGTGTGCAGGTCCAGCATGAAGTTGATGAGGGCGCGCTCGAGCCGGGCGCCCAGCCCGATCAGGACGGCGAAGCGGGCCTGGGCCATCCGCGCGGCGCGCTCGAAGTCCAGCAGGCCCAGGGCCTCGCCGATCTCCCAGTGGGGCTTGGGCGCAAAGTCGAACCGTCGGGGCTCCCCCCACCGCCGGACCTCGACGTTGTCGTTGCTGTCCCGCCCGACCGGAACCGACCCGTGGGGCAGATTGGGCACGGTCAGGAGGGCGGCATCGATCCGCTCCTCGCAGGCCCGCACCTCCTCGTCCAGCTTCTTGATCCGGTCGCCCAACTCTTTCGTCTCGCCGAGGAGTGCGGTGGCGTCCTCCCCCTGCCGCCTGCGCCGGCCCACCTCTTCCGAGAGCGTGTTGCGGCGGTGCTTGAGCTGCTCGACGTCGGTGAGCAGCCGCCGGCGCCCCCCGTCGGCCGCCAGGAAGTCCTGCAGGTCAACGGCCAGTCCGCGGCTGCGCAGGGCCGCATGGACCGCCTCGAAGTTGTCGCGCACAAACTTGGCGTCCAGCACCTTCGACCTCGCTTCGCCTTACGCGTCGGCCCCGTTGGCCTCCGGACCTCCCCCGCCGGCCTCTCCCTCCGTCTCCTCGGCCACCAGGCTGGTGACGGCCGCCACGCGGTCATTGGGCTCCAGCCCCTGGAGGCGGACCCCCAGGGTCGCCCGACCGATGACGCTGATCCCGCGGACGGGCATGCGGTTCACCTTCCCCTCCTGGGAGATCATCATCACCTGGTCCTGCTCCTGCACCTGGAGGGCGCCGACCACGGGGCCGTTCTTCTCCATCACCCGCACGTTGATGATGCCCTTGCCGCCGCGCCCCTGGAGGCGGTACTCCTCCAGCTCAGTGCGCTTGCCGTAGCCTCGTTCGTTCACCGTGAGGATGGCGGTGCCGGGCCGGACCACTTCCGCCGCCACGACCTCGTCCCCCTCCTCGAGATCGATGCCGATCACGCCGCGCCCCGTCCGGCCGATGGTCCGCACCTCCCCCTCCTCGAAGCGGATGGCCATCCCTTGTCGCGTCGCCAGGAAGACCTCGTCCCGCCCGCCGGTGAGGCGCACGGCGATCAGCTCGTCCCCCTCGTCCAGGGTGAGGCCGATGATCCCTCCCGCACGGGGGTTGGCGTAGGCAGAGAGCTCCGTCTTCTTGACCACGCCAAGGCGCGTCGCCATCAAGAGGTACTTATCCACCTCGAACTGGCGGATCGGGATCATGGCGGTGACCGTCTCGCCCGGCTGCACTTGCAGGAAGTTCACCAGCGCCTTGCCCTTGGCGGCTCGCCCCAGCTGCGGCACCTCGTGGACCTTCAGCCAGTGCACCCGCCCGAGGTTCGTGAACAGCAAGATGTAGCTGTGGGTGGTGGCCACGAAGAGGTACTCCACATAATCCTCTTCCTTGGTCGCCATCCCGGTCATGCCCTTGCCCCCGCGCCGCTGCGCCCGGTACACCGTGAGGGGGCTGCGCTTGATGTAGCCGCCGTGGGAGACGGTCACCACCATCTCCTCATCGGCCACCATGTCCTCGAAGGAGATCTCGGCCGTTTCCTCCAGGATCTCAGTCCGGCGCGGGTCGCCGTACTGTGTCTTCAGCGCCGTCAGCTCCTCGCGGATGATCTCTCGCACCAGGGCCTCGTTCCCCAGGATGGCCTGGAGCTTGGCGATGAGCTGGATCGTCTCCTGGTACTCGTCCTGGATCTTCTGTCGCTCCAGTTGGGTCAGGCGCTGGAGGCGCAGGTCCAGGACCGCCTGGGCCTGGGTCTCGCTCATGCCGAACTGCCCCATGAGGCCGGTCCGGGCCTCGTCCACGGACCGGGATCGCCGGATGAGCTGGATCACCGCGTCCAGGTGGTCCAGGGCGATGCGGTAGCCCTCCAGGGTGTGGGCCCGCTCCTCCGCCTTGCGGAGGTCGTACCGCGTGCGCCGGAGGACCACGATCTTCCGATGCTCGATGAAGTGCCCGATCGTCTCCGTGAGGGTGAGGACCTTGGGCTGCTTGTCCACCAAGGCCAGCATGATCACGCCAAAGGTGGACTGCATGGCCGTGTGCTTATAGAGCGAGTTCAGGATGGGCGGGGTCAGCTCGTCCTTCTTGAGCTCGAGCACGATGCGCATCCCCTCTCGGTCCGACTCGTCCCGGAGGTCCGCCACCCCGTCGATCTTCTTCTCGCGGATCAGCTCGGCAATGCGCTCCACCAGCCTGGCCTTGTTCACCTGGTAGGGCAGTTCGGTGACGATGATGTTCTCGCGGCCGCCCCGCGTCTTCTCCACCACCGCCTTGGCCCGCATCTGGATGAGGCCGCGGCCTGTGCGGTAGGCATCCAGGATGCCCTGACGGCCGTGGATGTAGCCGGCGGTGGGGAAGTCGGGCCCGGGCACGGCCTGCATCAACTGCTCCAGGGTGACATCCGGGTTTTCGAGCTGCAGGATGATCGCGTCCACCACCTCGCCCAAATTGTGCGGCGGGATGTTCGTGGCCATCCCCACGGCAATACCCGAGGACCCGTTCACGAGGAGGTTCGGCAGGACGGTCGGGAGGAGCGCCGGCTCCTGCGTGGACTCGTCGTAGTTGGGGACGAAGTCCACGGTCTCTTTCTCGATGTCCCGCAGCATCTCCTGCGCCACACGGGACAGCCGGACCTCGGTGTACCGCATGGCCGCGGGCGCGTCCCCGTCCACAGAGCCGAAGTTCCCCTGGCCGTCGATCAGGGGATACCGCATGGAAAAGTCCTGCACCAGCCGCACGATGGTGTCGTACACGGCCGTGTCCCCGTGGGGGTGGTATTTCCCCAGGACGTCGCCCACGACGCGGGCCGCCTTGCGATGCGGCCGGTTGAAGTGGAGCCCCATCTCATGCATGGCGTACAGCACGCGCCGGTGCACCGGCTTCAGGCCGTCGCGCACGTCCGGCAGGGCCCGGCCGATGATGACGCTCATCGCGTAGTCGAGGTAGGACCGCCGCATCTCCTCGTGGATGTCGGTCAGGTGGACCTCGCCGATGCGCTGCTGGGCGATGCTGTCGTTCTGGTCGGGCACGGTCGGCCTGCTCCTCTCTCGCGTGCGGGGCGATCCCCGCTAGATGTCCAGGTTGCTCACTTCCAGGGCGTGGGTCTCGATGAACTGCCGGCGCGGTTCCACCTGGTCGCCCATGAGCGTCGTGAAGATCTGCTCGGCCGCCAGGGCATCCTGGACCTGAACCTTGTACAGCCTCCGGGTGCCGGGATTCATGGTGGTTTCCCAGAGCTGCTCCGCGTTCATCTCGCCCAGGCCCTTGTATCGCTGGATCGTCAGGCCCTTCTTGGCCAGGGCTATGACCTGCTGGTAGAGCCCGGTCCAACTGTCGGCCTGGATGGTCTCCGACTCTGTCCGCAGCGTGAAGGGCGGGTTTCCCAGACCCTTCAGGGCCGCCGCGCTCGCCTCCAGCTCGCGGTACTCGGCCGACGCCAGGAGGGCCGGGGTGACGATGCAACCGCTACGCTCCTGGCGGATGGCTTGCCCCAGGGAGACGATCAGCCGGTACGTCTCCTGCTCCTCGTCCCACTCGACGCTGCCCTCGGGCGGGCCCAGGCGCTCGGCCTGCTCGCGCAGCCGGGCCAGCAGCCGTTCCAGCAGGCGCTGGGCCTTCGTCTCGTCCTTCAGGCTGCCCCGCGGCACGCCGCCGAGTTGCGCCAGGGCGGCCACAACGTGCGAGTTCCGGCCGCGCTTGTCCAGCGCCCGCAGGCAGTGCTGCCACGCGACAACCTTCTTGAGGACCCCGGTGAGCCGCTGGCCGGTCCACACGCTCCCGTTGCTGGCCGCCTCCACGGAGAGCAACTCCGCGCCCACCTCCAGCAGGAAGTCCTCCATGCCCCGGTCGTCCCGCAGGTAGCGCTCCGCCTTGCCCCGCTTCACCTTGTACAGGGGCGGCTGCGCGATGAAGAGGTGCCCCTCATCCACGATCCCGCGCAGGTGCCGGAAGAAGAAGGTCAGGAGCAGTGTGCGGATGTGCTCGCCGTCCACGTCGGCGTCGGTCATGATGATGATGCGGTGGTAGCGGAGCCGGGCGAGGTCGAACTCGCTCTCGATGCCGCAGCCCAGGGCCGAGATGAGCACCCGGATCTCCTGCGACGAGAGCATCTTGTCAGTCCGCGCCCGCTCCGTGTTCAGGATTTTCCCCCGCAGCGGCAGGATCGCCTGGAACCGGCGGTCCCGCCCCTGCTTGGCCGAGCCGCCGGCCGAATCGCCTTCCACGATGAACAGCTCGCACAGCGCCGGGTCCTTCTCGGAGCAATCCGCCAGCTTGCCCGGCAGATCGTCGCCGTCCAGGGCGCCCTTGCGCCGCACCAACTCCTTGGCCTTGCGGGCGGCGTCCCGCGCGCGGGCCGCCTCGGCCGCCTTCTCCACAATCCGCCGGCCGACCCCGGGGTTCTCCTCCAGGTACTCGCCCAGCTTCTCGTTGACGACGGTCTCCACCACGCCCTTGACGTCCGGATTGTTCAGCCGCCCCTTCGTCTGTCCCTCAAATTGCGGGTTGGGCAGCTTCACGCTGATGACGGCCGTGAGTCCCTCGCGCACGTCCTCGCCGCTGAGGCTGGTCTTGAGATCCTTGAGCAGGTTTCGGCCGGAGGCATAGTTGTTGATGGTCCGCGTCAGGGCCGACCGGAAGCCGATGACGTGGGTCCCGCCGTCCTGTGTGTTGATGTTGTTGGCGAAGGAGAAGACCGTCTCGGCGTAGCCGTCGTTGTACTGCAGGGCGATCTCGATGGTGGTGTCGTCCCGCTGCGCTTCGATGTAGATGGGCCGCGGGTGCAGCGTCGTCTTGTTCTCGTTGAGCAGCTCGACGAACTGCTTGATTCCGCCCGTGTAGTAGAACTCCTCGGTCCGGTCCGCGCGCTCGTCCGAGAGGATGATGCGCAGGCCCTTGTTGAGGAAGGCCATCTCCCGCAGGCGGTTGCTCAGTGTGTCCCGGCTGACTGTCCGGTCCTCGAAGATCTCGCCGTCCGGCAGGAAGGTCACCCGGGTGCCTGTCCGCCGGGCCTTGCCGATCTCCTCCACGTCGCCCGCGGGCTTCCCCCGCTCGTACCGCTGGAAGTGCTTCTTGCCGCCGACCCAGACTTCGACCTCCAGCCACTCCGACAGGGCGTTCACCACCGAGACCCCGACGCCGTGCAGGCCGCCCGACACCTTATAGGCTGACCCCCCGAACTTCCCGCCGGCGTGGAGGGTCGTCATGACGACTTCCAGGCCCGGCCGGCCGGTCTGCTCGTGTACGTCTACTGGGATGCCGCGCCCGTTGTCCGAGACCGTGACGCTATTGTCCATGTGGACGGTCACCTCGATCCGGTCGCAGGCGCCGGCCAAGGCCTCGTCCACGCTGTTGTCGAGGACCTCGAAGACGAGATGGTGCAGCCCGTCCGGGCCGGTGCCGCCGATGTACATGGCGGGCCGCTTGCGGACGGCTTCCAGGCCCTCCAGGATCTTGATCTGTTCAATCCCATAGGCGCTGGCGCTGCTCTCGTCGCTGCTGTTCATCCTGGCCATATCACCTCGCAAGACGCGGCGGAGGCCGCCGCCCTCTCCGCGCTTCCCTGCGCTCACTCGTCAGCGCCGCGTCCTTCGCCACACAAGAAACCCTCCGCCTCCTATCCGGGGCGGGGCATCCATCCGGCCCGGGCGCAAGGAGCGGAGGGTCTCGCAGGGGCGCATCCCCATTGACCTCGTCTGTCGCTTCGGTTCCGTTCGGTTGTTCTCCCGACGCGGCCCAAGCCGCGTCTCGATTTCTCGGATACTCCCGCAAGCCCTGCCCCTCGCCGACCCGCTAGATCCGCATGGGCATGATCACACACCCATACGCATCGTCTCCGGCAGGCCGGAAGAGTGCGGGGCTCAGAGGGTCGGCAAGATTCAGAGAGACTTCCGCGCTGTCGATGGCCGCAAGAAACTCCAGGATGTACCGGGCGTTGAACCCGACCTTGAATCCATCCCCCTCATAGGAGGCCTCAATCTCCTCGTGCGCCTCGCCGAGATCCATATTGACGCACGAGACGACAATACGACCCTGACGAAATTCGAATTCCGTCGCCGTTGTGCGTTCCCCCATGATGGCCGAGGTCCGCCGCAACGCCCCCTCGAGGGCCTCTGCCCCGATGAGGATCTTGTTCGGGCCGGGCGCTGGCATTACTTGATCGTAGTTTGGAAACTGGCCGTCAATGAGCCGGGCCACCAGGGTGCTGGCCTCCTGTTGGAGGATCAACTGGTTGTCGGCGAGCCACATCCGGACATCGCTCCCGTCCTCCCGGGTGATCTTCGCCGCCTCCACCATGGCCTTCTTCGGGACGAGCGCCTCGAGTGTCCCGCCGCCCTTCCCGGCTGGGCGGGGAACGCGCACCAAGGCCAAGCGGTGTCCGTCCGTTGCCACCATCCGAATCTCGCTGGCCAGGACCTGCACGAGGACCCCCGTCAACGCGTAGCGCGTCTGATCAGAGGACACGGCAAACAATGTCTTCCGGAGCATGTCGCGGAAGAGGTGCGTTTCCAGGGCAATGTCGCCATCTCCCTTGAGGTCCGGCAGGGAGGGAAACTCATCCCGCGGGAGTCCCTTCATGCGAAAACTGGATCGCTGACACCGGATGGCCACTTGGAGGTCTGCGTCCACCCGCAGCTCCACCGGAGCCTGGGGCAACTCTCGCGCGATCTCATAGAGTTTCTTCGCCGAGAGCGCCACCGCCCCGGGTTTCAACACTTCAGCCGCGAGTCCCCTGCGGATGCCCACGTCAAGGTCCGTTCCGAACAGCCAAACGCTATCAGGAGTTGCTTCCAACAACAGGTGTGAGAGAATGGGAAGCGTCTTCTTCGCCTCGACCACTCCCTGCACGGGTCCCAGCGCGTCTACGAAGGCATCCCGCTCAACACGGATATGCATGTGCCTTCCTTTCTCGTGTTCGGTTACACGTCCCGCCAATGCCGGGAATACGGAAGGTACAACGGGGGAAACCACAATCAATCAACACATAATAACAACTCCGAGGAGAAATACATAAAGAATCGGAGTAGTAACCGTAGGCTGATGGATACGTGGATAATCGGCTAACAAGCGGAATTCTCCGGGCCCCGCGAGGCAAGCTGTGTGTGGAAAAAACGGCCTGATCTTTCAGCATTGAACTCGCGACGGCTCCGACGCCTTCATGGTGTGGAAAAGAAGCGCGAACCTGCCGGCTTAACCCCAAATTGTACCAAAGCGCGGTGAAAAATGTCAACGAAAGGTTAGGGATGGGTGTGCGACATATTTGTAGGTCGCGAGATTCAACCCGCGGCGCGTGCCTCCCAGAATTCCTCCCATCGGCCGCTGAGTTCGGCACACCGGAGCGCAATAATGGCATTGGCGCCTCGGACCGTCCA
>Ga0315279_10006491_pt1 | contig 14759 bp, 10 predicted proteins | sample YL17G06_20_MG_FD_203694 | JGI IMG/M metagenome (GOLD analysis project Ga0315279, IMG submission 203694) | Sediment microbial communities from Yellowstone Lake, YNP, Wyoming, USA - YL17G06_20 | ecosystem: Environmental > Aquatic > Freshwater > Lake > Sediment | place: USA: Wyoming | collected... | reverse complement strand
TGAACCTGATGAGGACATCGTCTGGGTAATTCCGATAACCGACGACGTTCTGTCCGCGGAGAAGCATTTGGAGAGGTGTTTTCCTCACATGAAGCTTCAGTTGGCGAATGCGTTCCCACGGATCTTCATTCAGAAAACGTATGGCCACGTCGAACGTAGCTCCACCCCAAGCTTCGAGAGAGAAGAAGCCTACCTGGTCCATTTTTCCAGCTATTTTGAGCATGGTTTCAGTGCTCATACGTGTAGCCATTAGAGATTGGTGTGCATCTCTGAACGTGGTGTCTGTTATGCGGACAGGCTTACGCGGCAAAACGATTTTGATCCTCCTACATATAGGTTCAACATGAGAATAGAAAAGGTGAGTGAAGCAGTATTAATCGATTTAGGTGGCGACTGAGAATTTGTTTTGATCCTGTGCCCTTGCTGAGCGAGTTTAAACCCAGTACCAAGCGAAACTGGTTATTTGGTTGATTTAAGTCTGTATCTGTTTTTTTCGGAGAAAAGATCAACAACTCGGGATTTGCTCAAGAACCTTGCATAGTGTTTTGCTTTTGCAGGAATGACGTATTCGTCGCCTTTTTTACAGATTCTCGGCTTACCGTCGATGACCAGTTCCATTTTTCCTTCTATCACCATTCCCCATTGAGGATAATCGTGGCTATGTTCTGGCACGTGTGCGGAAGACTCCATCTCGAAGAAGACTAGCTGATGCTTCTCGCCTTGTAAGATCCACGCTCTTATGCCTTCAAACTGAATGTCAGCTTCCGGCAAGAGTGTTATGACCTCATGAAAACCCTGTACACGTTCACCCTTGACAACATTCAAGTGCTTCACCCTGAGAAGCTTGAGCAAAGGAGAGAAGTATTAACGTTTGTGCCTTCACATTGTTCATCTTAACCATGCGATCTGCACATGTTTCTCAGAGAATGGTGTTCGCTTGCAACGGACGGGTGGGATCTGCACCCGACCCCAAGGAGATGTCTCCCGCACAATCCCTTCTTTTTTCTGTTGTTAATTGGTTCCACACTGCGCATCTAATGCACGTGTTTCTTTCTACGAACAACACATGCCAGCAGGGTTGCAGTAATGAAGAGAGGCAGAATGATTAGTGGTGAGAATTCTGGAATGCCGCTGATAACGTTGACCTCCCGTTCATAGTATCTAACTGAAATAACGGTTTCAGTTGAGTCAGTTAGATATGTGTCCACTCCATAAGGTTGCGAGAAATTGAGCCAGCTTTTTCCTATTGCTTCAGCTTTGAAGGTCAATGTGAACAATGTCCCCGATAGCACTGTTGGACCTGAAACTACTGCTTCCACATATGCGTAACCATCTATGTTGTCGATCATCTGTGAAGTCTGCGTCATATATTGACTCAATTCGGTGCCGAGTTGGATGTTTGAGCAGTTGATTATGCTCTGATCAAATCGAATGAACAGGCCTACATGTTGGAGATCAAATACTTCGCCTATCGTGACATTCGACTGGAAGAACTGATCAACCACAACTACACCACCAAGACCAACTGTAACTGGCTCGGTGATAGTGAGTAGGGGAGCTTGAGTTTGATAGGGGTATATTCTGATTAAACCATTGACGGGTGGGGCTTGCATGATTTGTCCGTTGGTCGTGTTGCGAAGCATGCTATAAACGAATATCAGCGTTTCATTTTCATAACTACCCAACGGTTCAGGAGGCGATATTTCTTGATGAGCTGTAAACGTGATGTTTCCTACAAGGACTGTTCCATTTGGATCTGCACTACTCGGGTTTGTAGCGATAATGTTTAGCTGTCCATCGGTTACTGAAACCATACTTCCGTTGCCCCATAGGTTGCCTAGAGTTATGTTGGACTCTGAGGTGTTAAGCACGGACTGATTGTAGCTTAGGATTATTGAAATGGTCTTGAGATGGAGAGAACTGCTGACGTTTTGGACAAGCACTGTGATGTTGAAGGGTCTATCTGTGATGTTCTCCGAAGGTCTGAAAGTAATGGAAGACGGGTTAACAACTAGATATGGTTTTGGAGGCAGAGGCATTGCATAGATGTTCACCGTCCCATTCTTGGATGGATCTGCTGGGATTTCGTGACCGGCACTGAGGAATCTAACGTGAACGAAGTTGAGGCCTGATGAAATGTTGCTTCCTAGGGTTTCAAGTGACGCTTGAGTTTGCTGGAGAATAGCAAAGTTGATCGTTCCTATCGGCACTATTCCATTCGGTGTCGTGGCCGGATGAGTAACGGTTATGTCAACTTTGCCATCTGCCACTGTTGTGCTGTTTGGGCCGTTCCACAAACTGTCTAAAGTGACATTTGATGGTTCAGTAGCCAGAATAGACTGATCATACGCTAAACTAAGTTCAACGGTGTCAAGATTAATGCTAGATTCAACTTGATTCGCTAGGACACTTACGTTGAACGTCATACCTGTGACGTTTTGGTAGGCTGGACTGACTGCCAAATAAGGTGGAATCGCCGACGTAAAGATATACCTGTATAATCCATTCTCATAGGCAACACCTGGAACTTCAAAGCCATCAGCGTCGATCAGAAATGTGTTGCCCGTATCTATTGCCAGTGAAGATGATAGTTCTCCAGATGTAGGAGCCGCTGTTACATTGAGTTCCAAGATGCAGAGTTTGCCAGAGCCACTACTTGGTGGCTGGTCTGGTGGTGTTGGAAACAGGTTTGAGGCTAAGATAATCCTGCCTTTGCCAGGAAGATGCGTATAGCCTGGGTCAGGCGGAAACGGAAGAGCGGAGGTTGTTTTTCCATGGAATGTGTATCCTGGATCAGTTGTGGGTTCAAACCAGCGGATCACGCGAAGAACATCGTCGTTGAATTCCATGCCGAGATTCCAACCACCGATGTTAGGGGCATTCTCGACTCGGACGGTTATGTTGAATCTGTCTCCCACGCGTGTAGTGATCGTGTTGAAAGTATTCCCAGATGGATCCAGATAGATTCTTGGCGTCGATGCGGCTTGGACCTGAATCCCAGACAACACAAACATAGAAACTATAAGCGGAAAAAGCATGCCAATCGCCATTGCTAAAAATACAACTCTCATGTTATGCTCTCCGACCCCCTGTTACAGTCAAGAATATATTCCCTCGTAAAATTAAACTTTTCGAATGTTACAGCAGTTTTGATCAGGAACAGACTTCCAATGACAGAAGAAACAACAACTATCTCTCCCCGAGCCTTGCTCTTCGATCCAATTCTTGCACTAGTCGTTGGAGTCATACTTCTAACTATGATAACTTTGCGGGTTAACCTGCTACCCAAAAAGTCAGCTCCAATAGTTGGTAGCCAAACATAAATCTTTTAGAGATTGCTAACACTCTTTTCTCAGCTCAGATTCAGACTTCCTCAAAAGACAAGGATTCCTTGTCTCCTTCATTCTCCAAGGAGTATTTCTTAACGATCTCCTCCTTCTCAAACAATCAAGCTTGTTTAGTTGGAAAAGGTTGTCCTTGAAATCCTAGAGCAGAACAGGCAACTGCAAACGCTAGTAAACGACTTGGTTTCGGAGAATTTGGATCTGAAGAGGAGAATCTTGAGAACGGAACAGAAACTCGGCGCACTTGAGAGAGCGATCAAGCGCGCCCTGCAAGCAAACTAATGGACAGTTTTGAAGCATAGTGGGATTTGGACCCCCGCGCATGTCATTTGACAAAATCTGCTCAGTTCTGTCTACTGAAGTATCTTTTCACAGTACCAAGCGCATTCCGTGTTTTCCAACAATGTTGCGTTTGATACATTTTCTGTCGGGACAAGCATGTTTCTATTCGCGTAGAGGGCAGTTCCATAAAACATAAATAGGAAATCAAACGGAATGATCTCGCAGACTGACAAAGGAGAAGGGAAAATGAAAAGAGTGTTAACAGTAGCTATAATAGGGATTCTCTGTTTGTCAATGTTTTCCACGCTTGGACTCGTGCAAAACGCGCACGCGCTCTCACCGTATTTGCATGATGATTTCTATTCAAATCAATTGGCTTCATGGGATGTTATACTGCGTCAAGGTTCAAACGATTATGCAATGGCAGGCATTCCGGATTCTGGAGCAACTGATGGAAAAGTGCTAAAGCTTGTTTTCCCCGCGAACGATCCCAATAACCATCCTTTGGACGGCCCGACCATCGAAAGCACCCAAGAGTATTCTTACGGAACCTTCAGGGCTAGAATGAAAGCTGCGAGCTGCAACTCGAATGAAGGCGTTGTCAGTGCTTTCTTCCTATATTGGGCAGACCCCACCACCGGCCTCACTACTGAGATTGATTTTGAAATTCTCGGAGCGTCTTCCTACATAGTCTATATGACAATTTGGACATTCTACAAGGACGGCACACCGACACCTAGTTTCACCAGAACCGCCAGAGCGGTCGACCTGCAAACTGGTAAGACATGGGAAACCACGCATCCTTCCCACACTTGGGGTGGCTTTCAGCTGCAGAATGACCCCTTGCCGCAGACGATTCCAGGTTATGATTCAAGCACAGATTACTATGAATACGGTCTTACCTGGCTTCAGAACTCGGTGGATTTCTTTATCGTTGATACTAACTACAATGTAATTGATCTCTGGAACACACCTGCGGATGTCCCTATCCCTACTCATCCTGCCAAAATTTGCTTTGAGGTGTGGCATCCTGGCCCCCCTGGGACCGACGGGGACACCTCGTGGACGCCGGTCGACAAATTAAATCCAGCGACAAATCCTCCTTCGAGTGATGCTGTTCTTCTGGTAGACTGGGTTGACTACAAGTCAAAAACTGCTGCTGCCATCGAAAAGAGCCTGTATTGGCTTCGGGATAAGCAAAGCATCACCGACGGTTCTTGGTCCTATAATGGTGCCGAAAATGTTGGGATTACCTCACTCTCTGCTCTTGCTTTCTTGAATTGGGGCAAGCTGGATGCTCCAGTCGAAAAGGCTTTGGACTGGATAGTCGACGCGAGACGTGCTGATGGTGCCATAAGCATCGTTGCTGTTAGTCGAGAAGACGATAGAGTCTACGATACGTCTATGGCAATTTTGGCGCTCATTGCGGGAAGAAGTTTGGGCTATAAGCGACCGTTTGGAATAAGTCTGGACACAGTGATCGACGATGCCGTGACTTTTCTGCTTCACAGTCAATGCGTGGGAACTGCAAACGATGGATATGATTATGCCCCTGATAACCTGAATTATGGGGGTTGGGGTTATCCTAGATATGACTGGTCTGACTTATCAAACACCCAGTGGGCGATACTTGCTATAACAGCTGCGACGGCTGCAAGAATATCCGCGATTCCGCCGAATGTCTGGGAAAACGCCGCAGTATTTACGATCAGATGTTTGAATGACGCGACGTTCAATCCGACATGGCACACCACGAATGATGGTGGCTTCTCATATAGGCCGGGAAGTGCTTCGTACGAGAGTATGACCGGAGCAGGAGTTTGGAGCCTAGGCCTATGCAAGAGTTGTGGGATCAACTCGGTGACCGTTGACGGTGCAAAGGTGTCACTTGACAAGGCAATCAATGACGGATTTAGCTGGCTCCAAAGATACGGTGCCGTGGATCAAAACTACCCTTCCGGCAACAGCTGGTACTATTACTCTCTGTTGTCGGTGGCGAAAGGCTACGCCATCGTGTCATCGAGTCAGGGGGCAGATTGGTATGAGAGGATGGTCAGTGAACTGGAGTCAAAGCAAGATCGATTTGACGGGCGCTGGCCTTCAATGTATTGGGAAGAACCTGATGTGATGGCGACGGCTGAGGCTATTTTGGCTATCGAGACTCAGATGCCTCCTCCTGCGGGTATGCCAACATTGTTACACGTGATCCTCGGGTCCTACGCAGACTTGTATATCACAGATCCTGATGGCAGGCATTTAGGAATCGATCCCAACACTGGACAAGTGGTGAACGAGATTCCAGGCGCCGCTTTCTCTAGAAACTTGGAACAAATCGCGGTCATACCTTATCCACTGAACGGCACGTATGATATCAGCCTTATCGGAACGGGAGCTGGTCCTTATAACTTAACTGTCGAAGGAAAGATTAACGGTACTATGGTTTCTTCTGCGTCCTTTCTCGGCAACGCTTCAAGAGGGGTCACTCAAGAATGGACAGCTACGATCACAGAGATTTTCGGGCCGCTCACGGTTATTACGACGCCACGAGTGCATCTTGGGATGCTTGGAGACGTAAATGGCGATGGCAAAGTCGACGTGAAGGACGTGTTCATCGTCTACAAAGCCTTTGGGTCGTCCCCAGGGAGTCCCAATTGGAATCCTCTGGCGGATCTGAATGGGGATGGCAAAGTCGACGTGAAGGACGTGTTCATCGTGGCCAAGAGCTTTGGAAAACAATCCACATAATCTTCCACATCCTTGGTTGTTCTGGGGCTTTTATGAGTAATAAGTGTTATAAGACTGGAACGCATCGGTCTTCTCTTGGTGTCTTATTTCTGCGTGCGCCTGAAATAGTGAACAATCGGTTTCAGAAGGTCGATTTTCTCATTCCAAACTGCTTGTCTTTCCCTTAGATATTCATAAACGGCGAAAAGAAGATTCAACCATTCTTCCGGCAATTTCATTGCGTCCCTCTTGGCCTTCTTTGCCAATACAACCAATTCTCTCTTAGAAAGATTCTTGAAAATCTCCTCTTTCCAAGCAATGATCTCGTCTAAGCAATTCTTCAATATGAGATTTTCGAAAAGAAGCTCCATTGTCCAGTCTTCATCGAAATATTCCAAGTTTATCTTAGGTCGAATCTCAACAAAGAAATTCTTGAGAGAGGCTACAGGGATTTCGACAACAGACATTTTCTTAGCTATTTCAAGTTTCTGAAATTCAGGTCTACGGAAAATCCGATCAACAATTGCCCTGCTTTCACGTTCCGTCAGATTTGCATTCAGAACAAGATAGACTAAGCCTTTGAAACTCAGACTCAAATTCTTGGTCTCCCTTTCATCTACCTTCCCGTCCCTTCTCGTTCCTTTCTCCTCTTCTATGAAACCATCTTTCGTAAGCTTGTTGATGTGCCTGAGCAACGTTGGATAGTTGACGTTCTTCTTATCAAGAATGCGCACCAACTCGCTCCTAAGGCTGTAAACGCTTCTGCTCGGCTCAGCAAGAAGCCCGCGCCTATAAATTCAAGTCGCGCGATGCTTGGACCAATTAATCTTTATAAGCGCTTTTCATATTGGTTATTACTATGTTCGCGGGTTAAATCAATGTCCAACAAATCGCAAGATCCTCTCAATAGTTTTGCCACGCGATTAGACAAACTTGTTGATCTTAAGAGTATTGCAGTTTTCATTAAGGAAAGGGAATACAACAGGAGATCCTTCAATTGGGATGATGTTTGCCTGGACACTACGTATTGGGCATTTGATTCTTTGTTAGCTCTCGCCAGATTAGAAGAACGAATTGGAATGAGACAGGATACAATACATGAGCTAAGGGCTGTATTATCGGAGGAATGGGTTGAGAATGTCTTGCCACTATTTCACGATGTGGATACAGGAGGATTCAAGCAACGACCAGAAGGCAATCCAAGCTTATACTCAACAGATGATGCTTGTAGACTGGCTTCTGAAATATACAAGGATAAAAGAATGTACAAAGAAGTTCCAGCCAAGATGAAGCTTTTGTACAAGGGTGTCTATGAATTCTTGAGCAGATGCTTATTCAATTATGCAGGAGCATACTCAGATGAACCAGCATATATCTCAGAAACTGGGCCATCCGTTGCTTCAACCTATTCAGCGTATCACTGCGTATTGAAAGACCCAAGTAGCGTGGGAAGAGAAGGACAAGATCTAATCCGCAATGAAGAATTGACTAACTTTGTTCGGTTATGCCGTGTGATTTCGTCAGATGGATTATCTGTGGGCTTCAGCAACACGCCATTTGACCAAAAACCATGCATTTGCACAACATTTTTGTCCCTAAAAATCCTAGAACGTCTCGGACTTCTAGAACGTACAATCAACAGAACTGAAGCCTCTAGAATCATGGAGTTTCTGAGGCAGTCTTGGAAGAACACGGAGGGAGGATTCACTTGGAATCCTTCAGGCGATCGAGCCACGTTAATACACACTCGCTATTCAATTTTGACTGTCAAGATGCTGAAGGAAAGAAAACTATTGCCACCTGAAACCCTTGCAAAGACGGATTGGGCAAAAATCCTGAAGTTTGTTTTTTCATGCCAATCGATCGATGGAGGTTTTGGAGTAGCAAGAGACAGTCCTGCAAACATGCTTGGCACCAGAGATGCATTATCCATTTTGGACATACTCCTAGACACTGTGGAGACTGACCACACGATCAGCTCAGAGCTGAAGAAACTTGAACCTGAGAGAATTAGAGAGTTCATAGAATCATGCAGGGATAGCAAAAGAGCCTGTTATGCTGGAATCCCCTACAGAAAGAAACGAGTCACTGGATTGGGTGCTCTGGATGAAGCTGTGGAAAAAATCAGAGAAGATTGGCAAGACCAAGCAAATGTCTTACGTGCTAAGGGAGTAGAGAGAGCGCTATTCCAAAACATGATGCAATTCCAAGGACTCTCTTCTGCAACGACTGAATGGCCGCTCAAAGTGGGGTTTGTAACACTGGCCTTCATTGCCACTTTATCAGGAGTATTTGGATTGTACTTTGCAACGCTTGGGAATCTGGCGCTCAGTGTTCTGTTGACTGGCCCAGCTCTTTCAAGCCTAATAGGGTTGTTTTTTATCTCAATAGCAGTGAAGGCAAAAAAGAAGAAAGGTGAGAATCGATATTAGTGTAAGATATAGACTTAGCCTCGGGAAGTTTGCGGCCGCTACGGTTTTTATTGGGGACCTATGGATAGAACTGGCTACGCCTCTGTTGTTTCGGCCAGCCCTGTTGGAGTTTGTTTGGATCTTCTTTTTTTCAACTTTGACTGTCGTCATTACTTACGTCTCATTAACTTGGTGGGAGATACGCCTCAGTCTAACAGCTCAAGCCCAACCACAACAAATTGTAATAAGGAGAACCAGTCTAGCCCTAGCTTTTATTGGATTAGTCATTGCAGCGGTGTCTATGCTTTTCGTCTATTTTGTACAACCACCAGATCCACTTGCGCTGCTGGCAAACATACTTCAGATAGGCGGATTTCTACTCACTCTCTTGACATTGCTGTGGGAAGCAACTCACTAGAGCTATGTCGTCTCCTACGGGGAAAATACTCTCACGACAACATGGTTATATGAAGTGACTTTGAGTGTATAGCGTTGAAGAGAGGACAAAAAGGAGTTTGGAATGAAGATCATAATAGTGTGAAAATTATTTATTTACGACTTGAGCAACACCCCATAAGCAAAACCAAGAAGAAGGAAAGCCGTCAAGAATATCTTATACTAAAATCAACATACGGACTCGACTTGTAACTTAAGTATATATAGGTTCAACAGGGGAACAGAAAGACTGAGTGAAGCCCTGCTGCGTGTTCTGATGCCGACTTATGAAGATGATTGCCGTTATAGTATTCTGTCAACCTTTAGGTGAGCCAAATACCCGATTATGCCATAGAGCGGCAAAGCCAGCATTTCGGTCATCTGTCCCAATGAGATAGGAAAGCCACCGAAGACGAGAAAACTCCACAAAAACAGGAAGCCTCCATAAACGCTGAGAGACCTGAAATTATGGAAGTTTTCCGTAGTCTTCCAACCAAGATGAACGTTCGAAAAAAGAAGCAGCACGAACAGTGGAGCAAAAAGCAGAATAGCGTACTTCTTGTACCACGGCAAATCTCTGCCCTTCCCCCCGTCTTTCTTTTTCCGGTAGATGCAGGTCAGGTCTGGAAGAAAACTGCTGTAGAAAAAGACCAGTATACCCCACAGCATCGAGTCAAATGCGTTCTCCTTCAAGAAAAAAAGGTTCCCGAAAAGGTAGACTATGCTGAACGGTAGAACGATAAACTCGAACACCTCAATCGCCATGTGAACATGCTCAGAAGTCTCTTCCTCCAACCGCCAGAACGGAAGCTTTGACCGTATTTTCCTGTTTATGCTCTCAAAGAAGTTTAATATGAAAGCAAAGAGAGCGTTATGCAGACCCGTCAACACGTGACCTAACGCAACGAAGAATTTCCTTATTTTCGATAAGCCCATCGTTACTCACGTAACAGCCCTAGTTTCCAACTCACCTGATTTAATTTTTTGGGTTTTCCACGTAGCCTCACTGGCACCTGCCAGCCCCATGCTTCATGCATGGAACGAGGCTTCTCAGAGAAGGAAACATACTGTGCCATTATTCCACGCCACGCTCGTACGCCAGATCGTTGAGATGCCACGCAGCCTGCTGAAAGGCTTACCAGCAGACGAGACGATCTCACGGGTACTTACTGTAATTGTTCGAAGGGTTTTGTCAAGAAATTCTGGGAAAATGTTCTCGAAAAATCAGTGAGGGTCGAACTCGTGCAATCAGCCGTGAGTGGAGCTGAAGAATGCAAATTCGCAATCCAATTATGATTCTAATACAGGGAATTGTTTTATGCGCTTGGTGTTTCCTGTGGTGCGGGTTCTTGTTTGAGCATGTTGTATACGAGTAGTCCAACGTAGCCTAGAGCGGTAAAAACGGTGAACCATTCGAGTATCGGAGTGCTGTATCCTAGCACGAAGAGAAGGACGAAGAGAAGGTTGATTGCGGCCACTGCGAAGCCGTAGTAGGCGATCGGTTTCATGTACTCTGGATGAGTGAACAGGGTTATGCCCAGCAGAACAAGAACTACGAGGTTGAGCAGAAAGAAAACCGAAGACCACATACGGTGTGCTTCTGGAAAGTCTTCCGAGAAAACGCCAATCATGATTAATGAGAACGCGGCAAGAACGCCCACGACCTGAGTAACGATGAGCAAGATTTTCCTCCAATCTTCCTTCATATGCCACTTGTACAGACCCATGAAGAAGGGGAAGAGCGCGATTCCCGTTAGAGCGCATCCTACGTTGAAGACGATTGCACCGTTTGGATTGGATGTTGAATTGCCCAAGTCGCTCAGCCAGTTGTCTACAGGACTGTACGATGTCGGATACAGCGCCCACGACGTGAAAGTAAAAACGCAGTAAAAAACTATGACAACGACACCCGCTATGCAGCTTATTGGCCATTTCAAAGGATTCAAATTCAAACACCTTTCCTTGCGTATCAACAACTATGTGCTTCTGTCTTTTTCAGTTTATAAAACTAGTGCATCTTAAACAGTGCAGGTTTACAGCGGCACGTTTGAGTGTTTTCTCGTTGGCCTCTGTTCGCGTTTCGTGGTTAGGCTTTCCAAGGCGCTGATGAGTTTTAGCCTAGTTTGAGCTGGGTCTATGACCTCGTCTATGTAACCCTTCTGCGCAGCAATGTACGGACTGGCGAACTTCTGACGGTATTCAGCCACCAGCTCAGCGTGCTTCTGTTTGGGATCTTTGGCTTCTTGGATTTCCTTGCGGAATATGATGTTTATGGCCCCATGAGGCCCCATGACAGCGATTTCTGCTGTGGGCCAAGCGTAGTTGATGTCTGCACCCGAATGCTTACTGCCCATGACATCATAAGCACCACCGTAGTCTTTCCTGAGGATGACTGTTATCTTTGGCACGGTTGCTTCGCAATAAGCGTACAATAGTTTTGAGCCGTGTTTGATTATCCCTCTGTGTTCCTGCTCAACGCCTGGCAAAAAGCCTGGAACATCCACGAACGTGATGATCGGGATGTTGAAACAGTCGCAGAAGCGGATGAACCTTCCAGCCTTCATGCTACTGTCAATGTCTAGCGCCCCAGCGTAATTGGCTGGCTGGTTGGCAACAATGCCTACTGCCTTGCCGTTCAAACGCGCAAAGCCTACGACAATGTTCTGCGCCCACAACGGCTGAACTTCAAAGAAGTCACCGTTGTCAACGACACGAACTATGACTTCCTTAACATCGTAGGGCTTGTCTTGATCATCTGGCAGAACTCTTGCGATGCTCTCGTCTGTGCGGTTTGGGTCATCTGTAGGCTCAACAACAGGCGGGTCTTCCAAGTAATTGCTCGGCAAGTAGCTCAGCAGCTTTTTTATCAGCTGTATGCAGTGTTGCTCGTCTTTAGCTATGAAGTGCGCGACGCCGCTCGTGTTGGAGTGAACCATGGCTCCGCCAAGCTCTTCAAAGGTCACTTCTTGCCCCAGCGCAGCTTTGACCACGTCTGGTCCTGTAATGAACATGTGACTTGTCTTATCAACCATGATTATGAAGTCAGTCAAAGCCGGAGAATAAACGGCTCCGCCTGCACAGGGACCCATAATGGCTGAGATTTGCGGAACAACGCCGGAGCTTATGACGTTGTGGAAGAAAATGTCACCGTAACCAGCGAGACTGGCAACGCCCTCCTGAATACGAGCACCGCCACTATCATTCAAACCGATCACAGGAGCACCAGTCTTCAAAGCCAAATCCATAAGCTTACAGACCTTCTTGGCAAACATCTCACCAAGCGAACCGCCAAACACGGTGAAGTCTTGTGAGAAGACGTAAACGAGTTTGCCGTCTATCGTGCCATAACCTGTCACCACACCGTCTCCAGCGATTTTCTTTTCACCCATGCCAAACTCAGTGCATTGATGAACAACGAACTGGTCAAGTTCATTAAAACTGCCAGAATCGAGCAGAAGCTCGATGCGTTCTCGGGCTGTAAGTTTACCCTTATTGTGCTGGTCTCCGATTCGTTTCTGTCCTCCACCCAGTTTGGCTTCGTCACTCAATTCTTTCAGCCGCTTAACTTTCTCATCCACTGAAGGCTCTTTGATGGAAGTCATTTTCGTCCCTCGTTTTTTGGCGTATTATTGTCTTGAAAGAGGTATTTAGAGCATGTGGAAGAATCTCCACCAGAAACACCAACGCTCGAATCACCATGTCAAACCCTGTCTCAACCTGACACAGAATCATATAACCGCGACAACGCATAGCAGCTTAGAGCGACGAAAACGCTCTCGGAAACTCGCGATCTTGTTCCTAGCATCTCAGCGCTCATCATCCAAAGATATAGTGCAAGCATATGATTAGTATGCTTTTAGCGTAACGTCTCCAACGAGGACACGTTTGATCTCTCCGTCCTGAAGCTTCAGAATCAACGCGCCGTCGTGGTCAATGTCTAACGCTAAGCCATTGAACGTCTCATTCCAACTTGTAACTCCGACTTTGTGACCTATGAAATAGGCATATTCTTTCCATTCGCCTACCACATGGTTACTATCTCCCTGTGTGAACAGGTCGTACTTCATCTCCAAACGCTCGAGCAGCACCTTGAACAATTCTTCAAGCCTGACCTTTCGACCAAGCTCATTCACTAGCGAAGTCGCAGTCTCGTGCAACGGTTCCGGAAAAACCTTCACACCCAAATTAGCGTTTACACCGATCCCTGCAATCGCAAAGTTGACCGTTTTTCCTATTGCGTTCATCTCAGTCAGTATGCCACATACCTTCTTTCCACCAATCAGCACGTCATTAGGCCACTTGGTGTCAACATGCAACCCGTACGTTTCGTGCAGGGTCTCAGCAACGGCTAAACCAGCAACGAACACGAGTTTCACCGCTTCAGCCACAGAGCGCTGAGGTCGCATAACGACAGAGAACCATAGACCGCCATGTGGAGAAAACCATTCGCGGTTGAGCCTTCCGCGTCCGGCTGTCTGAGTCTCTGCTATTGTTACTGTTCCCTCTTCAGCGCCCAATTTGGCCAACTGCTTTGCCCATTCATTAGTTGAGCCGACTTCTCGAGCGAAGAATATGCTCTTGCCGAACCGCTTGGTGCGTAGACCTTCCTGAAGCCTGCTTACGTTAAGCGTTGAGGACATTTTCGCTGGCCGCCTCTCACTCCTTCAGTGTCAGATACGCACCGACAGAGAACACAATGTAGGTTGAAGCAGCCAGCAAGAACGGAGCCACAAAACCCCAGACGGAGACAAGAAACCCAGCCAACGCAAGACTCAGCGATTCTCCGACGTGAAAACCCATCCACAACAAACCGATGTCTGTTCCATAAGATTCTCTATCAGCGATTCTGGACAGAATCCCTTCCTGCCCGATGGCAGCAACGCCTTCAATGACGCCGTAACCCAGCATAAAACCCACTGCAAGCGTTGGATCTGAAAAGCCAAGCAAGAAAAAAGTGATTGAGAACAACACTCCGCTCAAAAGGATTAGACGCCTAAGCTTGACACTCTTCGAGAAAACATACGAAAACAAGCCGGCCAACAAAATCTGCACTCCAAGAATCAACCCAATCGCTTCAGCAGAAAATCCCTTCAAATCCAAGAACAAGGGAATAACAAACCCACCGATAGCTCCGAAAGACAAGCCCATCACGAGAAACAGAACCAAGAAAACCTTGAACGTCCTGTCTCTATTTCTGAAATCCAAGAAGTGCAGAGCCTTCTCAACGCTGAATCTCTCTTTTCTCTCAACGGCCAATGATAAAGCTAGGAAGAACACGATCGCACCAACGGCTGCGCACAGCAGCATCGTTCCCTCGAACGAGAACCAGACAGCCAGAAAGCCCACCACCAAGCTTCCTACGGCATAAGCAATATACACAACGGTTCTCAAATTGACCAATGCCCTCAACTTTTTCTCACTGTTTTCCATGACGAAGGCTCGGTTCACCGCCCACAATGTGCCTTCTTTCGTTCCTTCCGTGACCTTGCCGAACAAGAACTCTAACGGCGTGCGGGCTAAATAGTAGATCGCGCCTGAGACAACGCCCAACAGCCCGTTTGAG
>Ga0315279_10006489_pt1 | contig 14767 bp, 13 predicted proteins | sample YL17G06_20_MG_FD_203694 | JGI IMG/M metagenome (GOLD analysis project Ga0315279, IMG submission 203694) | Sediment microbial communities from Yellowstone Lake, YNP, Wyoming, USA - YL17G06_20 | ecosystem: Environmental > Aquatic > Freshwater > Lake > Sediment | place: USA: Wyoming | collected... | reverse complement strand
TCCCATGTCTCGCAAGAAACCCAAAATCATCAGCACGGTGAAACACCCGCGCGCCGGGATGTCAGTGGACATTTACCTCGACGCAGAATCGCTAACCTTCAGCGCCACAGTCGCCGGTGAGCGCATCTCCGGCCAGGACGGCAAAGATGTCGAGCGCCGCGTGTGGCGGGCGATTGAGGCGAGCGTAGAACTGGACTGGCAGCCGGTCATCGAGGTGCATACGCTACACCCGTTCGCCGTGACCGACGAGGATCTTGTTGGCATCGAGATTGAGCGGTACTACGTCGCCGTCCGCAAGACCGATGGCCGGCTGCTGGAGGCGCGCTGGTCAACCGATGGGCAAGCGACTTTTGCCGACGCCAAGACGTTCGGCAAGTGGTCTCCTCAAGATGGCGAGTGGAAATTGCCGTGCAACGACGGCAACGGTCGCGCATCGTTGATGGACGGCACGCTGTATTTCATGGCCTACACCGAAGATTTGTGGGCCGGCCTTGAACAGTTGATCGCGGCGATCCGGGCGCTGCGTGCGCGCCTGGACGCGCTGCTGGCTACTGCCGATGGGCAGGCGATGATCGCCACCGTCGGAGCACAGTTGCTCAAGCTGTTGCCGGGGCCGGGCGAAGATGCACAAACGAATGGCGAGGAATAGCCCATGCGATTACAAAACTTGGCCAACCGCACGAAGGCAGGGCGGGGGGCGATCCGCATGGAGGCCAAACGCTTTGGCTATTTCCCGCAGACGTTCGTCTGGCACGGAAAACGATACAACGTCCACACGGTCGAGCGATGCTGGACGGTCTCGCGTCGCTGGGTGTGGAACGTCGAGCGGCATTGTTTCCGCGTGCGTTGCGCCGAAGGGACGTTTGAGCTGTACCAGGACACCCGGCGCAACACATGGCACGTGGATCATTTTGAGCGAGACGAAGAAAGGTAGAGCATGTCTAACCAATTCGTTCACAACGGCGTGATCGTCCCGCCGAAACCGGCCCCGCGCGGGCTGGCACTAACCATTCGTGGCGAGAGCCGGGCGCTGACGCCGCACCAGGAAGAAATGGCGATTGCCTGGGCGCGGAAAATCGGCACGGATTATGTGCAAGACCCCGGTTTTGTCAAGAATTTCATGCGCGACTTTAGCGCCGCCCTGGGGTTCAAGCCGGCGCTGTCCACCTACGAGGTTGACTTTGACCCGGCCATCGCCATTGTCCAGACCGAGCGCGTTGCCCGCGAGCAGATGACGCCGGAAGATCGCAAGGCGATGACCGCCCAACGCAAAGCTGCCTGCGAAGAACTCAAGGAAAAGTACGGCCATGCAACTCTGAACGGTGAGCGCGTCGAGTTAGGCAACTATATGGTCGAGCCGAGCGGCATCTTTATGGGACGCGGCAAGCACCCGTTGCGCGGCAAGTGGAAGGATGGCGCGCTGCAAAGCGACATCACGCTCAACCTCAGCCCGGACGCGCCTCGACCGGTGGGGGAGTGGGCCGGGATCGTATGGCAGCCGGAATCGCTGTGGGTCGCCAAGTGGGAAGACAAGCTGGCCGGCAAGGTCAAGTATGTCTGGCTGGCCGACACCGCGCCGGTCAAACAAGAGCGGGAAGCGGCCAAGTTCGACAAGGCCGTGACGCTCGATGAGCGGCTGGCCGATGTGCGGGCGCACATCGAGACGGCCCTGGCCGATCCCGCTCCGCGACGGCGCGAAGTCGCCACGGCCTGTTACCTGATTGACGCGCTGTGTATGCGCGTGGGCGATGAAAAAGACGAGGACGAGGCCGACACCGTGGGCGCGACGACGCTCCGACCGGAGCACATCACGCTGCACGAGGACGGCACTGCCGAGTTTCGCTTCCTGGGCAAAGACTCGGTGCTGTGGCACAAAAAGATTCAGCCGCCGCCGGTCGTGATGGCGAACCTGGCCGAGTTGATTGCCAGCGCCCGCCCGGGCGGCGATGGGAAGCCGCAAGTCTTTCCGGCGATTGACAGCGGTGATGTCAACGCTTTCCTGGGCGAAGCCTTGCCCGGCCTGACGGCCAAAGTCTTTCGCACTCATCACGCGACCGAAGCTGTGCGGAACAGCCTGACCGCATCCGGCGTGACCGCCGACGATCCAGAGTACAAAAAGGTCGGCGCGGCTGCGCAGGCCAATCTGGAGGCGGCGATCCTGTGCAACCACTTTAGGAAGGTGCCGGCGAATTGGAAAGAACGCCGCGCCAAGTCGGGCGGGCGCAAGGATTCCTCGCAGGCCCAGGTCGCAAAATTGCGCGAGCAAGCTGCCCTGGCGAAAGAGGCGCTATCGGCGCTGCGGCGCGAGGCCGCCGACGCGAAGCGAAAGGCAGCGGCCAAGACCAGCGCACAGCGCAAGACGATCAAGGCACGCTACGACCAGCGGATCGCGCAGGCCAGGAAGCGGCTTGACACCGCTCAGGCCCGGCTAGATCGCGCCGAGACATCGCTGGGCAAACTCAAAGTGCAAGACAGTATCGCCGCCCAGTCACGGACGTGGAACCTGGGCACGAGCCTCAAGTCGTACATTGACCCGCGCGTGTACTGCCGCTGGGGGCAGCAGGTTGGGTTTGACGTGCTGGGCAAATACTATCCCAAGACTTTGCAACGCAAATTTGCATGGGCGAGGGAGTAGACCCAGTAACCAGGCAATTTGACGAGTTTTCGGTGACGCAAAGCGTGGCGAAAAATGGCCTATCTTTGCGTTATATAGTAGAACACGATTAACACCATAGAGGCACACACCGCCCTGGGACGCCGCGTTGCGGCCAGGAGAAAGCCACCATGATCACGCCAAGCCAGACCAAGCTGTACTCGCCGTATTCTCTCGGCGAGGCCCAGAGCGAGATGTTCTGGGCGCTTGAAAACGCCATGACCGCCGCGTTGCGCGACTTTCAGGGCGCGCCGCTCGAGTTCGCTGTGCCGCCCGGCATGGAAACCCACACTTGCACAGTGCTATGTTACCACCTGAGTGACCACGGTTGGTCGGCTCTGTGGGACGTGCAGCGGCGCAAGCTGATCGTGTATCCCAAGCCGGTGCGTTTCCCGGCAGAGGAACCTGGAGGATAGCCATGCCTTTCGACTATAAGGTGTTCCAGGCTGATCGAGTGGTAGAAATGTTCGGCCTTATCCCAGACGCCGGACTTGGACCAGTACAGGACAGTTACCACTCCTCCGACGCGATCACCGACGCGATCCAGGCGGCCCTGCGGGAAGGCTATCGCTGGGTGCGCACGGAGGGCGACCTTGCTATCTTTGAACTGGCGCAGGGGCAGTCTGGCACTGTCTCGGCCAGCCTGCGCGATTGCAGTTGCGGGGCCAAGCCAGGTCAGAGGCACAAGCCTGGATGTGGCGTTGAAAGGTGCTCGGTCTGTGGGCGCATCAAGTTGAATTGCGATTGTGCTGGGCACGACCCGTCGTTTGCGCGCTGGACAGGAGTCTATCCGGGCGAACTCGAAGCTGCCGCGCTTGGCATTGATGCAAACGAGTTTGAGCGGGGCTTGCATCGGATTTTCTTCGTCAAGCCGCATGGCGGTCTGCGAGGCAACTGAGGCCCATGCCCAACACCACCTTGTCCGGCACCGTTGAAGATATTTTCTACACATCGCCCGATGGCGGTTTTAGCGTTATCCGCCTAAAGTTGACCGGCGCGAGTGTCAACCTGTTGGCTGAAACCGCTACGGTCGTTGGCGCGCTGCCGGTGGTTCAAGGGGGGGAAAACCTCGAAGTCACCGGCACGTGGATGACGCACCCCAAGTTCGGCCAGCAATTCAAGGCACAGTCGTGCGCGGTCAAACTGCCGACGTCCGTGGACGGCCTCATCGCCTATCTCGGCTCTGGCATGGTCAAGTACGTCGGCCCCGACACGGCTCGCAGAATCGTCACCAAGTTCGGCCTGCAAACGCTGGATGTGCTGGATAATTGCATCGGCCAACTGACGATGGTCAAAGGCATCGGCGGGAAACGCGGCAAGCTGATAGCCGCCGAATGGGAGAAGCAAAAGGCGATTCGCCACATCATGCTATTCTTGGCCGGCTTGGGCATCACGCCGGGGCTGGCCGCCAAAATCCACAAGCAGTACGGCGAAGCGTCTATCGGCGTCCTCAAGTCCGACCCGTACCGGCTAGCGCGGGATATTCATGGGGTCGGCTTCAAGACCGCCGACCAGATCGCGGCCAGTCTGGGCTTGCCGCACGACAGCCCGGAGCGCATTGGCGCGGGCGTCCTGTATGCGCTTGATCAACTCTCCGGCGAGGGTCACGCCTGCGCCCCGAAGGAACGTCTGATCGCCAAAGCCGCCGAGTTGCTAGAGGTCTCGCCCGACCTGGTTGAGCCGCAGCTTGGCCGGTTGCAGGCTGACCGCGAGATCACCGTCGAGTCTATTGCATTGAACGGGACAGACGAGGCGCAGACCGCCATCTGTCTCGCTGCGCTGCACAAAGCCGAGACGCTCGCGGCCAGGCAGTTGCGGGCCATCGTGGACGCCCAGGCCGCTGAGGTCATGCAGCCGTTCAAGGCGCTGGATTGGGCAACGGCATTTGCCGACGTGTCGGGCGTGGAACTGTCCGACCAGCAGCGCCAGGCCGTGCAGACGGCGTTGACCGGCAAGGTGACGGTGCTCACCGGCGGCCCCGGCACCGGCAAGACGACTTGCCTGCGCGCCGTACTCGACCTGTGTGACACGCGGAAGGTCAGGTACGCCTTGTGCAGCCCGACCGGGCGGGCGGCGAAGCGGCTGGCCGAGGCCACCGGACGCACGGCACAGACGATCCACCGGCTGCTCGAGTACGATCCGCGCGAGGGTGGGTTTCAGCGCACGGCCAGCAACCCGCTTGGGATTGACCTGCTCGTGGCCGACGAAGCCTCAATGCTCGACATCTCGTTGGCGCGGCACTTGTTTGAGGCCCTGCCCAGGTCGGCGCACTTGCTCCTGGTGGGCGACGTTGACCAACTCCCGTCCGTCGGGCCGGGGAATGTATTGCGCGACATCATTGACTCTGGGCGCGCGAGCGTGGTGCGGCTGGGCTTGATTTTCCGCCAAGCCGAGGGCAGCCTCATCATCTCCAACTCGCACCGGATCAACCAGGGCAAGTTTCCGGCGTTGCCCCAGAACCAGGATGGCGATTTCTTTTTCTTTGGCGAGGACGACCCGGCGAAAGCCGCTGCCCTGATCGTGGACCTGGTGGGCGAGCGCACGCCGCGCAAGTTTGGGATCTCGGCCTCGGACATCCAGGTGCTCGCGCCGATGCGCCGGGGCGATGTCGGCGTCGAAAACTTGAACGCGCTGCTGCAAGCGGCGCTCAACCCGCCGTTACCGGGCAAGGCTGAGCACAAGGTCGGCGCGACGACGTTCCGCGTGGGCGACCGGGTGATGCAGATTCACAATAATTACGACTTGGATGTGTTCAACGGCGACATTGGCGTGGTGACGGCGATTGACGACGAGGAGCAAACGCTGACGGTGAGTTTCGACGGCAGGGCGATCAAGTACGGCTGGGGCGAGTGCGACGAGCTGGTGTTGGCGTATGCGGCAACGATCCACAAAGCGCAGGGGAGCGAGTATCCCTGCGTGGTCATGCCGCTGATGACGCAGCATTTTATGATGCTCCAGCGCAACCTGGTGTACACCGGCGTTACGCGGGCGAAGCGGCTGGTGATCATCGTCGGCTCCAAGAAGGCGCTGGCGATGGCGGTGAAGAATGCCAAGACGCGGCAGCGGTATTCGGGGCTGCGGGCGAGGCTGGCGTAGTGCTGACCAACAAATGCTGAATGTTGTCGTTCTGGGCCGTGTGACCCAGTGCATATCATCAAAAAGGAGATTGCCGTGAAACTTGATTGTCCCAACTGCCAAGCCACTTTGGAGATGTCAGCCAAGGCCAGCGTATCCCATCGTCAAGCAGCGCATAAACAAAGCGGTCAGAGCCGCACTAGAGGCAGCGGGCGTCATTTAGTCTGCCGGTGCTAGAATATGGATTGGACGAGACAAATGCGCAACGAAACTAACAAAACTCGGGTCGTCATCAGGATCATTCTGCTTATGGTCATTGTGCTGGCCTTGCTGCTGTTCATCGCCACGGTGATCGCGGCCCTTGTGTTGGGCCTGGTTTATTCCGCGTCACTGCCGGTCAGCCTCAAAGTCGGCCTGGTCGCGCTGCTGATCGTGGCGATGACCGCAGAATTGGAGTTGTATCGCCGACTTTGCCTGCAAAGTCGGCGGCGCGGTGACACGCGACGGCAGCGGATAAGAATTGAAAGGGAACTGGACTTTAGCGACGAGATGCTGGAATCGTTGGGCCAACCACGACTCACGGAAGAGCAGCGCGATGTGTTGAGGGGGACGCTGGAATCCTGGCTCAACGAAACGGGGAAGGGGGCAAGTCAGCAACCCCACGGCTAAAGCCGGGGGCTTGCGAGTAATAACGTTGCAGCAACGCGCAAGCTCGGTGCTGACCAGCCTCAGCCAGGAGCCGCAAGGCTTATCGGGCTACGTTTGTGGGAAGAGCCAAGAATCGCACTTCAGGATGCTTCTCCAGTCCTGAACACTGCAACTCGAATGCTAAACAGGCATACGGGGTGGAAGCCAGTGCATCGAGAGCCGTCAGGGCAGGCCGCCCGCATAACATTGGCGAGGAGACAGTTTTACCGACAAACCCGCAAGGGCCAGTCGAGTCTTCGTAAGGAGAGGTAAAATGCAAAGAGTGTTCGTTCTATCATCCGATCAAAAGCCGCTTGACCTGTGCCATCCGGCGCGAGCGCGCAAGCTGCTCAAGCAAGGACGCGCGGCCATCTTTCGGCGGCAGCCGTTCACTATCATTTTGAAAGACCGGACGGCAGCCGAATCCGTCACACATCCGTACCGACTCAAGTTTGATCCGGGCAGCAAGACGACCGGGATTGCCATCGTGCAAGAGCAGACCGGCGAAGTCGTGTGGGCCGCTGAACTCCAGCACAAGAGTAACTTGGTGGCCGACCGGATGGAGAAACGGGTGGGCTGTCGGGGGCGACGGCGCACGGCGAATCTGCGCTATCGTCCGCCGCGTTTCGGGAATCGTCGTCGAGAGAAGGGCTGGCTGACGCCGTGTATGCGGTCGCGGGTCGGAAATATCCGCACCTGGACGGCGAGGCTGATGCGGGTTTGCCCGATCACGGCTTTCTCGCTTGAGCTAGTCAAGTTTGACACGCAAGCCATGCAGAATCCCGAAATCAGCGGTGTGGAGTACCAGCGTGGCACGCTGGCCGGGTGGGATGTGCGCGAATATCTGCTGGAAAAATGGGAGCGCAAGTGTGCGTACTGCGGTGCGAAGGATGTGCCATTTGAGGCGGAGCACATCCTTCCGAAATCGCGGGGCGGGACGGACCGCGTGTCGAATCTGACACTCGCCTGTCACGAGTGCAATCAGGCGAAGGGCAACCAGACCGCCGCCGAGTTTGGTCATCCCGAAGTCCAAGTGGAAGCGAAACAATCGCTGAAGGACGCAGCAGCCGTCACGACCACGCGCTGGGCCGTGTATGCTGTGCTGCGCGACACTGGCTTGCCGGTTGAGACCGGGACCGGCGGGCGAACAAAATACAATCGGACGCGACTTGGCCTTCCGAAAGCACACTGGATTGATGCGGCCTGTGTAGGGGCGAGTACACCCGATGCGTTGGGTGTGCGAGGCCCTGGCTGGCAAAGTCGCCCTCTTATCATCCGAGCGATGGGGCGCGGGTCGCGGCAGATGTGCCGTATGGACAAGCATGGCTTTCCACGCACGGCAGCCAAGTCGGTCAAACGGGTGCATGGCTTTCAGACCGGCGACCTGGTGCGGGCGATAGTGCCCACCGGAAAACATGCGGGGACGCATGTTGGGCGTGTGGCTGTGCGTACGAGTGGATCATTTCGGGTGGGGACAGTGGATGGGATCGGTTATCGCCACTGTCGGCTGTTGCAGCGAACCGACGGGTACGAGTATGTCTCGCATAGTTGAGCCAGTGCGCCCACCCCTTTTCTTACCCGCAGGGGGCTGTGCCTGTTTTTCCCCTTCCTTCGGGCGGGGCAAAACTTATCGCGCCGCGCAGCGTCCCCACGGCTGCCCGTTTCCCGCGCGAAGCGCGGGCGGGCCGCTAGGCGAAAGCCGGGGGTATCCGCGCGATGGTGGAGAGATGAATGACCAACGTAGCCGGTCAGCGCAAAGCAGTTAGCCTGTTGTTCGCCGTGTGCCTGCCCCGACTTTTCGTCCTGGTCGGCGAGTTGGCGTTGGTGTCCTGCTTGCTTTATATCGCCCCGCTGCCAGCCTGGGCCAAAATTAGCGTCGCAATGCTGGCAGGAGTGGCTGAGCTTTTGGCCTTGCTGGTGGAGACAATCATTTGCGACGAAATCATGGCATCACTGGGCGTGCCCAGGCTTTTTCCGAGGCGCGCTTGAGGCGTCTCGCAAGAACGAATAAGGGGGTGTAGCCGCCATGCCGACTAACCTTGCATTAGCACTGACTGACGTGGACACTTCCGTTGCTCAAGCCTTTGCCGATCTGGGCGCGCTGGCGGAATCTGCGCGTCACGCCCAGGACAGCCTGCAACACGCCATGCGCGAGGCGCAACGCGCGGCGGCGTTGGTTGACTTTGACGACAAGGCCCTGCAAGAGTTCCTGGTCAAGCCCTACCTGGTGCGGGCTTTGGGCAACGGGCAATTTGAGTTAATCGTCCCTCGCTTCATCGGATTTCGCGCGGGTTGGCCAGTGCGACACGACGGGCCGTACACCGTCTACCTGGTTAGCAAGTTTATCAACATGCTCGCGCCGCTCCCGGACTGGCTGGCGGGCGAGTTGGGCTTTGGTGCTCCGTCTTTCGGGGCCGCGCTCGACGGCAACGTGCTGACGGTGACGCGAGGGGACGCGGCTGCCGTCATGGAGAAACTGGGCGGCCCCAAGACCATTGCGCGGCGCGAAGGCAACCGGCTGATCCTGCGTCCGGCGTCGCGCTTTGACATTCTGCGCCGCATCATCCGCGAGGAAGGCTTTTTGCCGTACACGCCCCAGCCGGTGCCGGCAGACCTGCGCCGCGAAAGCCAGGTCGCGCTCGACGACAAGGGCAAGCCGGCTTTCACGCTGCGCCCGCATCAGGCACAGGACTATCAGCGGTTCATGGAAACCGGCGCGGTCAGTGTGTTCGCGTTTCCTCAAACGGGCAAAAGCTACTTGCCGCTTCAAGCCTTTGCAGACTTGAAAGGGCCAAAGTTGATCCTCTGCCCGCGCCGGTCGCTGGTTGACCAATGGCAGGCGCGGCTGACACTGTTCTTGACGCCGGAGGCTGCCGCCGAGGTCACGGTGTCTACCTACCAGGGCGCGCGCAAGTGGCTGGACAAGGAATGGACACTGGTTGTGTTCGATGAAGCCCACCACCTGCCTGCGGATTTTGCCATCGAGTCCGCTTCGACGATCAAGACCGTGGCCAGGATCGGCTTGTCTGCTACCCCGCGTCGTGAGGATGGCAACGAAGACTTGATCCCCGCGCTGTGCGGCTTTCCGGTCGGCCTGGATTGGCCGGTGAGGGCCTCGCAGCGCCCGACGGTCACAGTCTGGATTGTGCGGGATGAAGCAGCCAAACTCAAACTGACCCGCAGGCTGTGCGAGGCTCCGGTGGACGGAAAGACGTTTGTGTTCACCTACCGTCTTGAGATTGGCGCGCGCCTCGCCAAGTTGCTCGACGTGCCATTCGTCCACGGCAAAACCAAGAAGCCACTGGCAGTCATGGCTGAGCATGACACGGTGGTGGTTTCGTCGGTTGGGAATGAGGGACTGTCCTTCCCGATCCGGCGCGTGATCGAGGTGTCTTTTCTTTTTGGCTCCAAGCAGGAAGCGGGGCAGCGGCTCGGACGGCTGGCCTATGAGATTGTGGGCAAAGACATGCCCGGACAGTACCATGTGCTGATGACGCCGGCAGAGTACAGCGGATACGCCAAGCGGCTGTTGATCTATGAGCAGTGGGGACTTGAGATTGACGTTCGCACGCCGGACGCGGATCGCGGCGGTGGGGCGGCCCCCAGGATACACTTGATGGCGCTGCCCCAGAGCACTGCCCGTTCACGAGCAGCGCGCAAGCCCGCGCGTCCTCGTCGCGCTACGCGTCAGGCTGCGGCGAGCGTGGGGCGCGGGGACTCACCGGTCACGTCGTCCGTCGAACCGCAAGACGAAGTAAGCCAGGCCATTGCGATCCCCGGCGTGCGGGCCAAGATGAGCAAAGCGGAAACGTCGGTTGGCACGCGAACGGCACCGTACCTTCAACGCGCCTTCCGCTTCTGCTACAGCGCGGCCTTCCGCGCCGAGGAAATCACCGAGGGACTAGGCATCACCGACGCGGCGACGATCTCGCGCTTCCGGTCGGCGTGCAAGGCGCTGCTGGCTGTCGGGCTTTTCGCCGACGCGGGCGAAGGCAGGTACACAGTGAACCAGGCCGAGGTCAGCCGGCTGCGGGCGCTGGCCGGGGCGATGAAAGGGTAAAGAACGGGCCCTCAAGCGCGCCGGGCCGACGATCCCGATGCCTCTGTAGCATTGACGTTCAGCCAGTTGAGTTGTACAATTTGTACAGAACGCAAGTCAGGAGGCGTGACATGGAGCGAGTCTATAGCGCGGCCGAGGCGCGAGCCGGTCTGTCGCAGATCTTGGCTGAGGCCGGTTATGCCGGCCGCGAGGCCGTCATCCAGCGCAACAACAAACCGATTGCGGTGATCATCGGTTACGAGCAGTACCAGGAGTTGCTAGCTTTGCGCCAACAGACGCGCGAGCGTGAGGCGCGGTTTGCCGTCTATGACGAGCTCCGCGCCCGCAACGCCGACGCAGAGCCGGCGCAAGTCGAGGCAGACGTGGCCCGGACCGTGCGCGCGGTGCGCGCCGCGCGAGGCCGCAAAAAGTGAGCGACCCGCCAACAACCGCCCCGCCGCTCTTGCGCGCTGTCCTCGACACCAACGTCTACGTCAGCGGCACGATTCTTTCGCGTGGAACGCCGTTTGAGGTGTTGGAGGCGTGGCGGGGTCAGCGATTTATCCTGATGACTTCCGAGTCCATTATTGCGGAACTCGAGCGAGTCCTGCGCTATCCGCGCATTCGCAAGCGGTACGCTGTCACGGCTCAGGATGTGGCGCGCCTGATCGCGTCGCTTCGCGCCGATGCGTTGGTGACGCCGGGCGATTACGAGGTCAGCGGTGTTTCGGCCGATCCGGACGACGATCAGTTTCTCGCCTGCGCGTTGGAAGGGCAAGCGGATTGCGTGGTCACAGGCGACCCGCACCTGTTGGACTTGGGCCGGTATCACGGCATCGAGATCCTCACGCCGCGCGAATTCCTGGATCGGCTCAACCCGCCGTCGGGTCCGTAGCAGGCCCAGGGCTGTTCAGTTCTCCGTGTCGCCCCGACCGGACATGAATGTCCGGTCTACAAAACAGCGCCGGACTCGTCCGGCTAGCCCCGTTCACGGGGCGTTGCTCTGTAGCCCGGCGATTTCATCGCCGGGCGGACAATGCTGGGCGAGAACTGAACAACCCTGGGCACGAAGGGCGATCCGGTCAATTTGACAAGCTGTGGATGCAAAGCCCGGCATCTTGAAGATGTCGGGCTTTGTCGTTCGCCCAAACGCCACGGCCCTTGGCTTTGCCGCTGGGCAGTGGGCGTCACATCGGCTGTCGTCGAGCTATCCAGCGCCGTCAACTGCAACGGGAGTTACCGCATCGCTGGGAATAATGGCGGAATGATAGCCTGACGACACTTGCCCCGTGGACAATCAGGTTTAGTCGCCACGCTCCGCGGCGGCGGCTAAACCTCGCGCAAGTCCGCGTCAAGTTGATCGAGGCTAACCCATAGGCACTTGTGACCCTTCATCGCCTGGCGAGCCTCGTCGGTAAAACCACTTCTGGAGAACAAGGCATACGTGACCTGCCAGCGTTCAACCGGCTCCGGGATAACCTGGGGCGCTCGCGCCAAAAGGTCTTCAACCACGTGTTTGCGAATTGGCTCCGCCGTCCACTTGCACTCGCCCAGTAAGAGCGCATGTTCGTCCTCATTAATCGCGACTACGTCAATCTGTGGCTTGCCACTCCCCCAGAACGAGCCCACGCGGCGGGGGACGAATGGCAGTCGTCCCGAGTCTGCTTGAGCCGATACCCATTCCCGACTGATTTCCTCGAAGACATACGTTCCCACAAATTCAGACAAGTGCTTCTGAATATTCTGGCTCACCTGTTTGATGCGCCCTCGTTCGACCTCGCTGCGGGAGGGCGCAATGAAACGGTAGTAGAAGCGAAGGTAATGATCGATGATTTGATAGCGCCCTTGCTTGCTTTGTTCGGGCTTGCTCACGGTCGCCGGGACTTGACGTGCGATGACGCTGAGATGTTGCAGCACATCCAGGTATTTGCTGATATTCGAGAGCGGCAAGCCGGCCATTTTCGCGATCTCGGACATGCGGGTAAAACCGGAGGCAATCGCCTCGACCACGGCGACATAGTTGCGTGGATCGCCCAGTTGGTCGCGCAGTAAGGCGCCCGCGTCGTCCACGATCATCTGGTTGGTCAACATGTCCTCGATGTTTTCCTTGACCGGCAGGTTAGTGTCGAACAGTTCAAGGTATTGCGGCACGCCTCCGACACAGGCGTATACCGCAGCTCGTTCCTCCGCCGAATACTTGGGAAGAAACACCGGCAATACGCCAAACGACATCGGCTGCAAGTGCAGGCTAGAGGTAGCGCGGTTATACAAAGGCGAGCGATAAGTCAGCACCTCGCGCTCGATCATGCCCGCGTGTGAGCCGGTCAACACGAGCGCCAGGTTGCTGTGCTTCAATTGGTGATCCCACAGACGCTGCAAGATGCTGGGCAGGGCCGGCTCGGATTCAATCAGATAGGTGAATTCGTCCAACACTACCACCACGCGCCCCGACTGGGCCAATCGCGCCACCTCGTCCAGGGCGCTCTCCCAATTGCCATAGGTAAAATCGTCGGGCACGGGTTGGCTGGGATTGGTATGGCTGCGGAGCGCGCGGGAGAACGAGCGTAGTTGTGCGGTGGCAGAGGTGCGGTCGGCTGTCCAGAAGAGCGCTGGATGTTTGCGGGTTTCCAGCCAGTGTCCCAGCAGGGCCGTTTTGCCCACACGCCGTCGTCCATAGAGAACGAACATCTGTCCGCCGGGTCGGGCGAACAGCTTGTCCAGCAGGGCAAGTTCGCGCTTGCGGTTGTAGAATCTCACAAGATACCTCTTCAAAATATCATACTTTGTGTAAGTATAATAGCGCAGGGGGGGCAATCTGTCAATCTGGAACACTTGTCGGAATCAAAGATAATGGCAACAGCCCACACACAGTTAATGGCAATGGCCAACAGACCCAATCCGCAAACGGAAAAACCTGACTGTGGTTTTGCGCCTTGCACCTTTGCGCCGCGCTTCGCGTGTCGAGCTTGCGGCCTGGTTGGCGTTGCTCGCCTGCTATGGACTTCGCAAGACAATCCCATAAGCCTCATCGCTTATTTCCCGCTCCTTCCATCCTCGTCGCTTTGCTTCATCGCCTCGTCACATCCTCGCCACTTTGCTTCACCTTCGTTTCGTTCGTGTCGTGCGCTTGCGCATCACGTCCCGCGTTTTGCGTCCCGACTTGTTTCCTCTCTCTCCGTCGCTATGTCCTGCGTTTCGCGTCCCTCTCGACCTGCTGCGTGGTCGTGTGGTCGCCGTGCGCTTCGTCTGCTCAACCTGCCTGCCGCCGCGCGCTGCCCTATTCGGGTACAAGACTACCTGTGGTACGCCAAGACATCGCTGACAACACTTTGAGAAAGATAACCGCCAGGACATCGCTGACACTCGGAAAATGTCATGCACGAAAACGCTCTGATTCATACGGAAAATCTATGGTTTGTCGGCTATGTCTTGGCGGTTATCAATCCAAAAGTGTAAGCGATGTCTTGGCGGTTATTTGTCAGCGATGTCTTGGCGTATCGCAACTACCCTCATCCTGGCCGCTTCCGCTTCGTGTCCCATCACGATTTCGCCGTGACCCCGCTCTCTCGTCCCGCTCGTTCCGTGCGCCACGTCCGCCACGCGCGCCTGCCTTCCGTGTGGGCGCGGCGCTGTTTTAGCGTTGCCTCTACTGTGATTAAAACAATGTTCATTCCAGGTTGTTGCAAGGTCAACACTTGCACCTGCGGTGCAATGCAGGTGTGCAGCGATTTTACAAGGCAAGCGGGGAAGCGGCGGGTTGGCCCGAAAGCGATGAATCAATCAATGAAAGGCAGCGGATAGGCACGGAAAAAAAACGTGGAAAGGACCCACAATGCTCAAACAACAAAAAGGAACACAGTAAAGGCAATGCAGCGCGGCGTGGAATAGCGTTGAGCAAACACAGTGCCAAACAAGGATCAGGCAGTGGATACGCACAGCGCGGACAACGCAGAGTGCGGCGCGCGGACAGGGTAGGTAGGGGGCGGAAATAAGCGATGAGGCTTATGGGATTGTCTTCATAAACCCATAGCCGCAGACAGGCGAACTAGGCCGCTGAGTCGCACCTACAAAAACTGACCGCGTTTCATTTTGCCTATTGAAAATCTATATACCATTATGGTATAATGATTGTATGAAGCGCAAAGGACTTTACCTCGACGACCAAGATGCACAACTCTTGACGACCATCATGGCGCAGTACGGCTGCGTGTCCGAAAGCCAGGCCGTCCGGTTGGCGCTTCGCGCCCTGGTCGCCCGACCGTTGTTTCCGCCCGTCGAACTGCCCACGCCCGGCAAGCCAGGGCCAAAGCCCA
>Ga0315279_10006488_pt1 | contig 14767 bp, 12 predicted proteins | sample YL17G06_20_MG_FD_203694 | JGI IMG/M metagenome (GOLD analysis project Ga0315279, IMG submission 203694) | Sediment microbial communities from Yellowstone Lake, YNP, Wyoming, USA - YL17G06_20 | ecosystem: Environmental > Aquatic > Freshwater > Lake > Sediment | place: USA: Wyoming | collected... | reverse complement strand
GAGATGACATGGCGCAGGCTGGAGCGTTGGCTGGCCGAGCTGCAGCAGCCAGAGGGCGAAAGCATTGCCCTGTACGTTAAGCCAGGCCATTTGCTCGATTACCTGGAATCGCTGGGCCTCGAGCAAATGGCCTGGTTGCATGAAATCGAGGGGCTTCCGGCCAACCTAGTCGAGTCCGAGACAGGCCTTGTCCTACTCTGGAGCGACGACCGCAAGTACGTGCTCCTGCCGCCTTTTCCCGTAGACGTAGACCAGTTCCTTCCAGCCTGGGATACCTCCTATCTACGGTCTCTCCTGGACAAGAAATACCTCCTGGGGGTTGTGCTTCTGAGGCTGGGAGGGTACTCGGTTGGCGTGTTTGAGGGCGACCAGCTTCTCACGTCCAAGACGGGCACCAGGTTCGTGAAGGGCAGGCACAAGGCTGGCGGTCGGTCCCAGAAGCGCTTCGCAAGGAGGAGGGAAGAGCAGGCTCGATGGCTATTCGACAAGGCCTGCGCGGTTGTGGCAACCCAGTTCGCCGCCTACGAAGAGCGACTCGACTACGTTTTCCTGGGCGGCGACAAGCTGACCCTGCACTCCTTCCTCAAGCGGTGCGAGTACCTGCAAAGGCTTGGCGGCAAGACCCTGGCCAGAGTCCTGCCCGTGGGCAAGCCCAGATACGAGGCCCTGTGCAGCATGCCGACGCAGATCTGGAAGACGCGGGTGTTCGTGGTGCGGTGATAACCAACATCTGGCGGCGAACCCGATGGGAACAGAGGTAGCTGATGCCCCCGAAGTATGGCGGGCCGCCACGCCACTAGCCTATCCCAAGCTCCTTCTTCACGACCTCTGTAGCCACATTGACCAGAATGACCTTCATGGCTCCCCAAACCTCGGTCCCAAGCTTGGGGGCGAGAAGCTTGAGCCTTAGAATAGCACCTTGCGTCCGCGGGGTGTCGCACACCAGGTCGTCAATATCTGAGGCTAGTTGATCGCGCTCCCTCTGGCTAAGCTTTTCCGCGAGCGCTGTAAGCTTCTTAGCCTCTTCGATCGCCGTCTGCGTCCAGGGGTACGGCCCACCACAACCCCGACAGAAGCGAGGCCTGACATACCATGCGGCGGCAATTGCCCACTCGCGCTCATAGTGGCCCGGTATCTCCGCGGCGCACTGACGGCATTGGCTCAGTGTCGGCGCTCCACACCGATCGCAGAAACTCTTGCCTTGCTCTGGATAAGACCTGAGCTGGTCCGTTATTACGTGCCCATTCTCACAAATCTGTGCTACGTCATAGGTTCCCATTATTCCACCCCCGGCCGCCGGCTCCCCTATCCTACTGCCTGCCGCAAGGGTTGACAAGGAGATGGGCTCTTGCGCAGTTCCCGTGGCCTAGCATAGAATTCGCGTTGCTGTGCTAGCTTGCCGCATCATCAACGTCCTGGTTACCGTGCTCAGTGTGGTAACCATTCCTGTGCAGTTCGTCACGACCACTGTCGGCGGCTGTTTGGTGGGCTGCACCTTCGGACTGCTGCTGCTTCCCATAAGCCTCATCTGGATAATACTCTTCTGGGGGCCCCTGCTGGCAACGTCGTGGTTGTGGGAAAGGGCGGAAGTCCTTCGTATGTCTCCTCTCGTATCAGTTGCACGTATCCCCATCGGCGTCATCGGGGTTCCCCTGGCGGTCTTGGCTGACACCTACGTTTCATTGATGCCAGAGAGCGAGCCTGAGGCGAAGCAGATGAAACTAGTCACCTGCTGGGTGTGGCCCTTCTCACTCGATTACTTTCGCTTCTATGCCATGCATCGTCCACTAGACTCGCCTGGCGCCAACGCGCGATACTATCGGCTACAGCAGGCGGTGAGCATAGCCCGGTGGGTGCTGCCACCTCTGGACGTGTGGCTACCTGATGCCTCCGACGAGCGTCTTTGATCTGCCCAGCCGGTCGCCTGCGCCCTAAGATCGAGCTGTCTACACGCCCACCCCCGCGAACGCAGCCTCCGCCGCCTCGATGGTTCGCTCGATGTCCTGGCCGCTGTGGGCCAGCGACAGGAACCCGGCCTCGAACTGCGAGGGCGCCAGATAGACGCCGTTCGCCAGCATCGCCCGGAAGAAGAGCGCATACCTGTTGGTGTTGGATCTCTTGGTCGAGGCGTAATCCACGACCCGTTCGCCGCTGAAGAAGGTGCAGAACATGGAGCCGACGCGCGTCTGAAAGACGGTCACTCTGGCAGCCTTGGCCGCCGCGCGCAGGCCGTCCGCCAGTCGCGCCGAGTTCTCCTCCAGGCGCTCGTAGGCCCCAGGCTCGGCCAGCACTTTGAGCGTCTCGATGCCGGCGGTCATGGCCAGGGGATTGCCGGACAGGGTGCCCGCCTGATACACAGGGCCCAGGGGAGCCACCATCGCCATGATCTCCCTGCGGCCGCCGTAGGCGCCAACGGGCAGGCCGCCGCCGATGACCTTGCCCAAGCAGGTCAGGTCGGGCGTTACGCCGTACAGGGCTTGGGCGCCGCCGTAGGCCACCCGGAAGCCGGTGATCACCTCGTCGAAGACAAGGAGTGCCCCCTCTGCCTTTGTCAGGCCCCGCAGGCCCGCCAGGAAGCCGGGTTCGGGCGGTATCACCCCCATGTTCCCGGCCACCGGCTCGACGATCACGGCGGCGATCTGGCCGCGATTCTCGCTGAGCAGTCTGTCGACCGCCGGCAGGTCGTTGTAGGGGGCGACCAGCGTGTCCTGGGCGATGCCCTCTGGCACGCCGGCGCTGTCGGGAAGGCCGAGGGTGGTCACCCCCGAGCCCGCCCGAACCAGGAGGAAGTCGGCATGCCCGTGGTAGCAGCCCTCGAACTTGATGATCTTGCTCCTCCCTGTGTAGGCGCGAGCCAGGCGCAGGGCGCTCATCGTGGCCTCCGTGCCCGAGTTGACGAAGCGCACCATCTCGATTGACGGCACCGTCTCCACCACCCGTTTGGCCAGATCGGTCTCCAGGGCAGTGGGCGCGCCGTAGCTGATCCCTCGCTCCACGGCCTCCTTTAGGGCGCTCACCACCTGCGGATGGGCGTGTCCCAGGATCAGGGGACCCCAGGAGAGCACGTAGTCGATGTAGCGGCGGCCGTCCACGTCGTAGATGTAGGGGCCTTCTCCTCTGGCGATGAACAGCGGCTCTCCTCCCACGGCGCTGAAAGCCCTCACCGGGCTGTTGACGCCGCCGGGCATGTACCTTTGGGCCTCGACGTAAAGGCTGTGCGACTTGCTTGCCATAATCTCCTGGGTCGAGACGAAGTACTTGAGTCGCTCCTTCTTGTATTCCTTGGTGCTGAACAGAATGGCGTAGTCGCTGACACCCGCCGCCTGAGCGATCTTGCTGGCGATGGCCCGACAGTCCTCCTTGCTCTTGGCGTGGATCAGGGTGAAGAGACTGTAGGGCCAGTCGGGGTAGGTGGGGCGCTGGTAGCAGTGGCTGACCTGGGGCAGGGAGGCGGCAACCGCCGCCAGCTTCTCGATGATGTCCTCGGGCACCCGCCAGACCACCATGCCATTGGCGACATAACCTGCCTGCCGCTGGCGCAGGATGGCGGCGAAGCGGCGCAGCCAGCCCGCGGCCTTGGCCTCTTGCAGCCAGGCGAGCACTTCTTCCTGGCTCACCCCCAGGCGCTCGGCCACACGCGCGAAGGGCTGGGGGACGATCTCGATATCCTCCTGCAGTTCGCGGATGAAGGCCCTATCGCGCGCGCTGGGGACGGCGGCAGGCGTGGCGCGATCCCCCTGGGTGCTCTCGACGGGCGAAATGTCGCCGGCGCCTTCCATATCCAGTTGCACGCCGATCTTGAAGACGTGCAGCGCCGGAAACAGGCGATAGGGATAGCCGCCCGCCTCGCCAACCAGCGTCTGCACCGAGGCCTCCAGGTCTTCGTCGGGGGGCACGGCCAGGGTGAACCACAGGTTCCAGGCGTGGTCGCGCTGGTAGTTGTGGCTGACCCCTGGATGGCGGTTGATCGCCGCCGCCGCCCGCTCGACCTCGTCCTCGGGGACCTGCATGGCCACCAGGGTGCTCTTGTAGCCCAAGGCCGTCGTGTCGAAGATGGCGCTGATCTGGCGAATGAGTCGCTGTTCCTCGGGGCTCTTGAGGCGTCGCACGCGGGCCAGCACCTCCTCCTCGGGCAGGCCGAGCCTCTCCCCGAGCGCTGCGAAGGGACGCGCGTTCAGGGGGAAGTCACGCTGCAGGAGGTCGAGCAGGCGGCGGTCGACGGCGTCTAGCACGGCCTCGCTGATTCCTCCTGCACCGGCACCGGCCACTTGGCCGCCTCCGCCGCTGCCGGCGTCCCCGCCGCAACGCCGATCTCCTCGTCCGTCAGGTAGCAGGCGGGGTCGGGGGCCAGGAAATCGCCGAAGTAGCGCTCGGCCCGCACCCGCAGGTTGCCGTTGCAGACGTCCAGCCATTTGCAGACCTTGCAGCGCCCCTTGAGATGGGGCTTGCGGTCCTTGAGCACCCTCATCACCGGGTCGCTGGTATCGCTCCAGATTTCGGCGAAGGGCCGCCGGCGAACGTCCCCCAGGGAATGGTGCCAGGAGAACTGGTCGACGTGCAGGTGCGCCAGCGGATCGACGCTGGCGACGGCGATCCCCGACTGGTTCCCGCCATTCCAGCGCAGCATCTGGTAGACCTCCTCCGCCCGCTGGGGCTGCTCCTTCTGCACCCGCAGGTAGAGGTAGGCGTTATCGGCGTGGTTGTCCACTGTGAGGATGTCCTTCTCGATGCCCCGCGCCTGCAGCTCGTGCGAGCGCTGGAAGATATAGTCCACCGCCACCCGCGTTTGGCGGGGCTCCAGGTCGAAGCGGCGCATCTTAGCCCCTCGCCCGGCGTAGGCCAGGTGGTAGACGCAGAGGCGGGGGATTTCCTCCTCCTCCGCCAGGTCGAACACGGCTGGCAGCTCATCGACGTTCATTGCGTGCACGGTGAAGCGCAGGCCGACCACGATGCCAACATCGCGGCAGCGGCGGATGCCCTGCAGTGCCTCATCGAAGGCCCCCTTCTTGCCTCGGATCTTGTCGTGCACTCTCCCCACGCCGTCCAGGCTGACCCCCACATAGGAGAAGCCTGCCTCGTTGATCTGCCTTGCCACCTCGGGGGTGATGAGCGTGCCGTTGGTGGAGAGGACGCAGCGAATGCCCTTGCCTGCGGCGTAGGCCGCCAGGTCGAACAGGTCCTCCCGCAGGAGGGGCTCGCCGCCGGAGAAGAGGAGGACGGGCACCGCGAAGTCGGCCAGGTCGTCGATCAGCCGCTTGCCCTCGGCCGTGGTCATCTCCCCCGGCTGGGGCTTGTCCGTGGCGTCGGCGTAGCAGTGGGCACAGTACAGGTTGCAGCGGCGGGTCAGGTTCCAGACCACGATGGGCTTCTTGTCCAGCGAGTAGTGGAGCAGATGCGACGGCCCCTCAGACGTGAGGCGACCGTAGCGCAGAGGGTCGCCGGGGGTGACCGTGCCGTTCAGCAGTCGGGAAACACCGAGCATCAGCCCGTCTCCTTCAAGCGGGCCTCTTGTGGCAGAGGCGGCTCGTAGATGCAGAAGGGCTCCTCGTCCAGGTAGTTGCCGGTCATGCCGTACGCTCTCGCCCGACAGCCGCCGCAGATGCGCTTGAACTCGCAGCGGCCGCACTTGCCCTGGAGAAGCTCGGGGTCTCGCAATTCGCTGAAGACCTCCGACCTCTCCCAGATCTCCTGGAGGTTCTGCTCCCGCACACTCCCCGCTGGCAGCGGCAGGTAGCCGCAGGGGAAGACAGCGCCCTTGTGGGAGACGAAGCAGACCCCGGTCCCAGCCAGGCACCCCTTGGTCATGCTGTGGAGCTCGCTGGTGGCTTCGACAACTCGCCGTCGCTTCTCCGCCGCCGTCCGCTGGCGGGCGATGCGGAAGTAGTGGGGGGCGCAGGTGGCCTTCAGCTCCAGCAGCCCTTCCTGGTCCCGATCGTGGAGCCAGTTGAGCACCTCCTCGTACTGGCGGGGGGAGAGCATCTGCTCGTCGGCGATCTCCACACCGCAGCCTACAGGCACCAGGAGGAAGATGTGGAGGGCATCGGCTCCCAGGGAGCGGGCCAGGCTCAGGATCTGGGGCAGCTCGTCGATGTTGTGGCGGGCCACGGTGGTATTGATCTGCACGCTCATCCCCTGCCTACGCAGATGCTCGATTCCTTCTAGGGCTTGAGCAAAGGAGCCGGGGAGAGCACGGAAGAGGTCGTGCGTCTCTGCCGTGGCCCCGTCCAGGCTGACCGCTACCCGCCGAATGCCCGCATCGGCGATGCGCTGGGCCATGTGCTCATCGATGAGGGTGCCGTTGGTTGCCAGGGCGACTCGCAGACCCTTGGCCATGGCGTACTTGGCGATCTCGAAGATGTCGGGCCGGATGAGAGGCTCGCCGCCGGATAGGATGAGAATAGGATTGCAGAAGGCCACGATCTGGTCGATGAGCTGCTTCGCTTCGGCGGTGCTCAGGTCCTCAGGCACCAGCCGGTCGGCCACGTCTATGCGGCGGCAGTGGGTGCAGCGCAGGTTGCAGCCGGCTGTTGTCTCCCAAAATATGAGACGGGGCAGGAATTCCAGCGTCAGCCTCCCTCTACTCGCCTAGCCAGCGGGCGACATCCTTGGCGAAGTAGGTCAGGATGAAATCGGCCCCCGCGCGCTTGATGGCGGTGAGAAGCTCGAGGGTCACCCGCCTCTCGTCGATCCAACCGCGCTGGGCTGCTGCCTTGACCATGGCGTATTCGCCGCTGACGCTGAAGGTGGCCAGGGGGTGATCGAAGGTCTCGCGCACCTGGCGGATGATGTCCAGGTAGGCCAGGGCAGGCTTGACCATCACAATGTCCGCCCCTTCCTCGATGTCCAGGGCCACCTCCCGCAGGGCCTCGCGGGCGTTGGCCGGGTCCATCTGATAGCCCTGACGGTCGCCGAACTGGGGGGCCGACTCAGCCGCCTCGCGGAAGGGGCCGTAGAAGGCGGAGGCGTACTTGGCGGCGTAGGATAGGATGGCCACCTGGGTGAAGCCGGTCGCATCCAGCGCCGAGCGGATGGCGGCCACCTGGCCGTCCATCATTGCGCTGGGGGCCACCACGTCGGCGCCGGCGGCGGCGTGAGACACCGCCACCCGCGCCAGGATGTCCAGCGTCTCGTCGTTGAGCACGCGGCCGTCCTCCACGACGCCGCAGTGGCCGTGGTCGGTGTACTGGCACAGGCAGACGTCGGTGATCACCACCAGCTCCGGCACCGCCTTCTTGATGGTTCGGATCGCCTCCTGGACTATGCCATGCTCGTCGAAGTTCTCGCTGCCGATGGCGTCCTTGACGGCGGGGATGCCGAACAGGATCACCCCGGGGATGCCCAGGCCGGCGATCTCCTTCGCCTCGGCCGCCAGAAGGTCGAGCGACCAGTGGTAGGTGCCGGGCATGGAGTCGATCTCCTCCCTGATCCCCTGGCCGTGGACGACGAACAGGGGGTAGACGAGGTCATCGGCGGCGAGGCGCGACTCCCGCACCAGCCGGCGCAGGTTGTCGACCCGCCGCAGGCGGCGCGGGCGGTGGATAAGGGCAGCCGCTATCTCCTCGCTCTCCCTCGCCTCCATGCGAAGCCGTAGCCTGTCGGCAGTCTGTTCAGCGCTCATCGTCTCGCCCTCTTTCAGTCACAGCATTGACGATCGCCTCCACCAGCCCGGGGATCGTGTGCTCTTTGGCTACAACGTCCACGCGGATGCCCAGCCGCGTCGCCGTCCGGGCGGTGACCGGCCCGATGCAGGCCACCAGGCAGCGCGACAAGACATCGGCCGGTGTGGGGCCTTGGAGGCCGGCCGCCAGATTGCGTACCGTCGATGAGCTGGTGAAGGTGACGATATCGATCTGCCCGTCCGCCAGCAACGCTTTCAGCTCGTCCGGTGCGCCGACGGCCAGCGTCCGGTAGGCGGCAACCTCATCGACCACCGCCCCCTTGCCTCGCAGGGCCTGCGCCATTTGCTTGGGCGCCCGCGCGGCTCTTGGGAGAAGGATGCGCTTCCCCGCGACATCGCCGATGCCGGTGGCGATCTCCTCGCTCGTGTAGACCGCGGGCAGGTAGTCGACCCGCTGGCCGTATCCCTGGAGGGCCTGGGCGGTGGCCGGGCCGATGGCGGCGATTCTCAGTCTCCCCAGGGCCTGGATATCCGTTCCCTTTTCGCTCATTCTGTCCGCAAGGGCTCGTACGCCATTGGCGCTAGTGAAGATCAGCCAGTCGTAGGTGGGAAGCCTGGCGATGGCCTCATCCAGCGGGGCGATGTCCTTGGGCGGGGCGATCGCGATGGCCGGGTACTCCAGCGGCTCCGCCCCCAGCTCGCGCAATCGCTGGGAGAGGGCGCTCGCTTGCTCCCGCGAGCGGGTGACGAGGACCCGCTTGCCGAAGAGGGGCTGCGTATCGAACCAGCGCAGCTTCTCCCGCAGACGCACCACCTCACCAACGATCGTTACCGCTGGCGGCTTGATGTCGGCCTCTCGCGCCTTCTCCACGATGTCGGCCAGGGTGCCGGTCAGCGTTTTCTGGCGCGCCTCCGTTCCCTGCTGGACGATGGCCACCGGGGTCTGGACGTCTCTGCCGTGCTCGATCAGCTTGGCCACGATGTGGGACAGATTGTCGACGCCCATGAGGAAGACCAGGGTGCCTACCCCCGTGGCCAGCTTCTGCCAGTCGATGCTGGAATCGGCCTTGGTGGGGTCCTCGTGGCCGGTGACCACAGCGAAGGTGCTGGTGTGATCGCGATGGGTGACAGGTATGCCGGCGTAGGCCGGTGCGGCGATGGCGCTGGTCACACCCGGCACCACCTCGAAGGGCACCCCCGCCTCCGCCAGGGCTTCCGCCTCCTCGCCACCGCGGCCGAAGAGGAAGGGGTCGCCCCCCTTGAGGCGCACTACCACCTTCCTGGCGAGCGCCTTCTCCACCAGGAGGGCGTTGATCGCCTCCTGAGGCAGGGTGTGCCCCTGAGGACTCTTGCCTGCATCGATCAGCTCGCATCCCCGTGGGGCCTGTCTGAGCAGGGCCGGGCTGACCAGTCGGTCGTAGATGACCACATCCGCCTTCTGGAGGCAGGCCAGGCCCTTCACCGTGATCAGCCCCGGGTCGCCGGGGCCGGCCCCTACCAGGTAGACCAGACCCTTACTGGCCATTTTCCGCCTCGTGCAGAATCTGGGCGGCGCCCTGGCTCAGCATCCTGTCTGCCAGGCGTTGGCCAATATCCTCGGCCTGAAGGGGAGAGCCGCTGAGGCTGGCGCGGATCGCTTTCTTGCCGTTTAGGTTTGCCACCAGGCCCTGGAGAACCAGCCGCCCATTGGCTACTGCCGCGTACGCAGCGACGGGCACGGTGCAACCACCGCCCAGAGCGGAGAGGAACGCCCGCTCGGCACTCACGGCCCTCTCAGAGGGGGAGTGGTTCAACGGCTGGACTAGCGCTCTCATCTCTTCGTCGCTCTCCCTCACCTCGACCGCCAGCGCTCCCTGCCCCACGGCGGGCAGCATGAGCGTCAGGGGCAGCCATTGGCTGATGGCCGAGGTATGTTGGAGCCGGATGAGTGCCGCCGCAGCCAGGATCATGGCGTCATAGCCGCCGCTGCTGAGCTTCCTCAGGCGGGTGTCGACGTTGCCCCGCACATCCTGAACCACCAGATCGCTGCGATAGGCCAGAAGCTGAGCCCGCCTGCGGGCGCTCCCGCTTCCAACGACGGCGCTCGCCGGCAGATCGTCCAGGGTTGAAGCGCCGCGCGAGACCAGCGCGTCTCTGACATCCTCGCGGGGAAGGACGGCCCCTATCTTCAGGCCTGTTGCCAGTCGTGTCGGCATGTCTTTCAGGCTGTGGACGGCCAGATCGATCTCGCCCATCAGGAGCTTATCCTCGAGCGCCTTCACGAACACCCCGCGCCCGCCGATGCTGGCCAGGCTGGCCTGCCGCCGGACATCGCCCTCGCTTCGTATCTCCCGCAGTAGCCAGACCCTGTCGGGGTGAAGGGAGGAGAGCATCTCGCGTACTGTTTCGGCCTGTATCCTGGCTAGTCGGCTGCCGCGCGTGCCGATGAGCAAGGTGCGGCGGTTGGCCATCAACGTCAATCCTCCAGCGCTATGCCTCGCTCTGGCTGTCCTGGCCTTCCGCGTCCTCCAGAGCGAAGAGCTCCCGAATCACCATCGCGTGGAGGTGGCCCTCCTGGCCGTTGGCTCGCTCTTTGAGATTGACGATAGGGGGATGAAGCAGCTTGTTTACAATGCCCAGCGAGAGGGCTTCAACGATCGACCTCTGCTGCTCGGAGAGGGGGCCCAGCCTGCGCAGGGCCTTCTCCAGCTCCGCCAGCCGGATCTTCTCGGCTCGCCCTCTCAGGCTGGTGATTGTGGGCAGCACCCCCAGAGCCTTGAACCAGGCCATGAAGTCTGTCTGTTCCTTATGGATGATGGCTCTCACCTTGGGGATCTCATGCCTGCGGCGCTTCAGGTTGGCCTCCACCACCTTCTCCAGATCATCGATGTTGTAGAGGTGGACGTTGTCGATGCGGCCGACATCGGGGTCCACGTCGCGCGGCACGGCAATATCCACCAGCAGGAGCGGACGCTGCTGCCGCAGGGCCATCGCCTGCTCTACCGCCTGGGCGCGAATCACCAAATGGGGCGCCGCTGTGGAACTGATGACGATGTCGGCGGAGCAAAGAGCCTGGGCGATACGACCGAAGCCCAGGACCTGGCCCCCGCACTGGCGAGCGATGGCCTCGGCCTTGCGCCGGGTGCGGTTGATGACGCTGATCTCGCCGATGCCGCTTTCCATGAGGTTCTTCAGGGTCAACTCGCTGGTCTCACCGGCCCCTACCACCAGGGCCCGGCAACTGCCAAGGTCCGCGAAGATCTTCTTGGCCAGCTCCACCGCCGCGTAGCTGATGGAGATGCCATCGCGCCCGATAGCGGTCTCGGTGCGGGCTCGCTTGCCCACAGTGATGCTCTTCCGAAACAACCTCGCCAGCACCGGCCCTGTCGCCTTGCCGGCGCTGGCAAGACCATAGGCTTCTCGTACCTGGCCCAGGATCTCGTTCTCCCCCACGATCATGGAGTCGATCCCTGCCGCCACGCTGAACAGGTGGGCCACTGCCTCCTCGTCCTCACAGGTGTAGAGGTGGCTCTCAAACTCGGCCGGAGGCAGGCCTTGCCGCTCGCTCAGGAAATGCACCAGATACTCGTGCCCCCTGCCTGCATCTTCGGCCAGGGCATAGATTTCGGTGCGGTTGCAGGTGGAGAGGATGGCGCCCTCTCGAATAGCGCTGTCCTGGCGAGCGCGACATCCCGCCAGGGCGGAAAGAGCCTGGCGGAGGCGGCTGCCGCTGAAGGCCAGCCTCTCGCGCACCTCAACCGGGGCTGTCTTGTGGTTCAGGCCGATCGCTAGGATATTCACTGCTGACTCCCTGAGAGGGAGGGAGTTTTCCTCCTCCCGCGGCCTTCGGCCTTCAGGACATAGGCGGCGAGGATGTCGTTCGCCAGCCGTTCCGCTTCTTGCCGTTTCCCTTCCTTGAGCAAGGCCAGTATTTCTGAATCGGCCAGGGCGTACCAGAAGCGGAGGCGAGCCCGGCCCGAAAGCTCCCTGCCGACGCGATCCCTCAGAGCACCCGCTATTTCCAGGAAAGCGGCATACTCGCGGCCAAAGCGGGGCTCAAGTTCCTGGCGCAGGCGGGCCGATAGGGCCGGGTCTTGCCCGCCAGTGCAGATGCTGATCGTCAGGTCTCCCCTTCGCACCACAGAAGGCACGAAGAAGTTGCAGCGATCGGGATCGTCAACCATGTTGATCAGAAGGCGCCTGTCCTGTGCCTCTTGCCATACGTCTCTATTCACGGTTGGATCGTCCGTTGCCGCGATGACAACAAAAGCGCCCTCCAGGTCTCCCGCTTGGTAACCCCGGGGGCGGTGTTCGATGCGCTTCGCTTGCAGGAGCGCTCCTAGCTTACGCGTGAGGCGAGGGCTGATCACCACCACTCGCTCTGCGCCCGCTTCCAGGAGGGACTCCACCTTGCGCTGCGCTACCTCGCCTCCTCCCACCACGATGCAGCGTCTGTCCTCTAGGCCGATCAGGTTGATGGGGTATGACCTCAAAGAGATTCCATCCCTTGCGCTCCTGGGGCTCTATGCCCCAACGTCCAATGCTTCTAGCCTACCAGCGGGAAGGCGACGTTGGTAGGGGTAAAGCCCTGGAATTTTCAAGAATTCTCTCGGAAATTGCGACGGATTCTCACTAAATCTCCCGATCTTGCGCCTTCCGCCGCCAGGGCGAACGCGTTCAGGCTTGCGGCTGCCGAAGGCGCAGGATAGCGAGCAGGAGGTCGGGCCTGTCGGACATGAGGCCATCCACCCCAAGGTTGAGCAGGCGCTCCATCTCCTCGCTTTCGTTCACGGTCCACACGTGCACCTGGATGCCAAGGCGATGGGCAGCCTGCACGAAACGGCGGTCCACCACGGAAACGGGGCCCTGGCGGGCTGGTACTTGGAGAGCGTCGTAGGCGGGGCGGATGAAGCGCGTCAAGCCCAGGCGGCTGGCCAGCCAGAACAGGCGCGCCTCCCAACTGCCGGCGGAGGTGGCCACGCGTCCGTCCGTCCGTTGCCGGAACTCCTTCAGCATTCGATCGTGGAAGCATCCCACGAGGATGCGATCGTGGGCACCCCGCTCCTCGATGAAGGTGGCCAGGGCCTCGACCAGGGAAGGCTCCTTCTGCTTCATGTCGAGGTTGAGGCAGATATCGGGGAAGGCTTGCATCACTTCAGCCAAGGTGGGAACTGTGACCCCCTTTCCCCGGAAGGGAAAGCTCCGGTCTCCGTCGGGGGAGAAGTGGTAGCCGGCGTCGAGGCGCTTCAGTTCGTCTAGAGTGAGAGCATTTACAGGGCCGGAGCCATCGCTGACGCGCTCCAGGGTCTCGTCGTGGATGGTGACCATGACCCCGTCCCGGCTGGTGCGGAGGTCTGTTTCCAGGTAGCGGCATCCCATCTGGACGGCCCCCTCAAAGGCCACCATCGTGTTCTCTGGCCAGAGCTTGCCGCCGCCTCGATGGGCAAAGGCCAGCGGGCGGTCTCCTTCCAGAAAAGGGCGCTTTGGTCTTGCTTGAGGTTTCGCCATACCGACCCCGTCACCAATAGGTGAGCCAATACTAGGCTCGCACGGACAGGTGGTTCAAGCGTGCCTGTCTTCCCCGCCGAGCACGAGCCCAAAGGCCCCAGGGGTATTGCGCCCCTGACCGCTTCGGGGCTACTCTGTTCTTGAGGACGAGCCCACCTGAGGCGAGGTCGACATAAATGCCAAGGCATGCTTTAGATGAGCTATCTTGAAGTGGCGGAACCGCCTTCTCTGCGCAGCCCCGTCCTGGTGATGGCCTTCGCTGGCTGGAATGATGCCGGCCAGGCAGCGACTTCGGCGGTGCGCTTTCTGTTCGAGGGCTGGTCGGCACAGCGATTCGCCAGCATCGACTCTGAGGAGTTCTTCGACTTCACCACCGCGCGGCCCATGATCCGCCTCGCCCCGGACTTGCAGCGGGAACTGGAGTGGCCAAGCAACGTCTTCTTCTACAAGGCAGACCCCGCCATGAGCCGAGATTTCGTCCTTCTCCTCGGCACCGAGCCCCACCTAAAGTGGCGGGCCTTCACGGCGGCCGTTCTTCAGGTCGCCCAGCAGTGTGGTGTGTCCCTAGTGATGGGTCTTGGCGCCCTTCTGGGCGAGACACCGCACTCTCGTTCGGTGCCTTTGACCGGCTTCGCCACCGACCCAGAGCTGGCGGCGAGGCTGACGCAACTACGTATCGTCCCTACCCGCTACGAGGGGCCCACGGGCATTGTCGGCACAATACACGATGCCTGCCGGCGGCAGGGACTGCCAGCAATCAGCCTGTGGGCAGCCGTGCCGCACTATTTGGGGGCGACGCATAATCCCAAGGGAACCGCGGCGCTCCTGCACACCTTAAACAGCCTCCTCGATCTTGGTCTTGACCTTCGCGGGCCTGAGAGCGCCGTGGCCGATTTCGAGAGGGAGGTGGGCGGGGCAATCGCCAGCAATCTGGAGATCGCTGCCTACGTCCGGGAGCTAGAGCGCCGAGCAGACGCTCTCTCGGAGGAGGAGGTGGCAACAGGGGTAGGAGAAGCCGAGCTTCCTGGCGGCGACGTCCTGATCGAGGAGTTGGAGGAGTTCCTCAAGAATAGGCGAGAAGAGGAGCAGGAAAACTAGCCTCGCCAGGCACGCCAGCAACAGAACAGCGATTGTTGGGCCCTAGTGCTCTTCAACTACCCTTCTGGGTTGTAGGTAAGTACCGGGCCAAAGTACTCCCATGCGCCCTTACCATCTTGCATGACCACCTTCAGCAGCCTGCCGTTATTGATGGCTGTGTGGTCATTGGGGCCGAAGGTCATGTTGACGCCGTCCAGGAGCAGGGGGGTGTGCCAGTCCTTAATGGACTCGGTGGCCTCGATTAGGCCCTCTCGGGTGAGGTTGTCGCAGACCCTGCTGAGGATCTCCACAGCCAGTTCCCCCAGCGAGTGGGCATAAAGGGTGTTCTGCGTGGGTGGGGGCCCATTGTACTTTTGCTGGATGTCATGGAATTCGGCTACGGCCGGGTCGTCATTCCAGTCATTCATCTTGTAGACCTGAGTGGTTATGGCACCCTCTAAGAGCGTTGCCGGCTGGACGAACTGAAAGATCATGGGGTCGGAATTGATATAGGAGAGGAACCACTGGGGATGCCAGCCTAGGCGGTCGGCCTGAGTGATAGCCTGGGAGGTGTAGCCGGGGGTG
>Ga0315279_10006487_pt1 | contig 14767 bp, 20 predicted proteins | sample YL17G06_20_MG_FD_203694 | JGI IMG/M metagenome (GOLD analysis project Ga0315279, IMG submission 203694) | Sediment microbial communities from Yellowstone Lake, YNP, Wyoming, USA - YL17G06_20 | ecosystem: Environmental > Aquatic > Freshwater > Lake > Sediment | place: USA: Wyoming | collected... | reverse complement strand
ACGTTTGAAGAATAAATTATCATGCTCTGGACATTGAGTCCAGAGCATGATAAACAAATTCATCCCCGTGTAAACACGGGGCATTCTTTGTAATTTTTCGTAAAAGAGCATATAGGATTTTAGGATTTTGTCATTAGAAATATAGGTAGGTAATGTATCAATCCACCATCCATCTTTTTTTGTTTTTGGTGACCTTTTATTCTGGGACCAAAAGGCCAATGTAGAATATAGCAGGTTTCCTGGCGTCCATATTTCCAATGACTCATCAAACGCTTCTTTGACAAATTCCATGTAATCATCAAGTGCCTCAATAATATATCGTTCAAATTCTAGGTCAGTCAAATTCTCTGTTTTAATATCCCACACTTTGTTTGTTAATTTAAGTAGCCATTGATGCCATTTATCTGTTCTCACTTTCACACATCCCCGTTTCTTTTGCCAATTCACCAATTACTTCTTTGGTTGTCACAACGTCCCCAAAAAACATTTTTATATTCATTAGAGTAATCTCATGGAACACTTTCCCAATAGTTGCGTTGGCATCACTAACAAATATCACCTTAAAATCAAGCATCATTGCATCCCTTGCAGTTGATTCGCAACATACGTTTGTTCCAACACCCGTTATAATAATGGTATCTTTTCCCATAGACCGTAGCACTCTTTCTAAATCTGAAGACCCGGGGATAAAAGCACTGTATCGGTCTTTTACTACGTCAATATCTTTTTCAGAATTTATTGTCAATTCTCTCCATATCTTTATCTCACTACCATTCTCTGAGAGTTCGATTGTGGGGGTTTTTCTACCTTTATATGGAGAAGCGGGTTGAAATAAAGGCCATAAACCAGCATTAATATTTCCTTTTCTTATTATAAAACGTACCCATATAACTGGGATATTAGCTTCTCTGCAAATTTTCGTTAAAGCATTAATATTTTTCACAATTTTCCTTGTATCCGGATTTTCTATACTTCCCCAAGGTGCAACAAATGCATCTTGCATATCTATTATCAAAAATGCCGTTTTCTGTGGATCGATTTTATATAACCTATCAGGACGGCCCATACTTTTAAGTGTTTCATTAACTTGCGTCCATAATTCATCAATGGTAAAACCACTAATACTTTCTTTACTAATAGTCTTAGTGGGCTTCTTGTCACTACTCTTTGATTCTGTAATCAGAATAAAACCAGATATGATCATACTCACTCCAAAGATAATAGTAAGTATAACAGAACTAATTGATTTAATTATATGTTTATTTTCTTTAATCATGTAGCATCTTCTCTTTTCTATATAATGTATGTATCTACAAAGTTTATTGTATGAGTTAGATAATAGTCCAGATATGCTTTTTCTTGGTGAGGATGACCAGCATCTTTGATTAATCTGAGCAAAGGAGGTTGCTCTAGTTTTATTTTTTCTTGGATTTTTTCAATGAATTCCTCAATATATTTCAGGGGATGTATCTCATCCTTTTCCGGATGTATAAATAGAATTTTATCATCTCGATTGACAAAATGGTAAGCATCATCAAATTCTCTAAGATCCTCAAAGAAATCACTCTCCAAGCGGTAACTTTCATCGACAGAAATCTCTAAAGTAGCAAATCCATGTTGCCTATATTCGTGATAGTGACCCTGGATTTCTCTGGATGTTAGCGGATATGGGATTGCCGCCCAGCATATTTTAGCAATAATTGGATACGAATACAAAGCGATGAAAGCAGAAAACACCCCTTCCCCTCTTGCTACAAAGAATGCTTTTGATGAATCGGTACCAGTTTTTCCTTTGAGATCTTCTATAAGATATTGATATGCTAATCTTATATCATCAATCATGTGGCGGATAGTAAATTCCCCTGCATTTTTACTTTTACCTCTTCCACGGCAATCAAATCTCAAAGAGGTAATCCCTCTTTGACTCAACATTTGAGCCAAAGAATCATATTTTCCCATTTGACTATGATCACCAGTCAAACCATGGATCATTAGGCATCCTATTGCCACAGTTCTTTGTTCATCAGGATAAGCTATTTTACCATACAGATCATAATCCTTGCCAAAATCCCTGCCAAAATTAAATTCCTTTTCCGTAGTTATCCCCCCTTACATGTCACATTCCATCAACGCATCTCATCAGAATCTCGCCTAATGCTCCTCCTACCTCATCGTCTGTAACTATGCCACTTGTATCCCAATTTTGAGCCATAGACTGTGGTAAAATTGGGATACAAATAGCATTATATCCTTGATACTTAACTTCCTATTTTGCCGTATATTTAACAAGCATCGCGCTCAACGTGCTGCGCCTTTTGATTCAGATATTAAGACAATCTTTCCTTTTTCATACTTCGCTAACATGATGTTTGTATAGCTATCACCATTGGGACGGAAGGAGATCGTTCCAGATACCCCATCATAATTTTTTACATTCAAAAGTCCCTGTCTGACATTCTCCAATTGCATCCCTTTTTCAGCTATTACTTTTGCAAGAATTTTGATGGTATCATACGCAAAAGCTGCTGTATAATCAGGAGTTTTACCAAAGCGTGCTTTGAACGTTTCTATAAACTTTGTTGCATTAGGATCAATCGTTGAGGTAACTTTATAGGTGTAGCTTGGCCCTGTAAAAACTATTCCATCAGTTAAGGTAGGCTCCAATGATACGACCTTTGGTCCGACGAAGCCAATATTTCCCATAATTGTGTTACGTGGGATATTGAGTTCACTGCTCTGCTTGATAAGTGTTGGGAATGTAACTCCATAACCAATAAACAGGATTTTTTCTGCTCCACTATTTTTAGCTTTGGTCAGGATCTCTCTACAGTCCTGCTGTCCCATCTTGAAACTCTCAGATCCCAAAACCTGTCCGCCAGCTTTCGTAAATCTGCTTGTGAGATTTTGCTTGAATGATTCACCCAATATATCATCGTTGTATAATATAAAAATGGTTTTCACACCTGATTTAGCTAAGTTCTCTGTCAGAACCTCTGATTCTTGATCCCCACTTGTGAATACTCTGAAAACCCATTGATGACCTTCAGTGATTGCTGGGTGAGTAGAGCCTGCAAACATTATAACTTTGCTTTGGTCTGCTATAGGAGCAGTTGCGTATGCAATACGGGTAATGTCCATATAGAAAAGTCCTACCTTGTCAACACTAACCATCTTTTGCATAACAGAAACGCCCTCTTTTGGATCACCTTTGTTATCACCTAACACCAATTCAAGCTTCTTACCATTGATTCCACCAGCTTTATTAATCTCATCAACTGCTATTTCAAAAGCTTGCTTTTTGGGTTCTCCTAGTTGGGCTGAATTCCCAGTAAGTGGTAAAACCGCTCCGAATTTAATACCTGATCCCTTTTTACTGCATCCAACCATTATTATGGTTGCAGTAACTAAAACAATTACTATTACAAGACTCAGCCGTTTGTTTAAACTTTTTAGTAACATTCTGATCTTCCTCTCTTTTTGTAAGAAACGACAACATTTATTGGAAATTTGATCTCTTGTTAAAATGTTATAACTGAGAATTCTGGAACATATATCTAAACCAATAATAATCAGTGATTACACCACATGTGCAGATGAAAATGCTCGATAAATTATTTGAAAATCAAGGATTCTACCTTGAAGTCAAAATAAAGTAAATGAGATTTTCCAACAATTTGGTAATCTTAAACCTTAAATGCAAAAGGAATTTTCAGGAGCATTTTCATCAAACTATATTAGCTCAAGCCCTGTATTATTTGATTTTAGAGCTTCTATTGAGAATTCTCAGTCTTCATATTCAAATAGTTGAGAAGTTGTTTCCATTTTATATTATCCCCCTCAAGTGACTGTCTTACCTCGCATAAATTCAACTATAATGATTGAACGGATGCCACCTGTTCCTGAATTTTCTTCCTAAACTCCAACGGGGCAGATATTTTGTGGAAATGTTCTGTTGAAACTGTCCCTGTTACGATTATAGTTCCATAACCCAATATACGTCCAAAAACTCCTTGATCGACCTGAATAGCTGACACTTTAGTCAATAATGTCTCAAGAGAATGCCTTCTAATAAAACCGACTTTGACCAAAACTCTTTTGTTGGTTACTCCGAATTCCGATGAAGAATAGCTAATATATGCCAATACTCCTGCAATTATTGAGATAAGAATAACTACTCCTCCACCAATCGCAAAATATTTTCCTCCCATAAACAAAATAAGTGCTAACACAAACCAGATTATAGTCCACAAAAAAACAATCCAGTGCAATTTTGCACGGTAAATCACATGCTCACCAGCCATAAGATTTTCATCAATGTAATTCATAATCTTCCTCCTTTTAATATTAGGTTCTTTGGTAACAAGTATGAAAAGTATTCAAACAAATCCAGTTTTGACAGGCATTTAGGTTTTTTAAGTTGTTGGTAAATTTATGAGACCTAAATGCAGACTTTGCATAGATTTTCCAGAATTTGTTCCCAAAGAATCGAATCTCCTTATAAGGAATGTAAATGAAAATGCTAAAAACCCTTACAAGTATAATCCAAAATCTTAAGCTACAGGGATTTCTAGCAATTTCTATGCCAACGGCTTTCGGATTAGAGTTTGCTTGAATTACTGAGTATATCAGAAAAAGCTAAATCCATTGATGTGATGATAACAGCACATCAAAATCTTTGTGACGGATATACCTTCTATTTAAGGTTCTCCATGTTCAACTAAAAAACATTTCCTGAAGTGCTTTCTCTTGGTCAAGCATTCCTGGTTTTTCCTCGCCCACTATTTCACCATTTTTCAGAAGATAGGCCCTTTCACTTATTTTCAGAGCTTCTCCTATGTTTTGTTCCACAAGAATAATAGAAATACCCCTGTCTTTATTTATCTGTTGTATTTTAGTCAATATTTGCTTCACTAGACTAGGAGCAAGTCCTGCGGAAGGTTCATCCAGAAGAAGCAGCTTAGGATTCCGCATTAGAATAATCCCCAAAGCTAAAGCTTGCCTTTCGCCCCCAGAGAGTAGTCCAGCCCTTCTTGGCTTCATATCGGCTAGGATTGGAAAGAGCCCAAAAACCTCATTCAAGCGTTCTTTACAATCAGATTTGTGAAAGGTAAACCCTCCCATTTCTAGGTTTTCCAAAACAGTAAGGTTACGGAATACCTCTCCGCCTTGCATGAAATAACCAATGCCTTCTCTGACTCTTAAATAAGGTGACAAATTCGTCACATCCTTGTTAAGAAAATGCACATTTCCTCCACGAGGTATCAAGTTGCCGATTATTACCTTAAGTAGAGTAGATTTCCCTGCACCATTAGGACCAATGATGGTAACTATTTCCCCAACTGAAACATGCATGGAAACACCTCGCAGAATCTCCTTCTTATGATAGCTAGCGTAGATATTCTCGACGGAGAGAAGCTCATTGTTAGACACTGTTATTTTATGTTCTGAAATTTCCATTTCTTTGCAATGTTCCTGTCTTTAAACACCTAGATATGCTTTTCTGACTTCCGGATCCTCCAATATTTCCTGAGGTTTTCCGAAAGTAATCACTTTGCCGTCGTCCATAAAATAGACCCAATCAGATATCTCTGCAATGACACTCATATTATGCTCAATTACCACCAAAGTCTTTCCTGCTTGAGCCATTCGCTTTATCACATCCAAGACGGATTTTATCATTCGAGGATTAACTCCAGCAGTAGGTTCATCTAAAAGCAGTACTTCAAAACCTCCAGCAAGTAATCTGGCGATTACCAAAAGCTTTTGTTGCCCATACGAAAGATCCTCGGCTAATGAATCTTCCCTCTCACCAAGTTCCACAAACTTAATCCAGTTTCTGGCTTCATCAATATTCATTTTCTCTACATCAATAGCCCTTCTCCTTCTGAAAAGAGAAATAAATGGTTTTTCTCCTGGCTGTTCTTTTCTGGCTAGCAAAACATTCTCCAAAACAGTAAGCTTATGGAAAATGCGGACATCTTGAAATAACTTGCCTATTCCTAACTGAGCGATCCTCCATGGAGGAAGTCCGTCTATCGTATAATTGTTAAAACATATAGTTCCTGTATCCGGCTTCAAGAATCCGGTTATGAGATTGAAAAGAGTGGTCTTCCCTGCGCCGTTTGGACCAATAAGTCCAGTTATTTTCCCTTTAGAGAAAACTAAGGAAGCATTCTCCACCGCTATTAATCCATCAAACCTCTTGGTCACGTCCTTTAGTTCCAATATGCAGGACTTTCTAGAGTCTTTTGAAGTGGTATCCAGTTGTTTTTCTTTCTTATTGTTTTGCTTACTCAAACTTATATTCACCAGCGATTCCTTGCTGTCTAATAAACATCATAAGTACCAAAAGTGCACCATAGATCATCTGGCGAACATTTGGCGCGATAGTATCAGGTATACCCAAAAATTTAAGTATTTCAGGCAATATAATCATAAAAACAGTACCTACAATGGGTCCTTTTATATTACCCGAACCACCAACAAGAATAATAGCTAATATAAATATAGATTCATCCAGAGTGAAACTTGTAGGATCAATATAGGTTATATATCCTGCATATAAACCTCCGGCGATGGCAGCAATCCCCCCGGATATCATGAATGCCTGGATCTTAAATCCTGCCACTTTTTTACCCAAAGCTAAAGTTGCTAATTCGTCCTCTCTAATAGCTTTAAGTACCCGTCCGAAAGGAGATGATGAAATACGATAGATGACAAAGAAAACAAGGGAAGCCAATATCACGCTCAAAAGTAGGAAAAGCGGTAAGGAATTAAACTCGAATCCGAAAAGGTGAGGTTTGGGTATTCCGGGGATACCGTAAGGGCCTCCAGTAAATCCTGCACAGTTATGCAGTACACTAAAGATAATTATCTGGAAACTGAGAGCGGTAAGTATAAAGTAATCCCCTTTAAATCTAAGAGATGGGTATGCCACAAGTAGCGAAAGAAGCATTGATATTATAACACTTACGGGAAGCGCTAAGAAGAAATTCAGTCCTAATTTGGTCATTAGTAATGCAGAAACGTAAGCCCCGATACCATAAAATGCAGCATGACAGAGAGATAAAAGCCCAGTATATCCTACCAATAGGTTCAGGGATAGTGAGAGGATCGAATATATGCATATCATAATAAGAAGGTGCAGGACATAGTTCATGCTTCCTCCAATCTTCGCCGTTTTCCCAGTATTCCCATAGGTTTAAAGAGAAGAAAGAAAACGAGGATTAAAAAAACCAAAGCGCTCTGCCATTTTGCCGGGATCTTCCAAACCATAAGGTTTTGCAGTATAGCAAGGATGAAAGAACCTAAAACCGCTCCTTCAAAAACTCCTACACCGCCTACGATAACCGCTACAGCCGAGACAAGAAATACTTCCATTCCTACATTCGGGTCCATCCCTACATCCATAGCTACCAAACAAGAAGCAACAGCAGCTAGGAAAGAACCTAGAGCAAATATGTAAATTCTAACCCATCGAATATTAATGCCTAACACCGTAACTAGATTTGGATTATCAGCCAAAGCTCTTATAATCTTTCCTAACTTTGTTTTTTTGAAGAGTAAAACCATAATAGAGAAAAAAACAAGAAACGCTAATATTTCAGCTAGTTGTATTTTGGTAAGAATGACCGAACCAAAATTAAAAGTCTTTCCAGCCCCCGGCGAAAGTATCTTTGTCTCATTACCATAGAGCATTGCTACAAGGTTCACTAAAAAGATATAAATACCTAATGAACCAATCATAACAACACTTAAAGAAGTTTTTTTTCGGTAAAAAGGGTAGTAAATAAAAACTTCGGTAACAATACCTAAGATAGTGGCAAGGATTATTGCAAGTAGAAGACTCCAAACCAAACTCAAACCAAGCCCTCTGACAAAAGTATAGAGAAGATAAGCAGCGATCGTATAAACAATTCCATGTGCTATATGGAAGATTCTAGTGGTGTTGTAAATAAGTCCAAAGCCTAGAGCTACCAAAGCATAGATACAGCCCGTTACCAACCCATTGGCTAACAGTTGTAGTATCATATTGCTATCTACCTTAGTTTATCAACCTTTGATTAAGAATCTCTGTAATACGCAAACTTCAACGCGCCATCAACTGATATTAGAAGCAAATTTTATACCAATCCTTCACCTCCTCTCTTTTGGCTGTGTTCTTGGGCATCTTCTCGTTCTGTGCTTTACTCCAAGTTTCTGCAATGTGATATTTCAGTCACATGATGTGATTTTATTGTCACATAAAACTCTTGCCTGATATTATTAGACACAAAGAAAAAAGCCACTGCATGAGTGCTTTGCAGTGGCTAATAAAAACTTGAACTCTTGGACTTGCCCTGCGCAGGTTATGCACAAGATTAGGCACATTTCCGGCTCAGAGGATGCTTTTGGTTCTTTGCTCCCCACTGAAACTCTAGATTTTCAAGAGTCGCTCGCTAATTTCTCTGGCCTTTGATAATTTGATAACGCAGAATAGGCACAAACAATAGGCTGTCGCGTCGACACTTCCCCCGGTGCTACAGCCAAAAACATAGATATACCACTAGTGTTCATAATACGTCAGATGTTCCCTAAAGCGATAATTAATGAAGATGCTATACTTGACCTTTTTGATGGACAAATTTCTGTAAAAATAGAGTCCATGATCCCTTTTTGTTTAATTTTGATGAATTTTTTCTACGCATTATTAAAAAAGCGCCAACAATATCTAAAATCATTGACGCTATATAAATCTCCAAGTTAAAGGCTTTCATATTAAAGCCTTTAGCTATTTTTTGATATTAATGAACTATAATCTCATCGGCATAATCACGCAGACATAGCCATCGTTGCCGACTGGTTTCATCAGGATAGGCTTGAGTGGATCACTCATGCTGAACACCACTTCATCTCTGTCAGTAACCTTCAGAATATCCATTAGATACTGGGCATTGAGACCGATGCTTATGTCGTCGCCCTCCTTTTTTATTTGCGTTTCCTCGTATCCCTCGCCATATTCTGGTGTTGATGCTTTCACCTTCAGGACGTCGCCTGTAGTCTCCATCATCAATCCTGGCGTCTTTGGGTTAGCCATCGTACCTACCCGCTTAACTATGGATAGCAGTCGCTGCGTATCCATAGTCAGCCTTATACCGTTCTCTACTGGTATCACTTTTTCATAATCGGGATATTCGCCCTCGATAAGCCTTGACACTAGGGTAATATCCCCCATATCAAAAATAACACGACTATTATCCAAGCATATCTTCACAATAACAGTGGATATTAGCATATCCTTGAGTCGCTCTACTGCCTTGGTAGGTATTATTCCCTGTTTCTCTTCCGAAGGCGTTTCTAAGTTCGCAGTAGCCACTGCCAATCGCTTGCCATCAGTCGCTGCCATCTTCACCTGCTTTTCTTTCAGGCTTATGTGAACGCCATTCAGGAAATGCCTCGTTTCCTCGCTCGAAGCGGCGAATGACGTCTGTTGGATCATCATCAGCAACGCATTGGTGTCCATAGAGACAAAGGATCGCTTTTTATCATTATCTTTTTCATCAATTAACGGCGGGAATTCATCTGCTGGCAACCCCGCTATCCTGAACCTCACTGAACCACAGGTAATGCTTATCTTATCTTCCGGCATTGTCACCAGATGTATCTCCGAATCCGGCATTTCCTTCACCATTGCGGCGAATTTCTTTGCTGGTATTGTTATAGAGCCACCATCAGTAACCTGACCGTCTACCGAGACCCGTATGCCGATCTCAAGGTCTGTCGCAGCAAGGTATATCTTACCATCTGTGTTTGAGCCAAGTAGACCTGCAAGGGGGTCATGAGTTGTGGATATAAGCAGATTGGATAGTATGGGCAATGGACTGTTACTCACTGCCATATTCACTATCTTTATCTGTGCCATCATATCCTCTTTTCTAAACGTCAGTTCCATTATTTCACCTCGCTTTCATTTTTGTTGTTTGTGCTCATATAACCGAGTTCTTTTACAAGTGGTATGAGTTCTTTCCACAGAGAAGCAATCGTCACATTGCCATCATCGTCGATGTAAATTCTGCTGGTTACGGGCAGTGACAATGGCTTCTTTTTCCTGCATCTCCGATTTTGCTTTCCTCTTTGTGACATTTCCCAACTCCCCCTCCAACTCCTCGGTTATTTTCAGGCATCGCTTGCCCTTAACGCCAAGCACTTCCATTGTGCTACTGCCATCGGGCATAATGATTATCCGTATCTTTTCTTCCCTCAAGCTTTCATCACCTCGCTTTTTTACGTCTAACCCAGATCAATGACGTCATACCTTGTCCTCTTGATATGTCTGGTCGGTGATGGACTGGATATACTGTTCCTTTGCTGGAAGAACATGACTGCCAGGATGTGTTTGCATCGCCAATCCAAATCAGATTTGTGTATGACAAAGTCAACGCATTTACAGACAAGCCTTCCGTCATCCGCATAAGATACAATATACTCCCCGCCATCTGACGAAGGCACTGAATATCCATCCTCAACCGCAGTAACACTCAAGGACATAGCCTTTCTTTGTCTGGATGATAACTCATCAGCAGTCATCTCTCTGCTCTTCCGTTGCACGGCGGAACGTGAAGTGCTTCCCCGACTCAGCGGAGCTGAAAACATCAACGAGTTCCAATGCCTCGTACCTCGAAGGCCTCCATGACTCTATCTCCTGAATCTGCTCCCTGCATGAATCCAGCACTTCGCTCAAAACTGCATCCAGATTGGGTATATCCCTTTTATCCGCTGGTTTGTCTATTTCGCTTCGTATGTCTTCCATCATCTTTGAAAGCTGATCATCATCATGAAAGTTAAGCCGTTCAAGCTTTGAAATAAGGTTTCTCAAACCCATGACCGATCTTGGTACAAGCCTGTCATTTCTTCTAATGCTGTCTTTTACACTCTGACAGGCATCAGCTATCATGCTTCTCAGGCTTGTATTTATCTCTACGAGGAAATCCGCTACCATCTCCTGCTTGTGCTGTTCCATTTCCCGAGCCACCTGACGGTGCATATCATCCCTTGTTCGATTGCTCTGTTGAAAATTGTCGGGTAGAGGGATGTAAGTATACACTTCTTCATACTTGAACAGCCTTCGCATATCATCCGGTGACGGTATCCTATCAAGGCATTTATCTATAAAGCCATTGACGAAGTTCTCTGGAACTTCAGCATTGGAATTATATGTTGATCTCCTGTATGCTTCTATCGCCATCTGTGTATATATGTCCCTTAACTGACCGATGCTCTCAGGCAGATTCGAGATTACATCATCTCTTATGGCGTAAAACTGACTTTTGATACCCTCGTTCTCATCACGCCATCTATTCCATGCTGTTACTGGGACAAACCTTCCCCAGAAGCACTTGAAGCTGTTCTCTTCCAGAGCATATCTAGCACGCTTCTCTATGTTCTCAAGCCTTGCCACCATCTCAGGTGGTAACAGCTTCTTCCTGCCAAGTTGGAGGTATTCCTTGACCGACCCATCCTCAGAGATACCCAGTTCACTCTCACTCAATCGTGAATATGGTCTCCAGTAGCCAATGTGTAACTGCACTAACACCCCTTTCTGCATCAACCTCAATACCCAGTTTTCGTCTATCGGCATTAATACCTGTGGTTCAAGTTCCAGTTCTAATGCTAGTTCATCCTGTATTGCCATACTTACCACTCCTTTCAGTTATTGATTTTTATATCTCCACTTTCCTATCGTGTTCATTTGTAACCGTAACAACCTCAGAAGCGGGTGCCGCTCTCGTAGACGCCCACTTCCTTAAATGTTCAATACCTTCCTTCATAGTCACGGACAACGGCACTGTGTCGTAGACTGCTTGTAATATATGTTCTGTCCCAAGTTCAGCACCATCGTCAAATGCATCAAACATTCCAGAAATGACAGCCTGTTCTATTTCAGCGCCGCTGAACCCGGATGATACCTTTGACAGCGTATCAAGATCGAAAGATTCTGACTCCCTATTACGCTTTGTGATATGGATGGAGAATATATCCCTTCTCTCGGCATCGGATGGGAGATCAACGAAGAATATCTCATCAAACCTCCCCTTCCTGAGCAGTTCAGGCGGCAGATTCTCTACGGAGTTGCATTATGGCTACGGTAAATGCCAGGACAGCCTTCTCCTGCTGCCACGTTAAAAAAGTGCCGAACACTCTAGCAGTGGTCCCTGCATCTGAGAATGAACTTGACTGTATTCCAGATAACCCCTTTTCCAGTTCATCTATCCATAGAATACAGGGGCTTATGGCTTCTGCGGTCTTTATCGCTTTCCGTATATTCTCCTCTGAACTACCGACTGAACACTTTACCTACATCAAACCTGAGTAACGGCATCTTCCACAGCGATGCAGAAGCCTTGCATATAAGGGATTTCCCGCATCCCTGCACACCGAGTAATAATATTCCTTTTGGCTGCGGCAGTCCGAACTCCCTTGCCTTCCGAGAAGGCATGACCACGTTTTGTCAACCAGCGTTTCAGGTTATCCATGCCGCCGACATCGGTAAGGCTCTCGCTGACCGGAAAGAATTCCAGTATCCCGCTTTTACGGATGATCTGCTCCTTCTCGATACCATCTCCTCTTGCAGTATATTCCTGTGCTTTACCAGTGACCTGGCAAAGACGTTGTCTATCTCATCCAGTGTAAGGCCCATACTGCTCTTGATGATACCCTCTCGTTCCTCTGATGATGGGTTTATTTTCAGTCTAGGTTTCATCTTCTCTATCACATTATCCAGAAGACGGGATATGTCGTCCTTATCCGGCAGTGGCCAGTCAATAACAGTTATCTGCTTTTCCAGTTCAAAGGGGAGTTTCAGTATTGGCGATACGATGATCAATGTCTTGCTCTGCGGTTTGAGTGTATCAGCAAGCTCTCTCAGCTATGGGATCATCCATAAACGGGTGAAAGTCCATGAATGCGAATACTGCTGGTTCCCTGAATCCGCTGACATAATCCAGTGCGGCTAACGGGTCTTTTGTGGACTCATTGCTTGTATTATTCCTCACTATCCCATCGATACATGACCACGTAAGGAATTGCCTGTTACGCTCTGTTGCCACGTCCTTGATACATGCTTCCACGCGTTTCTCTTCGTAAGTGACTATGTATATGAGTGGATATGCCGCCCTTATGAGTGTGTCTATCGTTTTCATCCGTAACTCCTCCTCACAAGCAGAAACTGCTTACCGGATTCTGCGGACTCCTCAATGAGTTTGAATCCCTTGCGCTGTGCGAACGAACGCACCTTTTTCTCAGCGTAAGCGATGCACAGATTGGATACGAACTCCTTCTCCGTCACGCCTTTCACTCCCCACCAATCTGCCACGATTTCAAAGACGCCTTCGTTATTGCGCCTGAAGCCTATGCTGTATCCTTCAGTCTTCACGGCAAAGTCCACCATCTCCTTCATCTTCCCATATCCAGTTACTGTCTTTACATTAATAAGCTGATAGCCCATCTCGGTGAGACATTCCATGATATCTTTGGCTGATTTTATCTGCACCTGCACGTTCGTAAAATGTGACATCATCCATCCCCTTTCACTTCGTCAAGGAGTGCCAATGCTTCAGTCATAGTAGTGGAGGTCCATATCTTACTGACCATATCGGTCTTCTTTTCCTCCAGAGACTTCACTTTCTGGCTGGCAGAGGATGTCCTCTGGTCGAGGAGCATCTTTGCCTTTGAGCCATGTACGATAGAATCCTTATACTGACCGAAACCGAGTTCCTCCCGCTTTTTCCTCAGTATCCCTATCTTTGTTTCCATTGACTCGATCTCCATCTCAATGGCATCCACACCGAGTTCTCGTCTTACTTGCTCTCTGATTTCAGCCACTAGATCACCAGACTCATCCCTCGCCCGCTGGATACTCTTATCCAGCAATTCCACTGCAAGTTGAGAAAGCACCTTGCGTTGAGTGTTATTGATTTTACCGTTTCCATTTGTCTTTTCGTTCATCTCATTGGTCCTCCTATTTTGGCAAACCCAGTCCTAAATTTAATATAATTTGCCGATTATTAAAGAGCTAATAGTTTTATGGACTGGCATCTATCAATCATTTGCATGACAAACAGATGCGAACCCAGAAAAAGTCTTTGATAATTAGTGAATTCGGTGATAAAATATTGGTAAGAATATTTTATTTATGAATTCTGGAGGTGAACCAAATTGTTGAAAACAATAAAAGCAAGATATAGAAACGGTGTTATTGAGCCTTTAGAAAAGATGGACATTGAAGATGGAGCGGAGATCACCATAACAGTTTCAGAACCGGTCACCACTGGCGCAGAAGGGATCAAAAAGAGCTTTGGAGGTTGGAAGGGATTGATCGATGCGGATCAATTCCTGAAGGATATCTACGAAAGTCGCAAGATTTCAACACGCCCGGAGGTTAAGCTTTGAAGGTTTCATATCTCATTGATACAGACTGGGTCGTGAATAATCTGAATGGCGTTAAAAAGGTAAGAACCAAACTCCTGGAACTGGAACCTTATGGATTAGGGTTGAGCATTATCTCTTTGGCTGAATTATACGAAGGAGTATATTACTCACGTGATCCAGAAACCAGCATGCAGCGGTTAAGAGATTTCCTTAAAGGTATTGCTGTATTAGAAATGAACCTTTGATGTGAAATGATTATGAAATTGTGACAATCTGAAAATTAAGAACATCAATGCCATAGAACCTTAATAAATAATGACGGAATGTGTATGATGTAACCTTAGCTATCACTCGTGTTGAT
>Ga0315279_10006486_pt1 | contig 14772 bp, 31 predicted proteins | sample YL17G06_20_MG_FD_203694 | JGI IMG/M metagenome (GOLD analysis project Ga0315279, IMG submission 203694) | Sediment microbial communities from Yellowstone Lake, YNP, Wyoming, USA - YL17G06_20 | ecosystem: Environmental > Aquatic > Freshwater > Lake > Sediment | place: USA: Wyoming | collected... | reverse complement strand
CCAACAAGGATTCCCTGGCAGATGCTTTGGCCAGGGTGAGGAGATGAGCTTCCTCGAACTCTTCGACCCCTTGATCGAGATGTTCGTCAACAGCTATCTGCCGGGAGTCGTCTGCCCTATCATCCAGAGATGCGCCGGTCCCAACTGCCGCGACCTCAGGATGGCCATACTGATGAACGAGTCGTTGCTGGAAGCCTACAAGAAGGGGGCGACGGACCAGGGATTGTGGGACTATGAATCGGTGAAGGGCGCGGCCCGGTCATACCCGAAGGCCAAGAGGTTCGTCTCCGGGGAGAAGGTCATGGGCTGGTTGATGGACAAGGGCCATTACGACATCATAGCCGTGATCGAGTCCACGCCCGGCGGTCAGAATTGGCTTAACCGGCAGATCGAGGACTTCAAGACCGACCTGTTCGGCTCGGAAGCTATTTCTATCACCTAACGAACTATTTCCTTGAGGCTGCCCATTTTGCTCGGAGATAACCTATGACCGATGCTGCCCTTACCCAGAAAGGTTTATCTCCCGTGAGCACCAATGTCACGGAGCGTATGCTGCGCTCTGGACCATATTGCTATGAGATTGCAGACAAGCAAGACGAACTCAAGTCCTCGACCGAGATACTTGAGGAGATAGTGTGCAGCCTCGAAGACCATGTTTCAAAGGTCAAGGAGGCCCGGCGCGGTGGAGGACCCCGATCACGACCTGACGGTTAGGGTCAAGACCTTGGTAGAGCAGGTCCTGAAGATTCAGGAATCCCAGGTCATAGACCTCAAGGAGACCAAGGCGGACATCAAGACCGACCTTGCCAAGCTGGAATCGAGGATGGCGAGCATCGAGACCAAGCAGGCGGTCATGGACTCGAACTGCGTGTATTGCAGGAAAGGGCAGGACGAGATCAGGATCGACGTCAATGCAAGGTTCGACAACGTCTATGATTACATAGAGAAGGAACTGAAGGCCATGACGGACGGCCTGGCCGAGAAGGAGAAGGCGAAGAAGGAAATAGTGGATGAAACCAAGGTGAATAAGGAGCTGACCAAGGCTCAGATCGTAGCGATAGCAGCAGCGGTAGCGGGTATCCTCGGCACCTTCTTGGGCGCTATCTTCCACTGATAGTTTAAATAATTATGCCGTCAATCCTTTTCTGAGGCATACCTACGGCAGATGCGGCTAGGATAGTGGGCGGTCTAGTTCTGATTTCAGGCATAGGCATAGGCGGCTACCTGGCCTATGATTGGATCAAGAAGCGGCAAGCGTGCCTGGAAGAGGAGCTGGACACCTACAAGACGATGACCGTGGATGCCGAGCAAAAGTGCATGAAGTGTTCCAAGGACATCCTCGGCTACGCCTGGCAGGAAGAAAAGGACGCCACGCTCTGCGGCGGCGGCAACGGCGACGGATTGGATTGCACCGCCTACTATTGCATACCTGACGGCTGCGGCACCGACGCCGATCCCCTCGGTGGTGGGCCGGACTACTTCTACGGCGGTGCGCCGGACCCATACGATAACTGCAAGTGCAAGTGGCCCAACGTCATCAGGAAGTCCCCGGCATGTGTGCCCAGGCCCTCAGATCTCAGGATCATAATCGACCGGGATGACATCACTAACGGGACCAAGCTCGTCCAGACACCGGGTTGGAACAACTGCTTCTCATATGCTCCCTGGTTCGGTGGATGCGCCTTGTTTCCTAGCCTATGCCCGGAAAGCCCGGCCAAATACCCGGCTGCCCTGGTCAAGACCGTGCAGGTCCAGGTTCAGGACCAATGGGCAAGGCCATACAAGGCCCAGAGCCTGCCCGTGGTGCTCGATCTCTATTCGGACCCCTCCGTCATGGGCTTCAGGGTTCCAGGCGGCAACAACGGATACACCATCTACTGCCTTCCCATCGGCGCTTACACCGACCAGAACGGGATCGCCTCCTTCGACATAATCCAGACCTTCGACCCCGGAACTGGGAGGAATGTGGACGTCCTGATGAACGCCACCTGCGAGTTCAATTCTCTCTCTGCTGCCGCTCAGCTCTCCCTAGTGGGGATAGGATGCGGCTACCCGGCCAAGGACATCCTAGGAATCCCCGACGCTCTTCACACTTGCCAGTATTATATGTATTCAAGGAGTGGATGTTGATGGCCGGAGAACTACCGAACAGAATCTATGTACCGCAGTTGAATGAATCGGTCCCGCTCTTCCCGAGCAAGGACGCCATACCGCAGGGCTACTACGCCCAGCACATCGCCATACTGGAGTCTGGCGTTCCTGCCTCCGATCTTACGAGCGGAGTGGGCGTGGCCTACTGGACCGGTCCGACCCCCGGAGCGATGAGCCTCTATTCCGGCGTGGGAGAGGACTACCCCGGTGTTTGGCCCATACTGACGGCTGCCCTCATCAACCTGATCGTAAAGCTCGCTCTCATCATTGCCGCCGTGGTGGTCATCTGCGTCGTCGCCAGCATGTACCTCGCCCCGGTCAAGGAGGACCTGGGGGGCGGCAAGTACCTGGTGTGCGCCCCCGCCTATGGCTGTGTGTATGTAAATGCCGATGGGACCGCTGAGCATGTCGGCGGCTCCGGCGGCCTGGGCGAGACGCTCAATCAGGTGGTTGGGGCTGGCATCATCATCGCCGGTGTGGCAGCGGGGGCCTACATCATAATGAAGGTGATCGTACCCGGCTTCTCCGCGTCCCAGAGCCTGAGCAGGGCCTCGGCGTCAGCCAGGGCCATGTACCGGGACTGGAGGGACTAGATGCCTTGCCCTTGCTCGACGAGCCCGGTCCAATCTCCGGGGCAGGCACCAGCGAACAGCTCGCCCTTGGTCTGGGTCGTAGGCGGATTGGTGGCTTTCGGGCTGTTGGCCTTCGCGTTGTTCAAATGGAGGTGAAGAGATGGAAGCGAATGAGTTGATAATGCCGATCGTGGCCCTTGGCCTCGGCATCGTGATAGGCTACGTACTGATCCCAAGGCCAGGGGAGATGTACGAACCGCTGTACGTGCCGACCTGCGAGGTGTACTGATGGCGAAGGTGGTCAAGGTCTCCTACGAGACCATCACCCCGCCCCCGGAGGAGCGGGACGTGGGCGAAGAGGACGTGGAGATGGGCATGGAGGAGGAGGTCACAGTGGGCGGCGTCAAGGAGACCGTGGACGTCCTCTGCAAGCGGGGCTGCATGATGAGGGGCAACAGAGTGCAGTACAGCACCCCAGACCCGGAGAGGAACATCGAGACCGGGGAGGAGACCTACTACAATTGCAACTTGGAAGGGTTCACAGAGAAGCAGCTCGCAGCCATCGACATGCTGATGCGGAAGAAGGGCGCTAGGTGAGAGATGGATGACCTGACAGCCATTCGCCTGGAGATGGACGAGAGGATGGCGGACGCCGCTATCAGGGCATCCCAGCGATGCGAGCTGTCGAACGTGGTCTACTTCTTCTCCATGGTGCACGACAGCATGACCAAGTACGAGGCCTGGAGCCAGATACTCAGGAACATGACCATGACGTGCAAGTGCGCGTTGAACGAGGGATGATGCCCGACGACTTCGCCAAGGGGCTGCTCGGACTGAGCATCGGCGGTCTTGTCGGCACGGGGCTACAGGTCGCCTATCAGTTCTCCGACAAAGAGACATGGAGGAAGCTGACGCCGGTGCACCACGGCTTGGTGGGCATGATCCTTGCCCCCATCGGATTATTGCTCGGGCAACCGGGGGTGACAGGGTTCGGCATCGGCCTCTTCATCTCGGACATCAAGGACTTCGGCAAGTATTCCATCGGCGGGGATTAGTAGGACTCGACGTCCACCATGGGTACGTAGCAGCCGTTGGGATTGATGTAGATGTCCGCCGCATAGCCCCTGGCCACGCCTTCCGCATAAGGATAGATGATCCCCATGGTGGCTTCCACGATAAGCTCGGAGCCCTGATCGTCCTCGAACTCCACCCACATATGGTAGCCCCAGGGGGTGCGGCCCATGGCCACCCGCGTCGCATACCCCAGAGCCTCAAGCATGGTGGCGAGCAGGAAAGACATGCCGTCGCAATCCTCGGCCCCGGTCAGAATGGTCTCGTTGGGGAAGAGCCAGTAATCCACTACCCCGAACTGCTTCATATCGGTCATGTACCTGATGTGGTTCTTGATCCAATAGATGATAAGCTTGAAGTTCGGGCACGGGTTATTGCCCTTGTACTTGTTCACGATGTCGAAGGCCAGGTCCCTGAACAGCTCGACCTGGTAGAACTCGTTGTACGGGACCTCGGTGCCGGTCGAGTTGCGCTCTGGCGGGTTGGTCGGACACTCGTACACGGTATGCCTCGATGAAAGATGCTATTGCTAGATATAAAAAATAGCGGGAGGGGATGCAAGGGAATTGCGCCCAACCCGCCGTACGTCTAATGTGTTTCCTGGGTCTTAGGCTTATCTGTTTCCATGACCTCGTAGAAGTCGGTGTGCTTCCAGGGGAACTCGGCGTCCTTACGGGCTATCCATTCGATCTTGCCGCACTTGGAACAGATCCTACCGGCTGGCAGGTTCATCTTCTCGACATAGAGATCGTAGACGACCTTGAGGCCCCCGACCGCCCTCGCCTGCCGGTACTGCCATCTGTGGAAGCAGAACCTCTTGCCCTTTCTGAGAGCATCCTTCCACTCCAGCGCGGTCAGTTTGATGGAGTCCTTCTCATCGAACTTGAAGTCCGATCCCGTCGATTCTGCCATGCCGACCCTTATCGCTACCAGGTCATTGCTCATAGCTACTTACGCCTCCTTCACACAGATGGAGACGTTCAGCTTGGGCAGGAAGTACGCCTTCTCTCCTTCATGAGGGCTGACGTTCTTGATCGACCCTACTACCCACTCCACGATGTCCTTATTGCGGAGCTTGGGGTTGCCCGTCACTTCCCTGGCCTCGTCCAGGATCATGCGGTCTAATTGCGTCATGCCCATCTACTTCAACCCCTCGAAGTGTTCTTTGGCATCCTGTACGGCCTCCCTGATGGTCTGGAACTGAGACCACTCCTCCGTGCTGAACGGAGGGTCGCAGAGGTTGGTGGAGATCGTGTCCACCAGGTTGTCCAGCTCCCCCAAGGCGGCGATGACCACGGCCTTATTCTTGGTCTGAGATTTGTAGGCTATGATGATGGCCTTGACCTCGTTATCGTTGAGGACCTCCCTCTCGATCAGGTCCTTGCCCGTTATGATCTGGTCCGGTTCCAGCGTTTTGGCGACCTTGACGGCGCTATCCAGATAGCTCTTGGCATAGAATGGATTCCCCGTCAGGTCGGATAGCTCGCTGATCGCCCTATCCACGATAGTCGAGAGCTGCGCTTGCATTTCCTTTCTCTTATCTTCTGTGTAGTCAGTCTTCTTTTCCATCTACTTCATCCCTCCCCCGAAGACATCATCAAGGAACTCATGAACATCCTCCATCTTCTTCGCGTTATCGAGGACGAATATCTTCATGTCCTTGCTCTGGAGAAGGTCGCCCACGATCCTTTCCTCGTTCGCATCCACTCGGAGCTTGCCACAACTGGCACACCTGCCCTCAGCCGAGTCCTGCTTGATGATTAGGGCCACGATGGTCGAGCCACAATTGCTGCACGGCATTTACTTCTCCTGCTTCTGCCAGATGCCGGGGCTGAAGATGCAGCCGCAATGAGGGCACCTGTACTGCTTGATCCCCTTGTAGGTGAACTCATGGCCGCCGTACATCTTGCAGAACACCCGGTCACCGGCCTTGAAGCCGTAGTCCTTCGGCATCTTCCTTTTCATAGTTCTCACCTTCCTTTGAATATCTGGGAGCATTCGGCCCTCAGAGCCTTCTGGCACGAATCGGCGGCCTCGCTGCCGGACCTTTCATAGATCAGCCTCCAGTATCCCCAATAGATACCCTCCAGGTCAGCAGCTGACCCCGCCCTGCCGAACCGCTTCTTGATGTCATGCTTCCTTTGGTTCCGCTTCTTTCTCGGTAGCTTGCTTTTCATGGGTACCTCCATTTACAGATGGCAAATCCGAAAATCCCTTGGCGGCCTTGATGACCCTGATCCTCATGTGGATGCTGCCCCGGTTCCTCCCGCCCCTCATGGCACAGAAGCTGACCTCCAGCTCCTTGGCGTTCGGGTCCAGGCCAGCGTACTTAAGGGCATGCTCCAGTATATCCTTGGGCACGTAGTTGTGGACGCCGCCGTTCCCCTTCCGGGTCAGCTTGGTCCAGACGCTCGCCTCCCTCGACATCGTTTTGTCCTCCCAATTTATAACTAAAATATGCGGAGAAGGCCGCTCAATCATTTAGGGCACTTACCGATACACCTCTAGTCAAACGCGCCCTGCGCTCTATCTGCGGCCTTCTTCCGCTAGGGTATTATCCGCCTAGTTTTCCCCCTTTTCGTTAGCTTCGCCCTCGTCTTCGTCGTCATCGTCCTCTTCCTCTTCGCCGCCCTCTTCGTCCTCATCCGAGAAGGTAATCCAATCCCGGATATGGTCATGGACTTGATGCTTGAAGCCCTTCTCCAGTTCCCTTGTTTCCTCATAGACCTCATGCTCGAAATGCTTGTCCACAGTAATGTTGAGAAGGTCCTTCACTGCATCTGTCGCCAGGGCATAGAAAGAGTCCAGCTCCACATACATCTTCGGATAATGCCGGAGATACCACTTCTTCCTTGGATCACGCTCCATCTTCGCAAGGGTCTCAGGACTGAGCATCTCCGGGTCTGATGGGAGCTTGTGCTGCTTCACCTGCTCCGGCGTCAGGGCCAATTCCACGAAGCTCAGGTGCTTGACATCGAGACGCTCCGTGAAATAGGCGATAGCGTCCTCGGTCATGAAACGGATGATGTCCTTACCGGAAGCATCGAGGTCACCGAGATAGTAAATGAAGACCCGTTTCTTTCTATAACGTATCACCTGGTCGGATATGTCCTTCATCGCCCTTTGGATGAACTCCCATGTCCCATATCCTTGGACCGCTCTGACAGTGACATCCTTGCCGGAAAGCCAATTGCATGTCGCTCCAAGGAGCCCGTCCTTCTCTACCCAAACCTCGATCAAATCCTCTTGCTCGTACCATCGGGGCAATGAATAGTCTTTGTGGGCGTTTCTTGCCGCGTTAACGCACCAGTCCGCGTATCTCTCCGGCGTTACGAACCGAGAGCACGCTGATTCCGTTCCGCGTTTCACCGTGAAGAACCCCCAGGGTATCTTTTCCTCCTTTCTCATCCGGACCATTTCGGCATCGAGCTTCTTGTAGTACCCTTTAGTTGCCGGAATGACCTTGAACGTATCCGACATGATGTAGAAGACCGAGCGTATGGTCGGTTCCTTGTAGCCATGGGATTCAAGGAGACCTATGGCTTCAAGGATTCTGTCATCCATGGTCTTCCATGGCACCTTGGTTTTCTTGGATTTCATAGTTCACCTATAAGACCTGTGGAAAAGCGAAAATCACTTGTCCCCCGCCTCGTCCCCCTGGTACTCCGGCATTATTCCTCTCTTATTCTTGAACATCTGAAACCTCCTTTGATAGTAGTGCTTTTCACATAGTCCCTTCCCGTGAACTGGCTCTCCGCAGATTTTGCAATGATTCCTGATGTATTTTCTTTTGGGACCGTCTCCTTCCGCGATATGTCTCTTCGTGTGACAAGAATGACATAATGTTTTCAGATTGGCTGGGTCATTGTTGCTCTCATTGCGGTCTGTATGATGCATGTCAAGCTTCGAGGTCGCTCCACAGTTCTCGCACCTGTCTTTCTTGAATGCTCTGGCTCTTTGCATGATCGCGGGTTTTTTAGGATTGGCTATTCTTCTTAGAAGATTTCCACACTTAAGAGAGCAGCATTTCCTTTTGTTGTATTCTCTGGCGGTCTCCATCCTCGTCGGAGAGCGGCGAAGCTCCATCAGTTTGCCGCATTGAGCGCAGTTCTTCAGAGGGAATTTAGACATCTCCAGATTCGTCCTCCGCGTAATCCCGTAATTCACTGGCAGCGACTAGACCGCAAGCGGTGAACGACCGCATGGCCCTGTTCTTCGCCCTGGTCTGCGCCAGCTCTAGCAGATAGGGGAACATCTTCGTATTCTTCGTATTCTCCTTGGTCGCCGTTCCAATCGCCGTGTACGGCTGGAGCAGACTCTTCAGCAGCTCCCTCTGCACTTCCGGTGCTAGTGTCTGCGCTGCCTTGACGATCTCGATCTCCTCTTTCGTTATCCTCGGGAAGATGCGCGAGACGCATCGCCATCCGACCGGCTTGCCATCGGCGAGTATCGGCGTGACGTCCTCGGTCTGGATGGCCCTGGGCCTCTTGGCCTCGGTCTTAAGCGCCAATCCTTCCGTGGTCACGAACGGGTGCTCGTTCCCCGGCGTTCCCATCATCATGATGAAATACTTGGGGACGCCGTAAATCTCGGCCACCTTGAACCTCACGTCCTCGGCCTTGGCCGGGAGGTTCTGGCCCGGCTCCTGGCTGTCGTAGTTCCCAAGGCTCGGCTCGTCCGCCCCCTGCATATCCGCCAACTTCTGGATGTCCTCCTTGGACACCTCCTTCGGCGTTTCCTTAGTCTCAGTCTTCACTACCTCACCCTTCAACGGTTGCTGCGTTGTCTTCTCCTTCTTCTTCTCTTCTGCCATTTCCTCACCCATCAATATCTTTTGATTCTTCCTCGAACAATCTTTCCTCCGGTATCCCATTGAGGACCAGTTTGGTGAACTCTGGACCCTCCTCGGCTTGCATCTCCGAGTAGAGCTTCTTGGCTTCTTCAGGCGAATTATAGGTCAAGGCAAAGAAACCCTTCCGAAGATACCATATAATCGAATTTTCTGTTCTGTGGATTTCTACGCATTCAGGACACCTTTTATAGCTACCCCTGTTCTTTTTCATAAATTCCTTCCTACAGGAGATGCACGTCCTGACTTGCGGAGGATGCAACTTTTGACGGTGCCGCCTGTTGGAATCTACTCTATTTTTCACCGTACAAGACCGGCACCATTTCGCGCTTATTTTTCCAGAGTTGAACTCTTTGCCGCATCGCTGGCACACCACCAAGACGATCCGATTTTTTTCTCCCTTGCGGACCATTCTATCTCACCATCCTATCTTGGGAACTCCTGATGCTTCTCCGGCCAGTCCAGGTTGCTCTTGATGAAGTAGGGTACATCGTACTCGTTGCAGACCATGATGATGTCCCGCACCCATTCATAGAGCGGCTGCTGGGCCTTCTTGCCGGTCAAGGCCCCGATCACGACCCAATCCAATCTGGCGATGAACGGGAGAATTTTCTTGGTGATGACCGGGCCGAGCAGCGGCTCGAAGCTCACCCACCGATTGATGACCAAGAAATCAAGGGCTGTGGTGGCCTCGAATAGCTGCCTGATCCTGTCAGTGGAATGAGCATCCTCGACGCTCGTCCCCAGCCAGAAATTGCCAATGGATTCCTGATAGATGATACCCTGATACCCAGAATACCGACCTGGGTTCTTGGTCAGGAACAGGTAATGATGCCAGGGCGCTTCCCCGCATGCCCCGATGGTCATGGCGATGTGCGGAGGAGGTACCCAATCCCCGAACATATCCCCCTGGAAATTGACCAGCACCATGTCCCTCGGCGTTGCCTCAATACCCTCGCAGCCGATGGGGAACAGCTTTTTCAGGTTCGGGTTCACGGACCTGAAGTCCGCGTTATGCCTGGTCCTGAAGGGCTGCCCCAGCCGCTCCGGGTGCCAGGTCGCCTTCTGGAAGTCCTCCCCTCTCCGCTTCGCCAGTTGAGCTGCCCAACAATCCCAGGGGCAGTTGTGCTGGCAGCCTGTCAGGGAATTAAATCCCACGTCCCCATACTCAATGCCTGTCTTACCGAGCCTGCTTCTTCCTTCCGTCAATCTTCAACATCCCCTTGATCTCTTCTTCTTTGAAATATCTCATCTCCTTGAGTTGCCTGTATTTCCTGATCTCGCCATCCGTGAACGTCCAGAGCTGCACGACGTAATGCCTCGGTCTCCCCAGGATGACCGGGCGGGTGTTGCACTCCCCCAACCATGACACGAGGTCCTTGGCGGCGGCGATGGCCTCCTCCCTCGTGTTATGGACGGCGTACCATTCCTGGACACGCATGTCACCACCTTATGAGCCTGCCTTGCTCCCCGCGCTTGAAGTCGGCTTTCGGGTTCAGCTTCTTCAGGACATCGCGCCATTCGATGCCGGTGGGCGGGTCGATCCCGTCCGCTGCGGCCAGGATGTCCATGCCTGGAAAGTCCCAATCCATGAAGAAGCCAGGGATGCCTCCGAAATCGCTGCCGGATGTAAAGAGGAGTTTGCCAGCATGCACTTGGTATTCTCCGCAAGTGCCGAGGCTGTCGGGGAACATCATGCCGTCCCAATAGACCTCGACCGGAATCGAGACCTTGACCTGGACTGAGAGCCTGCTGCCCCACTTGGATGCGTAAGGTGCTCCCAACCATTCATGCAAGAGTATCCGGTCGTCCCTCTTCACCTTGCTGTCCAGTCTGAGCGTCTGCCTGACCTTCCCGCTGAATACCGGGTCTATCTTCGGTTTGTACGTTATCGCCATCGTGTACGTCGTCAACTTTCTCCTCCCCCTTGTCCTTCTTCTTCCTGACCCTCTTCTGCGTCAGCCTCTCCATCGGGGACCTCATGTCGAAGAAGCTGTCCAGCTTGGCGTTGCCCTCCGCGCCCTTCTTCCTCCTCCCCGGTGCCTGGTACTTGATCCATGTGTACCCGGTCGGCTGGTGGCAGGCCCTGCACTTCACGGCCACGAGCTTGCCGGTGACCCGGTTGTTCTTGAGCATGAAGTCATAGTCCTTCTTGCAGAGCTTCAGTGTCTCCTGATCATCCTTCAGGGTGAAGGTCTGGACGTCCTCCTTCTCTTCCTTGCAGATGTCGCACTTCATTTTTATCCATCCTCAGACCGTTCATGCAAAATGGTCTGGTAAGCCTCCTGTTCGGCGCACATAATCATGGAAAGACTCGTGATCGCCGGTGCATTCCCTTCTCTCTTTCTTTACGCCACGACTGTAAATTAAATAGAGCCTGGCTGAGTCTTTGGCTGTTTTCAGGTCCTTGGCGATCTCCTTGTCTGTCGAATCTTCATCCTCTTCTTTCATTTCATGCTTGCAGATGTCGCAGATCATTTACCCTGCCCCTTGTTGTATTGCTCGATCAGCTCCACGATGGTCGATTCCATCGTCTGCTTCTTCCCCGTCCTCGTTTCGATAGCCCCCTTGACCTTGACCAGGGTCTCCATGACCTCGGCCTTCAGCCTCACCGTCATCTTCCCTTCTTTGTCTGCCATGTCATCACCTATATCCCGGCGTTGCCAGCGCCCCGTTATTCTCCTCGGCCTTGTAAGCCTCACGCAGCTCCTGGGCCATGTGTATGCTGCATATCTCGGAGAGCCTGACCGCCTCCGGCTCCATTCCGGCCTGCACCATCGCCAGCACCGTGCGTAGATGGGCGGCCACGACCTCGGTCGGAATGGCCAATTTCTCGCACTCGTCCAGGAGGTTGGAAAGCTCCGCGTGGACCAATCGGAACGCGGTCTCCCTCGGACCTCTGTAGGCCGTGTAGATCCCGCGTGTGTCTGTGTTGCCAGCATCCATCAATTACACCGTATGGACATGATGGAATTAGTGTATTATAATGGTATCGTTTGAGCGCCTGGCACGTTCATGAGGAGAGGTATTATCAAAACATATTTCATTAGGCATACGGATGTCCCTGCATGACAGACATGAACCGGGCAGACCGGGTCGGGCTGAAGGAGGAGGTCGCCGTCAGCAAGAACCTGATGCCGAGGGATGCCGTGGACCTTAAGGACCAGGTGAGCGCGATGAAAGACATAGTGCAAGCTGAGCCAGTATATATCGACCAAGACACGGTCAAGATATTGAGCGCGGACGAGGCGAAGTGCCTGCAAGAGAAGGGGGACCGGCTGAAGAAGGAGTACGACAAGAAGGCTCACGACCTCTACATGGAGATGTGCAGAGAGGGGGACGTCGGCCCGAGCGTGGGCGTCGCCGTGTTCCGCGACCTGGTGCAGGAGGCGGAGCGCAGCGCGATCAACGTCCGCACCATCGAACTGTTCTTGGAGGGCTGGAACAGCAACTTCCGCGAGAACCTGGAGCGAGGGTACTTCAAGGGGGCGGACGGCAGGTTCATCGTCGATCACTGCAAGCCGACCGCCTGCATGTGCGTCGGCGCTGGTCCGTCGCTGTCGGACGCGCAGATCGACCTGCTCAAGGGCTGGGGCGGGTGCGTCATCTGCTCCAACAAATCCGTGAAGAAGCTGTTGGAGCATGGCGTGACGCCCACGATCATCACCGCCCTGCACTCCACGGAGACGGTCCTGAAGTCCTTCCAGCACGACATCGTGCGGGAGAACCTGCGAAAGTCGTTCATCATGCTTCCGACCACGATCCATCCCAAAGTGGCCGAGGAGCTGCTGACGTATGCGGACAAGGAGAAGGTGTTCTGGTTCCACGCCTCCACGCCCGATGAGTTCGTGCCGAACCTCGACAACCTCTATCAGAGCATGGTGAAATTACCGTTGTGCGATACGGGCGGGAACGTCGGGCTGTTCAACATCGCCTTGTGCGAGCAACTGCTGCCGAAGTACGTCGGCTTCGTCGGCATGGACCTGTGCGCGGCGAAGGAGACCGTGAAGACGAACGTCGAGGCGCAGGAATCCACCTTCCTCTACTACCCCGAGGATCAGCAGGAGTTCGTTCTCAGCAAAGTGTTCCGTGGGTATGTCCAGGTGATGATGAACTGGTATGGGGACAAGAAGCGCGAGGGGATGAAGTTCGAGCTGTACAACTGCACGCCCATCGGCCTGATCTACTGTCGGCGCAGGGATTGGATCCCCTACATGCCCTTGGAAGAGTTCGTGAAGAAGTATGCCTGACGACGTCTACGACCCGAAGGCGTGGCGGCGCATCCCCGAGTACGGGCGGTTCATGCTCAGGCAGGGCGACGATGGGGGCACGAGCTTCGCCCCGCTGTTCATCGACTTCATGTTCAGCATGAAGCCGGGGGACGCCGTGCTGGATGTCGGCTGCGGCGCAGGCACGATGGCGATCCTGGTGGAGCACGAGCACCTGCCCATCAGATACACGGGGCTGGACATCACGCCCTGCTATCTGGAGATGGCCAAACAGCGGTTCCCCCAGCACGAGTGGGTCGAGGGCGATGCCCGTCAGCTCCCCTTCGGGGACCGGAGCTTCGATTACGCCTTCTCCGTGAACCTGCTCACGCATCTCCCCAGGCCCGATGTGACGAAGGTGTTGCAGGAGCTGACGCGGGTCACGAAGAAGGCGGTATTCCTGCAAAGCGAGTTCTCCACAGAAGGGAGCCAGCATACCCGCAAGAGTGACTTCCCCAATGAGGACGGGAGCGTCACGACCTTCCTCTATAACTACATCGGCTACGACCAGCTCTCCCTCCCCGGATGGGAGTGGCGGCGGGTCGCCGACACTCTGAGGAAGGTGACCAGGGAGAATTGGCCTGCCAAATATATTCACTACGATCCGGGCATGATCGCCTATCTGGTGGGGACGGTCGCTGGCAGGGAGAACCAGTACATCGTGCTGGAGCGCAAGTATAACTATTCCCCGTGATAATGCTCTGCCATGCCTTTCTCTTTGGGTTACCAGACCACGGAGGCGAACGGCACGGTGACGATGACGGGGGCCGAGGACCTGGTCTTCGAGGTGACGGACTACAAGCGGTTCGTGGAGGCGTTCGTGGACCTGTCCCCGATGCAGGCCGGGGACTCGATCATAGTGCGCCAGTACATGCGGATCATCTCCGGGGGGGCCTACAAAATGTACGCCGATGTGCCCTATGATGACGCGCAGATCATACAGCTCCTCTGGGTGGTGCCGAAGCCGAGCAACTACGGCCTCAAGTTGACGATACAGCAGACCGCTGGTGCGAATCGCATCTTCACCTACGCCGTCTTCAAGGAGAACAGGGATACCGCATAGATTTATATGACGGCGGATTGATAACTTATGTGAGGCATACCGATGGTCGCGGAATATGAATACATCCGTTACGAGCCGAAGTGGTTGATTTACAAGTACAAGGATCCTGACAACAAGGTCGCAGAGCACCTGGGAGCCGGAGGGGATGCCTATCGCGCCCCAAACGCGCCCTACGCGGTGGAGGAATTTCCTGGGAACCTGGCATTGAACAAGGGGCTGTACAACCTCATCCAGGTGGCGGCCAAGACCTCGGGTACCTTCACCAAGTCCTTGCGCTGGTCATCCAGTTACGCTTACCTCTACGTGGGGACGCACTCCTCGGCGGCAGCGGCGACCCAGACCGGCCTCCTGGCGGCATCGGGTTCTCGGGCCAATGCGGCCATGGACGCGGGCTATCCGACCAGGACTTCGACCACCTGCAAGTGGAGGAGCACCTTCTCCGGCACGGCGGCGAACTTCCCCTGGTACGAATACACTGTGAGGAACGCCAACACGCAGACCTCGGGGTTCGGCCTGAACCGCAAGATCGCCACCAAGGGCACGAAGTCCGCAGGCGAGACCTGGTCGCTGGAATTGCAGATCACCTTCGCGTAAGCGCGACCCCCTCTCTATCTCTCTCCGATAGCGTATGCTCTGATTCGGGGGTGAGCTGACATGGGGGACATGAACCAGACCATCACCGATACCGTCTCGTTAACCGATGCGGTCAAGACGCCGCTCTGGGTGCTGAAGCTGACCGACGCGGTCTCGTTGGCCGAGACGGTACGCGCCTGGTTGCACTCGGATAGAATCCTGGTC
>Ga0315279_10006484_pt1 | contig 14774 bp, 14 predicted proteins | sample YL17G06_20_MG_FD_203694 | JGI IMG/M metagenome (GOLD analysis project Ga0315279, IMG submission 203694) | Sediment microbial communities from Yellowstone Lake, YNP, Wyoming, USA - YL17G06_20 | ecosystem: Environmental > Aquatic > Freshwater > Lake > Sediment | place: USA: Wyoming | collected... | reverse complement strand
TTTTCTGTAGGGGGCACAGGGCCGGGACCTAAATACGGTATAGACTGCTGGGCTGGTAATCCTACAGGTTCAGCGTGGGAAGCCTGCGGCGTTCGCGGGATAGGTAATAATAACGGTACTGGAGAATCTTATGGTGGAGAGTTTTCTGCAGGGGGCACGGGGGGTTGGACAAAGTATGGTGTATATAGCACGGCAAGTGGCTCTGGTACTCTATGGGCCGGGTATTTCAGTGGCAATGTCAATGTTACCGGCAGTCTGAGCAAAGGCAGCGGCTCGTTCCTTATCGACCACCCGCTGGATCCCCAGAATAAAACCCTACGGCATAACTTCGTGGAGTCGCCGGAGAATCTGTGTTTGTACCGGGGTAAGGTCCGTCTGAACTCTTCCGGCGAAGGCAAAGTGGCAATGCCAACCTACTTTAAGGCGCTGACCAAGGAAACCGAGGCCACCGTGACCCTTACTTCAATCGGCCGTCCGTTCAATGCGGGTTACGACTGGAACAAAGATTGCACCGAGTTCACAGTATACGGCGAGCCCAACCGCGAGGTTTCCTACATCGTAATGGCCGACCGGGATGATCCGGTGATGAAGCAGCTGTACAAGCCCGTGGAGCAAGAAAAGGGCAACGGCAATTTCACCAAAGGAAAACTGCTGTATCCCAAGGCTTATGGATATCCCGAAAATATGGGCGAAGATTACGAGCGCCGACAGGAACTCAATACCACTGCCCGAACCGATGCTGGGAAATAACCTTTCCTCCCGGTCATCCTGAGCGCAGCGAAGGATCACGATTTAGTATGTAGTAAGCAGAAATATTACAGGCGTAGGAGCGAAGTGCGTAGGGCGTAAAGCCTTCTACTTAACTCAGCTCAAAGGACGCCTTGCTCTTTGCTAAGCACAATCTTACACTTGCGGACAGCTGCCAATTGTATGATTGTGAAATACCTCCCCCGGGAACCGCCCCGAGCAAACTCGGTCACTACAACAGCGCGCGATGAATCGCGCGAGTACAATATCTGAGTTGGTTTTAGCTATGTAATTGCCTGATTTATCAGGCGGCTTGCAACGATCTAAACGCTATAAACGATCCTAACGCTCTTAACGATAATTCTTAATGATGGAACAGCCTGATATTCGATATCGCCATGATCATGCCGTAGGCGTTGGCCGCCTTGATAACGTCATCGTCCTTCACCGAACCGCCCGGTTGGACGATATATTTTACGCCGCTGCGGCTCGCCCGGTCGATGTTGTCCCGGAACGGAAAGAACGCGTCCGAGCTTAAGGCGACACCGGTCAATTTTCCGAGCCACGCGGTCTTTTCATCTTTGGTCATCGGTTCGGGCACCTTCTCGAACATGCCCTGCCAGACTTCCTTTTCGGGTGGGGTCAGGTCTTCCTCAAGATATTGCTCGATCGCGTTTATCTTTTCCGGCCGGGTCAGGTCCTTCCGGAATTTCAGAGCCAGCACTTTGGGATGCTGGCGCAGATACCAGCGGTCGGATTTCGAGCTCGCCAGGCGGGTGCAGTGGATGCGCGACTGCTGGCCCGCGCCGACGCCGGTGACTTGGCCTTCGAACGCGAGGCAGACCGAGTTGGACTGGGTGTATTTCAACGCGACCGTGGCGACGATCAGGTCGCGCTCGGCTGCGTGGGTCATCGCTTTGTTCTCGGTTACGATATTCCCCAGCATAGCCGCGGTGATCGGGTAACTGTTCCTTTTCTGCTCGAACACGACGCCGAAAACTTCCTTGGTTTCGATCTCCGGGGGCGTGTAACTGGGATCGATCTCGACCACCGGGAATTTCCCGTTTTTCTTCTGTTTAATGATCTCCAGCGCTTCGGGATCGAACGCCGGCGCGATCACGCCGTCCGAAACCTCGCGCTTGATCAGTTTGGCGGTCGGAAGGTCGACCGGGTCGCTGAGCGCGATCCAGTCGCCGAAAGACGACATCCGGTCCGCGCCGCGCGCCCGGGCGTAGGCCGTGGCCAGGGGCGAAAGCTCCATGTCTTCGACAAAATAAACCTTCTTCATCATATCATTAAGGGGCAGTCCGACCGCGGCGCCGGCCGGGCTGACGTGTTTGAAAGAGGTGGCGGCGGGCATGTCCAGCGCTGTCTTCAGTTCCTTGACCAGCTGCCACGCGTTCATGGCATCCAAAAGGTTGATATATCCGGGCTGGCCGTTCAAAACCCGGATCGGCAGAGCGCCGGATTTGACATACACCCGCGCCGGCACCTGGTGCGGGTTGCAGCCGTATTTCAATAAAATCTCTTTATCGTTCATATTTCTCCTTGTTCAAATAGTGATTATTTTCTATGAAAGGAGCGTTCCACGACGTGGAGCAGCCTCAGGACGACCAGGGATAGAAGGCAGGTGATGATCGCCAGGGCGTACGCTCCGCAGCCGACAGCCAGACCCAGGCCGCTGACCAGCCAGATCGTCGCCGCGGTCGTCATGCCCTGGACGTCGGCACCAGTGCGGATGATCGCGCCCGCGCCCAAAAATCCGATCCCCGTGATCACGCCCGCGATGATCCGACCCTGTTCCAGGCCCGGGATTGAGATGGTCGCGCCAATCAGCATGAAGACCGTCGAGCCGAGACAGACCAGGATCATGGTCCGCAGGCCGGCCGGTTTATGCTCCAGTTCCCGGTCCAGTCCGATGATGGCGCCGACCAGCAGCGACAGGCCGAGCCGGACTAGGATCGTGGTTATCGCCATGGCAGATGATACGCGTTCCCGCACCCGCTGTCAAGGCGGTAAATAAACACCAGCCCTTTCATGCGCGGTCGACGCACGTCTTGACAAAATGGCCGGATATATTGTACACTTAACCATGGAAGGGATCAGGCCAACCGCCGCGGACCGGAAGCCCGAAGCAACGCTCAATTATCAATTTCTAAAGATCGCGACCGCCGGATTCTTCGCGGGTGGTCTCGTCGGCGCGTACCTGCTGCTGCGCTGTTTGCAGATTGCGGTCAATTATATCGGATTGGTTTATTTCGGGCTGGTGTTGCCGAGCGGGATCATCGCGGGGCTTTTTATCTACAAAAGCATTGCCGGCATCAAGAAAGAGCGATTGGGTTTGAATCGTTGGGCGCTGTACTTATCTTTAACCATTCTTCCGTTCCACGCGTTGGCGTGGTTCTATGGTCGGAGCGCCTACCCGTTCATCGCACCGGTCCTGGAGGCGGTCCAGCTTGTTGCCCTGACCGTGGCCGCGGGAACCTCGCTCCGCCGTCCAAGGTTCTTCCTGATGCCACTCATTTATTCCCTGGTCAGCTTTCTGATCCAGGTCGCCGTCCTTCTCTTGATAAGATATTTATAATATTATCGCCGCGCGGGAATCTTTCCGGCCCCGCGGATCCGCTTTACCGCGTCCGGATCGGCCTTGAAACCCTTCTGGAGGCTGGTTTCCAGGTTCTGTCGGGCTCGGTCAAAGTCGCCCAGGGCATAATAGGTAAGGGCCAGGTTATAATAGGCGCCGGCATTATCCGGGTCGAGCTTCAGGACCCGGTTATAATCCCTGAGCGCCGCGGGATACTGTTCGATCGCGTAATATGCGCTGCCTCGGTTATAATAACACTGCACGTAACGGGGATCGACCTTGATCCCCGCGCTCAAGTAGTCGATTGCGGGCCGGTATTCGCCCTGCAGATAATATGCGCTCCCCAAATTATAGTTGGCCTCGGCATAGCCGGGATTGATATCAAGGGACCGGCGGTAGGCCGCAATCGCTTCGGTCATCCTGGCTCGGGCGTAATACACGTTGCCCATGTTGTTATAAGCTTCGTATTCGTCGGGCCGGAGCTTGATCGATTCGTTAAAGTCCGCGGCCGCCCGCGTAAGATCCTGCATCTGGTAATAGACGACGCCCCGGGCGTTATACGAGCTGTAGTTCTTCGGCTTATACTTGATCGCCAGGGTAAAATCCTCCAGGGCCTGGTCCAGCATGCCTTTTTTCATATCGATCAGGCCGCGGTTGTGGTAAGCATCGGCGTAGTCGGATTTGAGCGCGATCGACTTGTCAAAAAACTCCAATGCCCGGTCATTGTCACCCTGTTCATAATAAAGGGTGCCCAAATTGTTGTAGGGTAAGGGCTGGTTCGGATACTTAGCCAAGACGTCGTTCCAGAGCACGTAGCTGTTTTTCCACGCGTAAGCGCGCTGTCGGGAAAGTAGCGCGCAGGCCGCGATTATGCCGGCGGCGAGGATCGTGAGCAAATATCGCCGGGTACCGGCGGCTTTTTTTTCATAAAACCGGGCAAAACCCGTGCTGATAAGAAAGAACAAACCCAGGATGGGGATGTAAGTATAACGTTCGGAAACCATTGCCGGACCGACCAAAGGTATCAGCTGGCTGACCGGCAGGATGGTGATAAAGAAAAACAGCGCGCCAAACATCACGGTTCGGTTGTTTCGGGCATATCGGTAAAGCAGGACGGCGGCTGCGATCACGAGCAAAAGGCAGGCGAGATAAGGCAGGGGTATGGTCGGCAGGCCCTGGGGATACGGGTGGAGCGCGGAAAGATCGACCGGCAGGATGGTCCGGAAAAGGTAAAAAAGAAGATTATAACCGAATATGAAGACATGCTGGATGTATCTGCGGATCGGGTACTGCAATGACTCCTGGGCCATGAGATTGATCAATATAAAGATCAAAGACAGACCGAAAAAGGGGATCTTTTCCTTTATAGACTCCCGATCGATTTTCCGTTTCCTAAGATAGTCCAATAGAAGAAGGACAAGAGGAAAGGTAATGGCCATGGGCTTGGCCAGGAGGCTGAGGACGAAAGAAACGATCGCCAGGACGTAAAGGTAAGCTTTTCGCAGGACTTGAAAGCGCAGGTATAAGATCAGGCCGGCGAGGAAAAAAAGCGAGTAGAGAACGTCCTTGCGCTCGGTGATCCAGGCCACGGATTCGACGTGCAGGGGATGGACGCCGAAGAGCAGGGTCGTGAGAAAAGCGATCTTGAAATTCCGGCTGAGGAGCAGGATCAGGCCGAAGACCAGCAGGCAGTTGAGCAGGTGGAGCAGGTAATTGGTCATATGGAAAACTCGAGGGTTGAGGCCGGCTGTTCGGTACTCGACCGCGTACGAGAGGATGGTCAGGGGCACGTAGGTGCTGACGTCGAAGGTGGTGAAGATGGTTTTGATCCCGGTGGCCGAGAGGTGAAAGACCTTCGGGTTCTTCGTGACCATGAGGTCGTCGTCCCAATTCGTGAAGCCGTTGCGGAGCGTCGGGTATAGGGTGATCGCGGTGACGATGAAGATCAGGACCGCGCCTAAGGCCAGCTGGCCGCGGGAAAAAGCGCGGTGGGTCGGTTTATTCTCTTCGGTCGGTTTACGCGCGCGCAAAGGATTATTTTTTCGACGGCATCAGGTCGACGTTATCCATCAGGTACGCCCAGGTGTCGACCTGCTGGTCGATGCTTTCCGAGATGGTGGTACCGCCGCCGTGGCCGCTTTTTTTCTGGACCAGGAGCAGGATCGGCTTGCCCCGGGGGTCGAATTCCTGCAGACGCGCCGCCATTTTCATCGCGTGCAGGGGATAGCAGCGCGCGTCGTTATCGCTGGCGACGAAGAGAACGGAAGGGTATTTCACGTCCGGCCGGATGTTGTGGTACGGCGAGTATTTGAGCAGGGAGGGGAACTGCTCCGGGTTATCCGCGCTGCCGTATTCTTCGGCCCAGATATTGGCGTAACCGAACTTGTGATAGCGGATCATGTCGAGGAGCGGCACGCCGCAATAGACGGCTGCGAACAGGTCGGGCCGCTGGGTCAAGACCGCGCCCATCAAGAGGCCGCCGTTTGATCCGCCGCCGATGGTGAGTTTCGTCGGGTTGGTATACTTGTTCGCGATCAGCCATTCGGCCGCGGCGATGAAGTCGTCGAAGACATTCTGTTTTTTCTCGAACATGCCGGCCTTGTGCCATTCCTGCCCGTACTCGCCGCCGCCGCGCAGGTTCGGGATCGCGACCATACCGCCGGCTTCGAGCCAGGTCACGTAACTGCTGGAAAAATATGGTTCCATGCCGATATTGAAGCCGCCGTAGCCGGTGAGGTAGACCGGCTGCCGGCCGTCCTTTTTCTGGTCCTTCTTGTGGATGAGGAACATGGACACGTTCGTGCTGTCCCGGGATTTATACCAGACCTGCTCGGTGTTGTAGAGCGTCGAATCGATGCCGACGGGCGGCTTGTGGAAAAGGACGAGCTCGTTCCGGTCAAGATCGTATTTGAAGGTCGTGCCGGGATACGTGAACGACGTAAAATGTACCCAGACGTCGGGTTTGGACCAGTAACCCCAGACGCTGGCGCTGCCCAGGGTCGGCAGGGGCAGTTCGCGGACATATTTTCCGTCCCGAGTGTAGATCTTGATCAGGGTATGCGCGTTATGTGTGTAAACCGCGTAGAGGTTGCCCGCGATCGTAAATAGGTTTTCGAGATTATCTTCGGTTTCCGGTATCAGAACCCGCCAGTTTTCCTTGCCCGGTTTGTCCACGTCCGTCACGTAAACGATGCCCTTCGGCGCGTCCTTGTCGGTATGGATGATAAGCTTACCATCGATCTCGAAAGGGTTGTACAGGGCGTCCATGTCCGTGGTGATTGGGATCAGGGTGTCAGGCCCAGCCAGTTTCCGGAAGTAAACATCGTTCTTGTAAAAAATCCCCCGTTTGTAGAAAACATACTGGCCGTCTTCGCTCAGATAGACGTAGTGATAATATTCCTTGATCTTATCGTGATAAAAAACCTTTTTGTCCTCGGCCGCCGGAGCGCCGAGCTTGTGGAAATAAACCGCGTCCCAGTATTCTTCTTCACCCTCGGGAACCTCGCCCTTGAAAGGATTGCTGGTGTAGTAAAATCCGGAATTGTCCGGCAGCCAGGAGACGCCGCCCTGGCGCCGTCCCCGGAGGGAGTCGGCAAGCAATTTACCGGTCGCGACTTCCATGATCTTGGCCCGCGGATCTTCCTTGCCCGCTTCGGATACGCCGTAGGCCAGGTATTTACCGTCCTGGGAGGGTTCGGTCCAATCCAGCGTGTTCAAACCCCACTGGTTCGGGTCGAGGAGCAGGACGGCCTCGGCTTTTTCGTCCGCCCTGGTGTAAAACGCCCAGCGTTCCCAATCCTTTTTTATCGCGCTGTAGAATATCCGGTCGCCGTAAAGCACCGGGCTGGGTGCGGATTCGTCGTCGTAGCGCCGGAGTTCGGTCAACCGCTGGATCAGGCCCGGCCGCTGGGGTAATTTGTCCAGGATCTCGCGGCTGATCTTTTCCTCCGCGGCCAGCCACGCCTGGACCGGCGGGTCCTGATAGTTCTCCAGGGGCCGGTACGGGTCGGGCACCGGTGTGCCGAAGATCGTGTCCACAACGTCGGCCTTGAGGCCGGCCGGGTACTTGATCGCGGGGACTTTCATTTTACCGGCCGCTGAGAGCGCCGTGGAAAAAAGGGCGAGAACAAAAATTATTTTGTGCATGAATGCCTCCGGGCATGGTTGGGACGTTAATTCCGCGTCGCGACGCGGACATTGTCGAAAAGGATCGACGGACAGGTGCCGCCGTAAGTTATATAGACCGTATCTTCGATCGCGACGATCTCCTTGAGCAGGTCGTAGATGTTCCCGGCGATCATGGCTTCGCTGACCCGGCCCTGGATGACGCCGTTCTCCACGTACAGGCCCGGGGAAAGGCCGATCGAAAAATCGCCGTTCGGGATGTTGCCGCTATGGGCGCCCAAGACGCCGCCCACGATGATACCCCGATCCATGGCCTTGACCAGGTTTTCAAAGCTGTAGCCGCCGGGCTCGATATAAAGATAATCGAGCGCCGGGTTGGGCTTGATGGTGATGGGGTCGCTGCCGCTGGCCGTGCTCCGGTTGCCGTGGCCGGTCGGCTGGGCCTTCATCCGGCCCGCGTATTCCAGGTCGTAATAAAAATTCTTCAGCACGCCCCGGTCCACGATCGTCAGTTTCCGGCACGGTGTGCCCTCGGAGTCAAAGGCCACGGCCATTGGCATCTGGTCGTTCAGGGGATCATCGTAGACGGTCAGCCTCTCGTCGAATATTTTCTGGCCCAGCTTGTCCGCGATGGGCGACTCCTTCTGGTAAACGCTTTTGCCGCTGGTCCCGGCTTTCAGCCGCCAGGTCAGGCCGTACAACGCCTCGGGCATGAAAAGGACCTTCATGTTGTCGGTTTTGGGTTGGGCCTCACGGAATGCCGGGTTGGTGAGTTCGGTCAGGAAATTGAACAGTTCGTCGGAGGCGGGTATAAAAGATTTTCCGGTGATCCCGCGGTGGATCCCGGACGAGCCGCCGGGTAAAAGGAGCGTCGCCTGCAGGTGGTACGTGGAGCCTTTGGTCTGGAGGTCGGTCCCGGATGTGTTGAGGACCTGTTGCCGGTAAACGTACTTATAAGCGTGAATGTTGACCTGTGCCTTGGTCAACCCGCTCAGGGCCCGGTGGACTCTCTGGCACTCGGCGGCGAGCTCGGTATTGGTCAGATTTTCGATCGCCGTATCGTAACTGTTGAGCTCGGGCAGGGATCCGGTCTTGGGAAAATCAAAGTACGCCTGGGCGCCCAGCCGGAGCGTGACCAGCCCGTTCCGGAGCAGTTCTTCGCGGTCGGTCAAATTCCTCGTATAGGTGAAGCCAATCTTCCGGTCCTTGATCAGGCGGAGGCTGATGCCGGATTGGAGGGAGCTGGAGATGTCCTTGAGCCGGCCGTTCTCGAACGTCACTATGTCCAGGTCCGTGTCCAGCTGGTAGATCTCGGCCTGGGCTTCCTGCGCTTGGGCCAGGGCTAGTAATTTTTCCATGTTATTTGCCTCCGATGACGACGTTCTGGACCAGGATGTGCGGAGCGCCGTGACAGGAGCGGATATTGGTCTGTCCCTTGCCGCAGCCGCCGGTCTCGGTAAGCCGGAAGTCGTCGGCGATGGCGGTGATGTTCTGCATGGTCTTGTACAGGTTGCCGGTCAGGTTGATGTCGCGGACCATGTCCGCGACCTTCCCGTTCTTGACCCGGTACCCATACTGGGCGCCGAACGTGAAATTTTCTCCGCTGGTCTGGCCGCCCTTGGCGTCCAGGATATACAACCCGTCGTCGAGCTTCGCGAAGAGACTCTCGATGGTATCCGCGCCGGGCGTGATGTAGATCGTGCCCATGCGGATGATCGGCGCGTAGCCGAAGTCTTCGGCCACGCAGTGCCCGTTGACCGGTTCGCCGAATTCGGCCGCGGTCCGGCGGGAATGGAGCCGGCCGCAGAGCACGCCTTTCCGGAGCAGCGGGACCGCAGCGGCGGGGACGCCTTCGTCGTCGTATTTATAAAATCCCAGCTGGCCGGGCTTGGTCGGGTCATCGACGATATTGAGGATGTCGTTGCCGAGCTTGGCGCCGAGATGCATCTTCTGCCGCATCGTCGGGTTGTCCTCGATCAGGTCGGCCTCGGAAAAATGGCCGAATGCCTCGTGGGTGAAAACGCCGGCCAGGCTGTTGTTGAGGACCACGTTATGGACCCCGCCCGGGACCGGCTGGGCCTTGAGCAGGTCGAGGACGATCTTCTTCTTTTTCTCGAATTCTTCCTCCCGGCCGCGCAGGATTTGGAAACCCCCGCTGCCGCCGACCGCGACCCGGGCGTTCTGGATCAGGTTGCCGTCCCGGCTCGTGATCAGGCCGCTGATGCCGACCGTGACCAGGTCCTCGCGGACGGCCGCGCCTTCGGTGCTCGCAAAATGCTTTTCCCGGACCGTTTCCGAATAGCCGATGCTCGTGGTCGCGATCAACGGGTTTGCCCGGGCGAGCGCGTTGTATTTTTTCGTCAATTCGATCTTCTCGTCAAGCCCGATCTGGCACGGGTCCTCATCGAGTGTAGGCATGAACTCGTCCCGAACCGCTTCGGCCGCGGCGAGCCGCACCGGCTGCCGGGAATTTTTCGCGATCAGCCGGGCGTTCTCCAGCGCGGTCCGGAGGGCTTTCTCCGCATCCGCTTCCCGAGTGAAGGCCAGGGTCGAAAATCCGCCGCCCTTCAGGACCCGGATCACGTACCCGTCGGTATTACTGACCGTCACGTGGGAGAGATCCGGTCCGTTAAAGCTGATCTTGGTCTCGCGTTTGGTTTCGTAGCGCAGGTCCGCGTAATCGGCGTCGACCCGGGCTAGGATGGCTTTTAATTTTTCGATCATTGATCCTCCGCCCTTCAAGGTTTTTGAAAGACCATGTTGATCCCACTGTCCGACCGGACCGGATCGAGCCGTAAAAGGGTGTCATAAGCCGCCATGAATTTCAATCCGGCCTTTTCCGCCATTTCCGTTATTTCATGATGGGCGTACATCCGCAGGTCCGTTTCCAGGTCCATTATAAATTTCAAATCCCGCCCCCGCTTTTCATAAAAATCCCAATGCTCGCGGTTCTGTGAATGGGCACGGTCAAAATTCCCTCGATGGATTATTAAATAGTCGCCCACGTCGTCGTATATGGCCGGGCAAAAATGATTGAGCAACCTTTCGCGGGACATCGTGTTGAGGACTAGGAACAATCCGCCGCTGCGGAGCCGGCGGCCGGCGGCGCGGAACAGGCGTTCATCGGTCCGACGGTCGTAGTAACCGATCGCGGTCCAAATATTGATAATGGCGTCGAATTTTCCTTTAACGTAACGGTCAAGTTTTCGAACATCGCCGCAGAGATAATCTACCTGTACGCCGGACTTGCGCGCCCGTTTTTTCGCGTCTTCGATATATGCCGGGCCGAGGTCGATCCCGGTTACTTTAAATCCTTTTTTTGCCAGATTCGTGCAGATCCGGCCGTTGCCGCAGCACAGTTCGAGGATCCGGCCGCGCTTGATACCGTATTTTTTCAGGATCTTAACGATCGCGCTTACCTGGGCCGGAGCGCGTTTCCATCCTTCATTCATAATGTAACGCCAGTATTTTTCCTCGTCGATAAAAAATTTTTTGGTCCAGTGTGGCATAATGATTATTATACTTTTTTACCACGGACTGTCAACCATTACAGGATATCAGCTTATCGGGTTACCGGGATATCAGGTAGTCAGGGATCAGAATATCAGGATATAATAATTCAGGATATCAGATGATCAGGAATTTAAAAAACGGATATTCTAATTTTCTGGTTGTTATTCACTGATAAACTTTTTATCTGAATTCCCGATACTCTGATTCGCTGATATGCGGATAATCTGAAGTCCTCCGCTTGACAGCTCAACGGCCGCATCTTATAATAACTGCTAAAGATACGATGGAAAAAAGCGGAGGTATTATGAAAATTATCGATCTTACCGATCACCATAAAGAGATATATTGTTTGTGCCTTGAGGACTGGTCTTCGGAGATCAGGGAGGCCGGCGACCACAAATCCCGATGGTATGATATGATGAAGAACAAGGGCTTGCGGGTCAAACTAGTTACCGACGACAACGGCACGGTCGCGGGCATGATCCAGTACGCGCCGATCGAGCACACCCATATCCAGGGCAAGGACCTTTATTTCATTTATTGCGTGTGGGTCCACGGGTATAAGCAGGGCCGGGGCAATTTCCAGAAAAAAGGCATGGGCAAAGCCCTGCTCGCCGCGGCCGAAGAGGATATTAAATCACTGGGCGCCAAGGGCGTTGCGGCTTGGGGCGTCGGCCTGCCGTTCTGGATGAAGGCGTCCTGGTTCAAGAAACACGGCTATAAAAAAGCTGATAAGGATGGCATCGCCATGCTTATGTGGAAACCGTTCGCTCCGGATGCCGAACCGCCCAAATGGATCAAACTCAAGAAAAAACCTGAGCCCGTGTTCGGACAGGTTACAGTCTCGGCGTTCAAGGACGGTTGGTGTCCGGCGCAGAACATGGTTTTTGAACGGGCTAAGCGTGCCGCCGCAGAATGCGGCGCCAGGGTGGTTTTTAAAGAGATCAACACCCACGATCCCGAGATCCTGCGGGAATGGGGGATCGGGGACGGGCTCTTTATCGACGGCAAGGCGGTGCGGACCGGCCCGCCGCCGAAATACGAAAAGATCAAAAAAGAGATCGAAAAGAAGGTAAAAAAGCTGAAATAACATAGAAGGAGGCAACAATGGACATAAAACACAACGTCGTCGGCTGGTTCGAGATTCCGACGATCAACATGGAACGGGCGATAAATTTTTACGAAAGGGTTTTCGGTTTCAAACTCCAGCGTGGAAAAGTCGGGCCCCTGGATATGGCGTGGTTTCCGAGCGTTGAAAAGGGTATGGGTTCGGGCGGGGCATTGGTTTACGATCCGGATAATTTCGCGCCGCGGGACAACGGAGTTTTGATTTACTTTACCGCTTTTTCGGGCGACGTCGCGGTCGAGCTGGCACGCGTGGCGGCCGCGGGCGGAAAAGTGCTCCAGCCAAAAACTCTTATCACCAAAGAGATCGGCTATATGGCGCTTCTGCTCGATTCCGAAGGCAACCGGATTGCCCTGCATGCGTATTAAATAGCCAAGATACAGATCGGCATAAAACATGATCCCGGGCAAGATCCGGACCATCGTCATCGGTATTTTCCGGCGCGATGATCAGCTCCTCTGCTGCGAGGGATTTGACAAGGTGAAGAAAAATTATTACTACCGGCCGCCCGGTGGATCCATTGAATTCGGCGAGCGGGCGGAAGACGCGCTGAAGCGGGAGATCCGAGAGGAGTTTGGCGCCGATATCGATATCTGGCTTTTCCGGGGAAGCTTTGAAAATATCTTCGTCTGCGACGGGATACCGGGCCATGAGATCGTCTTGATCTACGAAACAAAATTCCGCGATCAAAGTTTCTACCAACATGACGAAATAAGCGCGGTCGAGGACAACGGCGAGGTTTTTAGGGCGGTCTGGAAGGGTAAGGACGATTTTGATGCCGACCACCGTCTGGTGCCCGAAGGGATCGAAAGATTCTTACAGCCATGAAAACCGATGATATTGTGATCAGCGCGGCGATCGAAAGTGACATCCCGGCGATCAAAGAGCTATTCCTGGAATACGCGCGAGCGATTGGCATCGACCTTTGTTTTCAGAATTTCGACAAGGAATTGGCTAACCTACCCGGAAAATACGCTCTGCCTGACGGCGCTCTCCTGATTGCGAAAAGTAGCAGCAAAACTTGCGGCTGTATTGCCTTAAGAAAGTTTGATGACCAGGTTTGCGAAATGAAACGGTTATACGTCAAGCCCGAATTCCGAAAGCATGGATTAGGAAAAGATTTGGTAGAGCGTATCATCAACGAGGCGAAAAAACGCGGTTATAAATTCATGCGGCTCGATACCCTGGCGACCATGCAGAGCGCGATCAAGCTTTACAAATCCTTCGGTTTCTATGAAATCCCCGCGTATACCTTTAACCCGATCCCGAACGCGGTGTACATGGAAAAAAAGATATTTGAATAACCTTAAACCCCGCGTTCGAGAGCAAAAAATATTACGCAGGATACGAAGGGAATTTCCCTTCCTATCGTGGAGGAAATACCGTTTTATCAACCACGGGTGGGATCATTTCGTGATCATTCTTGATGAGAAAATAGTATTTCGTACGCCTAAAGATGCGCGATATCGGGACGAATTGAAGAACGAGATCAGTCTGCTGGCGTATTTAAAGAAAAAAGTAGATATCGGCATACCCGAATATACATATATCGCCCGGGACCGAACCCTGGCTGGGTATAACATCGTACCGGGCAAGGAACTTACCACGGCTCGTTTCAGTGGTTTAACGAAGTACGAAAAGGACGTAGTCAGCCGCCAATTGGCTCGATTCATTACCGTCCTGCATGCGACACCCAAATCGGTTTTAAAAAAACACCATGTGCGTGCCGACGACATCCAAAAAAGGCATACAACTTATGTTCGGGATATCAAGCGTTTAGTTTATCCCCGTCTGCGTAAAAAAGAGATTAAAGCCATAATCCTGTTACTTGATGAACTAAAAATTGAGCTGGATCGAAAATTTCCCCGAACGTTAGTTCATCGGGATTTGAGTGATATCCATATTCTATGGGATAAGAGAAATAAGCAGGTTAATATTGTCGATTTCAGCGATCGTTTGTACGGCGATCCGGCGGTTGATTTTACGGGCCTGCTTAAATACGGAACCGGCTTTGTCCGGCAGGTTTATCGCCTCTATCAAGGAACTAAGGATGATTATTTGCTGACCCGGGCAAAACTGTATTACAAAAGGATGCCATTATTGCTAATGATGGCTGCCCTGCGGGGTGATCCGTGCACGTTCAAGCAGGGTTACGAAATGTTCCGCCGTCGATTTAAAGAGGATAAATAAAAATCATGTTAAGTACAGAAAATTATTTCCATTACATACGCTTGACACACCTAAAATCTGAGTTATAATACAAAAGAGGTGAAGGAGAAAACAGGATAATATGAAAAAACAGACACAACCATTAGCTGAAGTTTTTGGATATGTTATATCCGACAAATCAGATAAAGCAAAGCGTTATCGATCTCGTCGCCTATGCCCGTTTAACAATAAAGTACCAAATTGTACAAAAGACAAAGCCAAGAATCCTCTTGGTGTATGCAGTATTTATCATGCTGAAAAACCTGTTATTACCTGCCCGATAAGATTTCGCGAAGATTGGCTTATCACTGAGGATGCCGCGACTTTCTTTTTTGGTAAAGAAACTGCATGGAGTTCACTCACGGAAGTACGATTAAATATTAGTCTAATCCACCGACTTTAGTCGGTGGTGGGGCGTGGGGGCGAAGGCCCCACACCTTATGTTGACCACCAACGAAGTTGGTGGTATAA
>Ga0315279_10006483_pt1 | contig 14774 bp, 11 predicted proteins | sample YL17G06_20_MG_FD_203694 | JGI IMG/M metagenome (GOLD analysis project Ga0315279, IMG submission 203694) | Sediment microbial communities from Yellowstone Lake, YNP, Wyoming, USA - YL17G06_20 | ecosystem: Environmental > Aquatic > Freshwater > Lake > Sediment | place: USA: Wyoming | collected... | reverse complement strand
GTGAAGTACCCCGCAGCAGAGCTGCGGGGCATCTAATTCTCTAAAAAACTTTCCTCCCCCTTGATGGGGGAGGATTAAGGTGGGGGTGATGATTAGATCATTTCCCCCTCACCCTAACCCTCTCCCCTGCCTTCGCCGAAGCGGCTTCGCGCAGGCAGGCCCCAGGGGAGAGGGTAGGCCATTCATCCCCCCAGCAGAGATGGGGGGTATTCTGGCATATTTTGGTAAATAAATGATGGGGTGATAGGGAAACGTGGTGACAAAGAGATAGAGACGAGGAGGTGGGGAGAGACGGGATTGCGGAATGATGAATGTAGATTGGGGAATTCATAAATGCAAATTCGAGAATCCGCAATTGGAATACCCCTTGGATCCTGAAACCCCTGCCTACCGGCAGGCAGGCTTGAATCCTTTTAATTCATAGGTTAATCAAGATTTGTGCTTCCTCCGTTCAAACTGAGTAAGAACATTACCCTTCTCGGATCCGAAATTTTCAACCTCTATCTGATCAAAGGTGAAACCTATGCGATCATTGAGGGGGGCGTCAGTGGCATCACCTACTCTTTCCTGAGTCAATTGAAACAATTGGATGTTCCTCCCGAATCCATCACCTATCTGGTTATTCTCCACTCCCACTTCGACCACATGATGGTCTTTCCCTTTCTCAAAGAACGATATCCCTGGATGAAAATCGTATCATCTGCACTAAACCGGGCCACCTTTTCGAGCGAACGTATCGTTGGGAAGATCTTCGATTCCGATCGCAAGATGACCCTCGCCTTGAGGGAGAGAGGCCTGATTTCAGAAGCTCCAAGTCTCCATCCCTATGTCTCATTTCCCCTCGATATCTCTGTTGAAGAAGGATCGATCCTCGATCTCGGGAAAGGGATTAAGATAAAGTTCATCGAGACGCCCGGCCACGCTCCCGATGGCCTCTCCGCGTATCAGGAGGAGGGAATTCTTTTCTGTTCCGATGGGGCAGGTTTCTATACTCCTCCGGATTTTTTTCGACCCAATTATTGGTTCAGATTGGATGAGGCTGAAAAATCAATCGATAAGATGAAGACCATCGATCCTGAGATACTCTGCAGAGGCCACTACGGAACCATTGTGGGAAGGGATATGGTCAGGAAACACTTACAAATGTCTTCGCAATGTATCGAGGACTTCAAGGCCTTTGTGTTAGAAAGAATTCAGAGTGGAGGGTCGGTGGAGGAGATTGCTGATGATGTGACGAAACGATTCAGTAGAGGTTTTCTCGAACTCTTCGCCCCAGAAGAGAACTATCGCCTTTGGAAATTATTAGTTCGAAGGACACTCGAGCATTTAGGTATCGAGACGGAGGAGAGATAAAATAAAGGAAATTCCAAATGTCAAATAATACTTAAATATCATCCTTCGATAGGCTCAGGATGGTGTCCTGAATATGTTGAAGGATGACATCATGGTGAGCCCTCGGCCCAAGACTTCGGCGTGAGCTCAGTCGAACGCTCAGGCCGAGGGCTCACCCGAACGCTTGTCGAACCATGAACTTTGACATTTGGATTTTGCTTCTTAAGCTTACTAACTCTTTCTGGAAGTCTTGGCCTGGAAGGGGGTAATGAGTTGTTCCAGTTTTTTCCCTCCACATTTTGGACACTTTACCTTTTTGTCATCGTGTTCTTTCATGCTGAGGATAGCTGTAAATTTCTTGTTGCATTTCGGACAATGATAATCGTAGCTCGGCATCCCATCTCCCTCCTTTCTTTATCATTTCGAAGGCCCAGGCCTTCAAAAATTCTCGTTTCCTTCAAATATTCAGAAGACATCCCCTCACACTACCCTCCCCTTCAAGGGGGTGAGGGCGGGGAACACAACAAAGAATATAAGAGTTTGACAGGACTCTGTCAAGTCACTTCATCGAGAGCTCTGAAAAACTACTACACGCTCTCTCATCATCTCTTCTTTTATCCGCCAGATCAGCCCTCTCAGCCGATCACCGGCCCGCATTCCCGGTCCTCTTTTGCTCCAGTCTCTGTCTTCGGTGGAGGAGAAGTTCAATCTCCTTTTGTTGATCAGGCGATGTCTCCTCTAATGCCTTATCGACATAGGCGATCGCTCCTTCAAAGTCTTTGAGCCGATGTTCATGGTATTTTGCCAATTCAATGTAAGGATAGGCGTCCTTTTTATAAGGCCAGGTCGCCATCTCCCCCCAGAGAGACCGGGCCCTTTCACCCTGTCCGGTTTTCCTAAGGGCCATGGAGAGCCACCTCATCACCTCCCAAGCCAGATCTTCATCGCACCGCTTTAACGCAATTTCAAAGGACGGGATGGCCCTTTCCGGATAGCCATGCTCCCAAAAAAGTCTTCCCAATGCGAAGTGTTCCACCCCCTTTCTGGGCCGGGCGACCTGGGGGTCGTGATAGATGAGATGGATCCTTCCAGCCAGGGCAACCATGGAGAGGATATCCATCTGGTTATGGTAAAAAACCCGATAAATCTTTTGCGCATCACCCGTTCTTAGATAATCGAAATAGAGATAGGGGATCCATTCCGATGGGATATCATCCACCCTTTCCATACCCAAAAGCTGAGATTCGAGGGTGATCAGGCGACAATTCTCGTAAGCTCCCTTCCAAATCCTCCGAGAAGGAAAAAGGAGATCAAAATTGGGTATCTCCTTGATCTTCGATCTCATGCGGGAAAGGATGAACCGGGTCTCGAGTAGTGGTATGTCATAATGCCTTCCATTGAAGGTGACGAGGAATTGAAAGGATCTCAGCAGCTCATTCACTACGGAGAGAGATGCCCTTTCCTCGGAATAATCCCTCATAAAGAATTGGTGGACCAGGAACCCATCTCCTTGGAAGAAACCCAATCCGATCATGAAGGCAAAGGTTCCTGTTCCTCCGGACAAACCGGTCGTTTCCGTATCAAGGAACAGGGTTTTTCGGAAGTCCAATTCCTTAAACCGTCCGTCCTTCGTAAGGAGGTGGGCAGGATAGGTAGGAATGTTAAGAATTTCAGCCAAGGCCATCTCTCCATATCGAAAATGGGGAGGGAAATATTCCTTTACCTGGAAGGTCTCTCCATCGGGGGTTGAAATGACTTCCCCCTTGACCAACTGTTCAATAGGAAGAATCTCCTTCTTTTGATAGATCTTCTTCGGTTCAAGAAGTCGATCTAACCTCTGCCTCAAATCCCCCCCTCCTTCACCCTCCCCCTCGAGGGGGGAGGGATGGGTGGGGGTGAGTTTAGAAATAGAGGTGAGCCGATTGAGGCGGTCTTTGAGATCCATGCTCAATAACCCTAGGGTTCAAGGATTCGAGGGTTCAAGGGTTCAAGTTTTTTCATATTTTATTTTCCTTTCGCTCGAACCCTTAAATCCTAGACCCCTTGAACCCTCAAGATTTCTTTCAAAAGTGCCAATGCGACCTCCTTTGACTTCTCACCCATTTCCTTGGTGGGACCTACACAGGAGGGACACCCGGAACGACACTCACACCCGGAGATGAGCCTCATGGTCTTTTCAAGAAGTTTTCGGGTGTCATCGAAGAGTTGGTGGCTAAAGCCCATCCCACCTGGATAGTTATCATAGAGAAAAAGGGTGGGCTCAAAGAGATCCATCCTTTCCTTCGGAATCTCCTCCGGAGCGTTAAAGGAAGTGTAAATTCCTTTGGAGTCTTTAGAAAGCCGGAGGAACCACTTCGCCCCTCGGTCTCCCACGCAGCGATTGAGATCATGGGGATCGCACATTAAGTGGAGCGCTGCCATGGAATGGAGGGCGTAGCCAAGCCCTAACACGCCATCGATGACCTCCAAGCGATGATAAGGGAGTCGCTCCACCAAATCTCTTCTAAAAGTAATCCAATAGGAAGTCGTATGAAACTGAAGGTCCGGAAGTTCAATCTTTCCGTAACCCAAGTTTTCAAGGGTATAGAACTTGATCTTTTTATATCCAACAATACGAGTGGCCACTCTCACCTCGCCATGTTCATAGACCGTGCCTTCTCCCTGTTTTCTTTCAAATCCCTCCAGTATGGCAACATCCGTGTAGTCGATCGCATCGGTGTAGTAGTCCCCATGGGTCTTCGTCACATAAGCCCTGCGATTGGGGTAGTCAAGTCTCTCCACGGCATAGAGTTCTGACTCACAGAGGTAGACAGCCCCTTCATAAAGAGTGGTGTGGGCGCTGGTGAAGTCGACCTCTGCAATCACCTCCTCTTTTTTCTTCGTGGTATCGATCACGACGAAGTTTTCCTCCGAGGTTGACCGGAGGCTAACATTCTCTGCAGGATAGGCATCTCGGGTCCAATGCCAATGCTGTCCCACATGATGAAGGGTCCCTTTCTCTTCGAGGTATCTTAACATCTCGCCCAAATCTTCCCTTCCAAATTTTTCTCCATCTCTAAAGGGAAGTTCAAAGGCCGCACACTGAATATGGCTGAGCAGGATGAGGAGGTTGTCCGGGTTGATCAGTCCATGCTCCGGTGACCTTCCGAAGAAGTAATCCGGGTTTTCGATGATGAATTGATCGAGTGGTTGGCTCCGAGCGATGAGGACTGCCACCGATCTCTCTGATCGCCTTCCCACACGTCCCGCTTGTTGATAGGTGCTGGCGATCGTGCCGGGATAGCCCGCAATCAGACAGACATCCAGATCCCCGATGTCGATCCCAAGTTCAAGGGCATTGGTGGAGACGACCGCCCTGACCTTCTTCTCCCTCAAACCCTTTTCAATCTCCCTCCGAACCTCGGGCAGATAGCCTCCGCGATATCCCCGGATGCTCCCTTTATCCTCCAATCTCTTCTCAAAGCGGTCTTTTAAATATTTCGTCAAAATCTCAACATTAAGACGACTGGTGGCAAAAAGAATGGTCTGAATCCCTTGCTCAATGAAGGGCGAGGCCAACCGTCTGGCCGAATGGATAGAACTTCCTCGGATGCCCAACTCTTTATTAACCACGGGGGGGTTATAGAAGATGAAAATCTTCTCTGCAGAGGGTGCCCCGCTCTGATCGATCAGGAAGACTTCCCTTTCCAAGAGTCTCTCGGCCAATTCCTTTGGATTGGCGATCGTCGCAGAACAGCAGATGAATTGAGGCCTTGATCCGTAGAAACGGCAGATCCGATCCAAGCGTCTCAGGACATTGGTCATATGAGAGCCAAAGACACCTCGGTAAGTGTGAAGTTCATCGATGACCACAAATTTCAGATTCTCAAAGAAGGTCACCCATTTCGTATGATGAGGAAGGATGCCCGTATGAAGCATATCGGGGTTCGTGATCACAATATCCCCCTGGGTGCGGATCGCCTGTCGGGCATCCTGGGGGGTATCTCCGTCATAGGTGAAAGTGGCCACCGATGTTCCGATCCGTTGGATTAAGTTTTGAAGCTCAAACATCTGATCCTGGGAAAGGGCCTTTGTGGGGAAGAGGTAAAAGGCCTTTGAAAAAGGCATGCCCAATTTCAGGTTCAACACGGGAAGGTTATAGCAAAGGGTCTTTCCAGAAGCGGTCGGAGTCACCACCACCACATCTTTCCCCTCCTGAACCGCTTCGATTGCTTCGGCTTGGTGAGAATAGAGACGCTCGATGCCCCCTCTCTTCATCGCCTCTTTTAGAAGGGAATGGAGGAAATTCGGAAAAGGGCGATATTGCCCTTCTCTCTTCTTAAAAACTCGCAGGTCAGTGATACAAGGCGAGATGGTTCGTGAACGCTTCCAGGATTGGATGATTTCTTCAATCGACATCAAAAAGTTCCCCCAAAGGATAGCTATAGTGAACGACCTTAAAAAGTAGTAGAGCGATTCCAAAATACAATTACAAACCATAAACGGTAGCCGCAGGCTTTAGCCTGCGAGAATGGCGCAACCTAAAGGTTGCGGCTACAAAGTTTGTTGATACGTTAATTTGGAATCGATCTACTAGTCATTGCGAGGAGCGAATGGTTCGACAGGCTCACCATGATCGGCATGCCCTGAGCTTGTCGAAGGGCAATCCCTTGAGATTGCTTCACTTCATTCGCAATGACGCATGGTGAATGTCAACTTATTTATGTCGTTCACTATAAAAGTCATTATGTCATTGGGCAATTGAGTAATTGGGTTATTGGATTCCTAAATTCCAATTCCGCAATCCGCAATTCGCAATCCCCATTGTCCTCAAATTTCTCCTCTCTGGTAAGCTTGGATAAAGGCTTCGACCACTTCTTTGTCAAATTGTGTCCCAGCACACTTCCTCAGTTCCTCGACCGCAACTTCCCTCTCCAGAGCTTTCCGATAGGGTCGGTCTGTGGTCATCGCATCGTAGGTATCGGCAACGGACACAATCCTTGCGAGCATGGGTATATCCTTCCCTTTTAAGCCATGAGGGTAGCCACTGCCATTGAGTTGCTCATGATGGTATTTCACTCCGGGGATGATCTCTCTGAGTTGCCGGATATGTTCGATGATTTCTGCTCCCATATCGGAATGGTGTTTGATCGTATTGAACTCTTCGGGGCTCAACCGTTCCGGTTTTCTGAGAATCTGATCCTCAATCCCAATCTTCCCGATATCGTGAAGCACAGAGGCAATCCTCAAGCACTTCCTTTCTGCAAGACTCAATGGGAGGTATTTTGCAATGGCCAAACTGTATGAAGTCACCCTCTTCGTATGTCCTCCTGTATAGGGATCCCGTTTCTCAATAGCAGTCGCCAGGGACTCTGCTGTTTGGAAGAACATCTCTTCCAATTCTTGGTAGAGCCGGGCGTTGTCCAGTGCAATGGCCACCTGATCGGCCAAAGAAATGAGTAAGGAAAGATCCTCCCCATTAAAGTCTTCTTCGCCCTGTTTATTGATCGCCTCCAGGACCCCGACCACTTTCTCTTTGACCTTTACAGGGGCACAGATGAGATTTCGGGTCTTAAACTCTGTCCTTTCATCCACCCCCTTAAAAAACCGAGGGTCCTCTTCGGGGGCATTGACGATCAGCGGTTCTCCATTCTGCGCAACCCATCCTGCGATCCCCTCTCCTAAGTTGAGTGCGATCTTCTTAATGTCCTCTTCCCGATCGCCCAAGGCCACCTCAAAATAGAGTTGTTGTTTCTCCTCATCGACAAGGAGAAGAGAGCCCACTTCCCCTCTCATCAATTGGGTAACAGCCTCCATCGCCCTCCTCCGAACTTCTTGCTGGTCCAATGTAGAGTTGAGAATTTGACTCAATTTTGAAAGGAGGGCAAGTTTTTCAACCTTCTCCTCGATACGTTTCAACTTAGACACCCTTCGATTTAAAACTTTCTTCTTCACTGCCATTTCTTCTCTCCCAGGGTTTTAATCAATTTTTATCTTAACGTTGCATAAACTTTTGACGATACGGACATGGACAAGCCGTTCGGAAAGGCTTCGAGGCGAACCTTTGACCGAATCGGCACTCTCGTCCCCTTCCCCTGCTGGAATTCACTTGGAGTGATGTCCTCCGATACCCTTAAATTCTCAAAACAACCGCCTTCCGAAGCCTTGAAGGGCGGTTTGCCCGTGTCCGTTTTCCAACTGTCAGGTTTATCTGTCTCGTCATGGGTGGAACGGGGTTTAAAATTTTATAGTGTTGCCATTCGACTTTTTTCCTGATAATAATAAATTTAGAGAGGAGAAGCAATATGGCATTATCAACAAATAAGAAACTGCTCAATTTGGCGAAAAAGGGAGGCTATGCAGTGGGTGCCTTCAACATGAATAATTTAGAGATCCTCCAGGCCATCGTCTCCGCTGGGGAGGCTGAAAGATCCCCAGCGATTATCGCCGTGTCGGAAGGAGCGATCCAATATGCTGGATTGCCTTTTATCGTTTCCATGGCTCGCATCGCCTCCGAATGGGCCTCCATTCCTCTATCCCTCCACCTCGACCATGGAAAGGATTTAGAAGTCATTCGATCCTGCGTTGAGAACGGATTTACCTCCGTCATGATCGATGGATCTCATCTTCCATTCCAAGAGAACATCGACGTCACAAAAAAGGTGGTGGAGATGGCAAGTCCAAGAGGTGTCTCTGTGGAGGGGGAGTTGGGGAGGTTGAAAGGCATCGAGGAGAAGGTTTCTGTTTCCGACCAAGAAGCATTTCTTACCGATCCTCAGGCCGCAGAAGAGTTTGTAAAAAAGACCGGAGTGGATTCCCTGGCCGTGGCCATCGGAACCTCCCATGGTGCTTACAAATTTAAAGGCGAGAGCAAGCTCGACTTCGAACGTCTGGCAGAAATTGGACGGAGGGTGGATATTCCTTTAGTCCTTCATGGTGCTTCTGGGGTTCCAAAACCTATCCTTGAGAAGGCAGAACGATTCGGTGCCAAACTTCCCGGGGCAAAAGGGATTCCTGATGAGGCCATTCAACGGGCAATCTCTTTGGGGATTTGTAAAATTAATATCGACACCGACCTGAGGCTAAGTTTCGTCGGTGCGATTCGAGAGGTTCTTACCACCAAACCCGAGGAATTCGATCCTCGAAAGATAATAGGTCCTGGCCGGGAGGCGATTAAACAAACGGTCCAATCCAAGATGAGGCTTTTTGGGAGTTCAGGAAAAACAATTTAATTCCAAAATGTCAAATTTCAAAATCTAAATGTCAAATGAATGTCAAAGCTCAAAGTAAAACATTTTAGTATTTGAACTTTAGATTTAATTTGACATTTGAACTTTGGCATTTGTCATTTTCTTTAATGGTCAACCTTTTTGGAACCAATTCTTGATCTTTTCTCTCCAAATCTCTATCCTATTGTGGTGTTGAGGATAACGCTCTTCGAGGTGCTTCAAAAAACGCTTAACCATTTCGCTTCGAGATGAAAGGATGGCCAGACCAATCATGATGAAGAGAACCCCTTGGAGGAGAGGAAGGAAGAGACCAAGGATCCCCAATCCGATGAAGACCCAACCGATGATCAGCATTCCAATTTTCTTCAGTCCCTTCATTTCATGTAATACTTTAGCGCTTTGAAAATCCCTCCCTGCCTCCCTTTTCCAAAGGGAGGAGATATTAGCTTCCCCCTTTGTAATCTTTTTCCTGTCAAAGACAGGCAAAAGGGGGATAGAGGGGGATTTTATAGTGATTCTTCTAATTTTTTTGGCTTTTGAAATTCATTTTTCAAAAGGCTAAATTGATACCATTTCATCAATCTCTTTTTCAAAACCAATCCTAAATGCCTGTACGCTACTCATACAAACGCAGAATTATTAGTCAGTCCATCATTGTATAGACACCGGAAACTAAATCCCTCCTCCTCTCCCTTTACCCTCCGGGTCAGAGACCGCTCTGGGTCGGAGACAAACGGGAGGAATTACCCCTCTTTGGCAAATGGTTCGACGAGACTCACCATCCTGAGCTTGTCGAAGGAGAGGGGGGGAGGGGACAATTTCAAAGGATTTAATGCATTTGTATTAATATACCAAAAATTGATAAAATTAAGCAAAACTTGACTTTGATTGAGGTTCCTCTTAATTTAACACAGAACCAAAATATGGAGCCCCACGGGCAAGCCCGTGGTCCCCAAAAACCATACCCACCTACGCCCCTGGGCGCTGAAGCGCTTCGGCGCGCAAGCGCCAAGGCTACGGTGGGTCATCCGCCAGTGAGCGAAATCCGCCGAAGCATGGTAGGTCCATCGCTGAAAGGGTTCCTATCCGGCGTTACACATTCCTGCACGGCCAAGGCCGTGCTTGCACGCCGAATTGCGTTACAGCACGCAGGTGTGGTCTCCTGCGTAGGCGGATGAATATTTAAGCCTATTTCCCGTCTAAGAGGTAAAGGCCGGTGAATCAAGGGGAAGCGGAACTCATCTCCCGATGTCAACAAGGAGATCAGGATGCGCTTAAGGAGATCTTCGACCAGTATCATAAGAAAGTCTATCGGATCGCCTATGGGGTGGTGAGGCAAAGGGAGGATTCCCTCGATATCGTTCAAGAAGTCTTTATCAAATTGTTCCGCTCCATTCAAAACTTTAAAGGAAAATCTAAATTTTACACCTATCTTTATCGATTGGCGTTGAATACCGCCATTGACCATGTTCGCAAGACCGGGAAATATGCCGTTTCAAGCCTTGACCAGGAGGGGATTCCCCAACCAGCAGAGGAGTCTGAAAAAAGACCGGACAGGATTCTTCTCCATAAGGAGTTGGAAGGAAGGGTAAATTTGGCAATGAAAAAAATTCCCATCGATCAGAGAACGGCTCTTCTCCTGAGGGAAGTAGAAGGCCTCTCCTACCAGGAGATGGCCGAGACGATGGGATGTTCCATCGGGACGGTGATGTCCCGTCTCCACTATGGCAGAAAGAAAATGCAGGAATTGTTAAAGGATTATGTGAAGCCCCACGGCTAAACCCGTGGCACCTCGTCCGGCGCCACAGTCCGCCGAAGATAAGCCCCCTTCACTAAAGTAATAGAGGGCAAAAGAGGAGAGAGCGGAATGAAGGATTCATGCTCTTCAGTATCGAAACTCTTGGAAAAATATTTTGACCAGGAAGTGACGGATAAGGAAAGGTCTTTTGTTGAAAGTCATCTTCAAGATTGCCTCACCTGTCAAGGTGAGCTAAAGTCAATGGAGAGGCTTAGAGATTTGGTAAAGGCCCCAATTGAAGAGGCCGTCCGAGAAGAAGAGCTTTACTGGGTATGGCAGAAGATTAAAAGAGGAATCCAACTTAGAGAAAGGTCTACTGGGTGGGAGTCCTTACGATCCTGGCTTGATATCTCCCCTCTTTTTCGAAGAAGAGTCTGGATTCCTGTAGCAGCGACCATGGCGATCCTCATCGTCATGGTCCCACTCCTTTTCAAAAAAATCACTTCCTATCCAAGTCCATCTGTTGTAGAATACATCGAAAGTCAAACCCATAATGTGATGATCTATGAATCAGAAAAGGCGAAGGTGACGGTCATATGGTTGTTCGAAGGGCCCGAGGAGGAGACGCCTTTGTCATGAGAAGAACGTTTCTTCTCTTTTTCCTTTTTATTCTCTGTTTTGTTTCGACTTCAACAGCTCTTGCCGAGGTTCAGGTCAGATTGAGGGTCATTGGAGCTTCGAATGATGGAAAAAGCATCGATCCCTCCTTAAAAGATATTTACAAAGAACTGGGATCTCTTTTCAGCTTTACATCGTATCGTCTCTTCAGAGACGAAAACATCACGCTTTCTCCCAACCAACCAGTGTCAATCTCAACCCGCAGGGGCAGATTGATAGAGGTCACCTTAGTAGGCATGCAAAAGGGCATTGCTGAATTGAGAATTAGGGTCGTCCGAGAAGAGAAGGAAATCCTCAATACCCAGGTCAGGCTCTCCCCTGGGAGGACGGTCTTAATCGGGGGAGGCCCGAGGCAACGTGAAGGCATTATCATCTATGCCCTCTATGCCCACCTCTAACTCCCTCGAAAATAACAGTCTTTAGCTCAGAGGTTAGGGTTAAGTCGTAGACTCGACTCTACGAGATGCCGGTTTCGTTGACGGGTTATGTCTTTGGTCTTAAAAAATTACCTTTAACCTCTTGCCCATGAACCCAACAGGTTTCTTCACCCTAACCTAAAGACCTTTTTCGGTCAATTTATTCAGGTTGAATAATTAACCGATCCCCCCGTCTGAAAAAGTAAACCCCGTTAGAAATTCCAGCGGGGCATTAAACCCCGCCGGGATTGTATTGAAATCTAAATCCGCTGCAGAGCAGCGGGGCATTATTTCTGACGGGGTAAAGGTTGAAAGACTGACTCAAAAAGGAGGGATCCATATGTGGAAGAAATTAATATCAATGATCTTGGTCATCGCCTTCATCTCACTTTTTACCTTCAACTCTGTTGAGGCAGGATCAAAACAACGTAATATGTGGAAAGGAGCTGGGATCGCCCTGGGAGCAGTCACCTTAGGAGCAATGGCCTATCAGCTCTTTACCCAACCATCCCAGCCACCTCAAGAGGTTTACTATCCACCACCTCCACCCCGTGAATATGTTCCAGGCCATTGGGAGATCACTCGCGAACGGGTTCCAGGAACCTGGGAAAGGGTTTGGGTTCCCGGTTACCACGACCGCTGGGGAAGACGGGTGGGAGGACATTATCAGGAACGCCAAACCCCAGGCCATTATGTAGAGAGAAGACTTTGGATTGAAGGATGTTACCGATATAATTGATTAAATCAGCACCCCACAGAACCTCCTGCTTGCGTGGGGTACTCAGGACCCCGGCTGCAGATTGAACTTTGGTTTGTTCTTTTAATTATTCCCTTAGCGACGATCTGCCGATATTCTTTCTCCCTCTCTTCTCTCTTGCCAAAATAAGACAACACCACCCCTTTCGCTTGCTAAGGTAGTTTGCCTCTATTTAATGAATTGATCTACCCCATATAGATACATGACATGTTTCAAAGATGTAAAAAGCGGGCGACGGCAGCACCTCGTGTGTGAACCTGAAGCTTTCTGTAAATGTGTTCCAGATGTTTTTTTACAGTGCGCGGGCTAACAGCTAACGCGTCGCTGATTTCTGTATTGGTTTTGCCTTTGGACACCAGGGCGAGTATCTCCATTTCCCGAGGTGTCAGCCTTGAATCAGTTGGAATCGTGGTGATTTCTTCCACCGGCTTTTCCTCGAAGAGAAGCACGTCCTGTTCCACCGTTTTTCCTCCCCACAGGAGACGCACTGTGAGATGTTTGTTACCGTTACATACGTCCAGAGGAACTGGCGGAGATGGGATGTCCGACTCCTGGTTAAGATGCGCCCTCTCCTTGGTAAGCCAGTCATTCAGTTCGCCGGGCAACATGCCTGAAGGCCGGCAGAAGCTAAAATACCTGGCCAACAACTGCCAGAGTTGGTCCGGGAAAGACTGAAGCCGCGCCAACCGGTTAACAACTACGAATTCCCTTCTGCTCTCCTCTATATTTCTCCGGGCGAGATCTACAGTCTGGATGTTTCGGTATGCCTGCACTAAATGCGGACGGAGTAGGTCGAGCATCAGGCGCTCCTTTTCGGAGAAGTCGGCCCGATGCCGGCTAAGGGCGATTCCTATGAACTGACGCCAACCTGTCACAATGGAGGTTGTCATCTGGTGCTCTACATTCAATGGTCTATAAAACTCACTATACAACCCCAAATCGTGAAATTGCCTCTGCGTGAGGAAATCCGATAGTCTGACGCTCCTGCCATCACCAGTGCTGACGTAGTATTTGACCAGTGGGTGTTCCCGAAGGTGCTCCTGAAGGATCTCTTGTACGCCTAGCCTTGCTGTGGCCTCAGCCGGCTCCGAGATAGAGGCGATTTTCGTGCGTTCGGAGTTCACCTCGTTATATGTGGCAAGGTCGCACGGAATGGCTTTTTTGATGGCAGAGAGGATACGGGTGGAAAACTGCTCAACGTGTTGGAACCTGTAGATTCCCTCTATCGCGGAGAGTATAGCTTGGTAGTCACGTTGGGACAGCAGCCTCATTCTAATGATAGCCTCCGCTATCGTCATTATGATACACCACTCATTCGGAAAAGTAAATGGCAAATACGCCTTTTGCCGTATTGACCGCTCAAACAATTGCTGTATGTTAGAGGCAGCTACATTATCGAGTGAGTGTTGAAGCAATCTGAAAGGGGGAAAAGATGAAAAAGGAACTGTTAATTTCGAAAATGGCAATTTTATTATTCTTCTCCGTGGTCTTATTTGCCGCGCCTGCGAATGCGCAACTCTGCCTGGTCATGACAAGCAAATCCCAATGCCAGGCGGTAAGCGGTTGCTACTGGTGTGGGACCACGGGATACTGCAATCCGTATCCGACCTGCCCCACGTGCGCCGAGATGGACATCGACTGGTGTCACGTTTCATATGGGTGTAAGTATTGCGACAAAAGGTACGTCTGCATTCCAAAGGAAAACAACTGCCCCACCTGCGGCGATAATATCGTTCAACATTTTTGGGAGGACTGCGATGGCGGCCTGAACTGTACCGCGAACTGCGCCTGTCCGAGCGGGGTATGAGAACGACGGCGGAAATGGTTGCAAGCCCATAGTGGTGCCCCCCGTGTGCGGCAACGGAATTCTGGAAGCGGGGGAGGAATGTGAACCTGGGTCTGGACGCAACTGTGACCCGGTTACCTGCCAATGTTCGACGGGAAATGTTCCCGACCCGCAAAATCCCGGGTTCTGCAAGGCAGTGCCCGTCTGCGGCAACTTTATTCTTGAAACAGGCGAGCAGTGTGAAATGTTTTCACGTAACTGTTTCGACTGCGTATGTACTGAAGGTTCGCTTCCGGACCCTGTTAATTTCGGCTATTGCTACGTGCCCGCGCGTTGCGGCGACGGTATTGTAAACGGCGATGATGAATGTGATGATAACACGGACAACTGTGTGGCCTGCAAATGTATATCACCCTCTATCCCGGAGGAAGGGAGTTGTGTAACGCTCAACAATCCACCGGTCCTTGGCGCGATTGAGAACAAGACCGTAGACGAAGGCGGGACCCTCACGTTCACGATCTTTGCCACTGACCCGGATGGCGACACACTCACTTTTTCTGCTGGCAATCTGCCTACAGGAGCGAGTTTTGATAAAGACAGCCAGACCTTCAGTTGGACACCAACTTATGAGCAAGGGGGTAATTATTATTATGATGTGACCTTTACGGTTTCCGATGGCTTATTGACCGATTGGGAGACGATCACGATCACAGTTGGAAATGTGAATCGGCCACCGGTGTTAGGTGCTATCGGCAATAGGAAGATAGATGAAAACCAGACGTTAAACTTCGACATCTCGGCCACGGATCCAGACGGAGATGCTTTGAGCTACTCTGTCAGCGATCTGCCTATAGGAGCC
>Ga0315279_10006482_pt1 | contig 14775 bp, 10 predicted proteins | sample YL17G06_20_MG_FD_203694 | JGI IMG/M metagenome (GOLD analysis project Ga0315279, IMG submission 203694) | Sediment microbial communities from Yellowstone Lake, YNP, Wyoming, USA - YL17G06_20 | ecosystem: Environmental > Aquatic > Freshwater > Lake > Sediment | place: USA: Wyoming | collected... | reverse complement strand
GTTTGAAAAGTGCCTCTGAAATGGCGTTTTGGCGATTTCGTTCGCAGTTGCGCGCAGACCAGGACAAATGAATGTCCGACCCCCCACAGGGGTTCCAGTCTTTCCCCTGACTTTGCCGTAGCCGTGGGAGGGGGCCGGGGCGATCTTGCCGGCAAGCTGCGACAAGATGCTATCCAGGTCCTCCTGGGAAATCCAGTCCGCGTTCCAGTGGGGTGAACTGGCGTACATACAGTGCCGGCACTTGGAAGGGCACTTATAGGAAAGGATCAGACCGCCTGAATGCGGTTTTGGAATTTGCCTAATCATTCTTTAGTGGGAAACCACCACCTCTGAAGGTAAGACTCGAAAAGGTTATGCTATTCCGGGCAGCCTATAAAAATCAGCCACGAATTACACGAATCAAACAGAGCCACGAATTTCACGAATTGCACGAACATTCGAACTACTAATAGGGATTCGTGTGATCTGTGAAATTCGTGGTGGCATCTGATGCTTTACCAAGCCCGACGCCTCCCTTCGGGAGGTCTTCTCCGCGGTGATCCATCGGGAACATTTTATGCTGGATAGGATAAGCAGAGGAAGTGGCAACACGAGAACGAACGCGAGGTGCCTTTCTACAGAATTCGTGGGATACTCGAAGGCGAGCTGAAGGGATAACACAATGATTCCCGCATTCCCCTTCGATCCTATCAAGCGCTCGGAGGAAATCGAATCCCTGGTGATGCGCGGAGACCGGCGCCTCTACTACAGGTTTCGCTCTTCAGGGCACTACGGCGGTGTGGTGACCGCCGATACGGTCGGCTGCAACCTCCTGTGCGCCTATTGCTGGAACTACAGGAAGAACGAGAACCCCAGCCAGGGCGAGTTCTGCTCGACGGATGAGGTGGTTCTGAGACTGAGGACGGAAGCGGGCAGGACCGGCATTCGCAACTTCCGCATTTCTGGGGCCGAGCCCATTCTCGGGGAAAGGTCTGCAAGGCACCTTGCCGACGTGTTGAGCGCGTTCCCCGGAAGATTCATCGTGGAAACGAACGGGATCATCCTCGGATACAGCCCTGATCTGCTCGACCTTCTCCTGCCTCACAATCCGTACATCCGCCTCACGATAAAGGGAGACTGCCCGGAGCGGTTCGAAGAGATCACGGGCGCCACCGGTGCTGCATTCCGGTTTCAAGTAAAGGCTCTGAATGAGCTCCGCATGAGGGGAGGAACCTGCAGAATTGCCGCAATGGAAGGCGCTGTGGATTCGCGCGGGCTCAAGTGCGTTTTCCCCGAAGAAGGGATCGAATGGGAGGAGTTCCGCAACTTCGGGAATGCAGAGAGAAATCTCGCGCACCGAGGCGTAAAGCTCGACAGGGATTGACAGAAAGACCTCGGATGCCCAAGGAGACCAATTTTGCCAGAATAAGTGGAGATCAAATAGACAGCTTGATGTGCTGTTTCCGACGATTAGATGCGTTAAGTGTCCGAGTGACGCCGATGGCTTGCCCCGCCAATTTCCGTGGATGCCGTTTCGGGACAGTTGGGCAGGGCGAATCACTTGTCCGATAAGCCGGTTTTACGCTCTAGTTGCCACCCAACTGCAGATAGTGCTACCGAGCAGCTCTTCCCGAGGTAACATTCTCTTAGGGAATGGTCGACGGAGATAGGCATACTCAGACAATCAGCGCATTGAGCAAAATCACGGTAGGACTTGAAGATGCTGGAACTGAGTGCAAGACATCGAGCACGAGCACCGCCGATCCTCTCGAAGAGGCAGCTTCTTACGCTGCCATTCTCGTGCGGGCCAATCCGGCGATAGTTATTTTTTGATTGCGGCCAGGAGGCGGCGGACTTTTTTCCCGACATTCACAGCAGCTGGCGGATCGTAGTTGCCCAGGACGATTACCGTGTAGCCGGTTTCGCGGTCCATTTCCAGCAGCGTGTTGATTCCAGGCGCGCCGCCCGCGAACCCCAATCCGCCCCGCGTGCGCGGCCCGGGAGGCAGTTTGCGCGTGCTTGACGGCTCGACGCCCGTCATGATCCATTCCGTGTAAGCGGGCGACAGCAGCTTGTCCGATGCGAGCGCATTGGCGAAGCGGAGGAGATCTTCCGCCGTGGAGTATCCTCCACCGGCGGCGCTGCCCCGGGCCGGACGGCTGTATATGTTGTTGCGTCGGGGACCCGTCTCTCGTGCCATCCCTTCCCAGATCCGTGTGTATCCCGCGGCCAGATTCGGCACGGGTATGTCTGCCTCGTAGGAGTCGGTGTTTGTCATCCCGGCAGGCTCATAAATGTTTTTGCGGACATAGCTGTAATAATCTATTCCTGAAACGCGAGAGACTACTTCCCCGAGCACAACATAAGAGCCGTTGGAGTACTGTCGCTGTGTGCCGGGCTCGAAAGCGAGAGGCTGATCGGCGAACATGGGCAGAAAGTCCGAGTTGTGCCGGAAGGCATCCTTTGGTGTCGCATCAAACTTCTTTCCGAAGAAATCACCTATTCCGGACTGCATCTCGAGCAATTGGCGGATAGTGACTTTGGCCCTGGCGTCGGCATTCGGATAGTCGGAGAGATATTTCCCTAGCTTTTCATCGAGTGAGAGCATGCTCTTCTCGATGAGTCGGGTAATAGCCAGCCGCGTGAAGATCTTATTGATGGATCCCAGGTTGAATTTGGTGTCGACGCGGTTGGGTACCTCGAATTCCTTGCTGGCCAGGCCCCAGGCCTTCAGAAGCAGCGGTTTCCCCTCATGTGCGACGAGCACAACCCCGGAGAATTCGTCGGCGGCCGCCGCGGCGCTGACTGTCTTTTCGATCTCTGTCAGGGCCTCGGACTGGCTCATTGGGGGTGGCGGAGCGGCTAGGTCCTCAGGATCCGCCTCATCTATGCTCATTCCGCTCATAAAGTGCTCCGGTGCCGGGGTGAACTGGAAACCGATCCGGGCCAATTGACCCCGTTCCCCTTGGACGAATACGACCATCGAGTTGGGCGATGGAGACTCCACCTTCCGGAGCGTGACCGTCCCAAGCTCGCGATGAATCTCCATCCACCGCGCGGCACGGTCGGCCGGGGGACGTTGTTTTGCGGCCTCGGTGCCTATGCTTGCGGCGAAGAAGCGTTCGAGCTGAGAAGCTTCACCGCTGTTGAGAGCGGCCAGAAACGCCTGCACGCGCTGCCCCGCCGGGGTCGCCGGCAACTCAGGCTTTGCTTCCTCTTTCCTTCCTTGAACCGCGAATGCCGACGCCACAAGAACCCAAACCGCCAAAATCGTAACCCCTGCACTCCTGTGCGCTATCACCATGGAATCCCCCTATTTGATCCGCTACTGTATCAAACGTTCGCGCAGGGGTCTCCGTTGCATGAAATCAGTAGCAGAGACTGATGCAGCTCCGGAAATCCTCGCAATGGACTTGACAGCGGAGCGGGAGGCGGGATTTATTGCGGCAGGGGAGAATGCAACTATGCCAGATGAATCTCAGAAAAAAGAATGCATCGCGTGCAGGAAAAACACAGATGAGGTGCCCTTGTTTTCTCTCGCCTATCGCGGCTCCACCTTCTGGATCTGTCCTCAGCACTTTCCGGTGCTGATTCACCGCCCCGCCGACTTGATCGGACTTCTGCCGGGAGCGGAGAAACTCCGCCCCTCGGAGATCGAGGACTAATCCAAGACGCAGCCGCTCCTTCAATGCGCTGCTTCGGAGTCGCGACCATTCAGAGGTGGAAAGATGAGTCCGGGAAATTGAACAATTCAGGATCTCAGTGTCTCTTTGATGTCTTCAAAAGGACACCACAAAGACACAAAGGACACAAAGAAGCACGAAGAAGATCACTCATAGCGGAGAGCGGTGAGGGGGTCCACTCTCGTAGCCCGACGCGCCGGTATGTAGATCGCGCCGAGGGCCCAGGCCAGGAGAAGAAGGGAGACCAGAGCGTAGGTGGCGGGATCTGTCCGTTTCACCTCGAAAAGCAGGCCAGACAAGAGTCGCGTCGCAGCCAGCGCGCCAGCCAATCCCGTCGCGATGCCGACGATGACATAACGCGCGCCATGGCCCACGAACTGTCTGAGAATGTCGCGTTTCTGTGCGCCCAGAGCCATGCGGATGCCGATTTCATGCTGCCGTTGGCTTACCGAGTAGGACATCACTCCGTAAACTCCGGCCGACGCAAGCACCAGCGCCAGCGCGGCGAATATGCCGAGGAGCATTGTGTAAAGGCGGGGTTGCGCAATCGAATCGGCCAGCACCTGCTCCATGGTTCTGATGTCCGAGAGGGGCTGATCGGGCTGCACCTCCCGGATCCGTTTTCGAACAGCCCCAGCCATATCCATTGGATCGGAATGCGTGCGCACAACTAAAACGGTGTTTGGCGTGCCGAGGAACTGAAGGTAGGGCAGGTAAAGCTCACCTTGCGTAGCCGCGCTCAGGCCCGTGTGCTTTATATTGCCAACTACTCCCACCACCGGAACCCATGTCTTCAGTCTCAGCTGTTTGCCAATCGGGTTCTCTCGCGGCCATAACTGCCGAGCCAACGCTTCGCTCACGATCGCCACGGGTGGAGCATCGGCGGTATCAGATTCTGTGAATGCACGGCCCATGACGAGCGGAATTCCCATCGCGCGGAAATAGTCGGGGCTAACGGCACGAAACGGATAGGAGTGATTCTCTTCCGTCCCGTCATCGTGTATCACCTGAATAGTGAATGTTGCCTCGCCTCCACCCAGCGGAAGAACCGTAACCAGCCCCGCTGAGTGCACACCCGGAAGCGTTTGAATTCGCTGAAGTAGATCGGTGTAATAAGCAGGCTGCCGCTTTTTGTCAGGAACCTGGAAGGCCGGCATGGGAAGACGCGCTGTCAACACGTGGTCGGCCTTGAAGCCGGGATTGACTTGCAGCAGGTGATAGAAGCTTCGGAGCATCAGTCCCGCTCCAGCCAAAAGCACCAGGGAGAGAGCGGTCTCCGCAACGACCAGCAGGTTCCGTAGACGGCGCGAACCGATCCCGCCCGTTCCGCTCCTGCCGGTTTCTTTCAGTGTCTCGTTCAAATCAAGCTTTGACACCTGCAATGCAGGAATCAGGCCGAACACCACACTGCTGGCGATGGCGAGCAGAAGTGTAAAGGCGAGTACCTCGCTATCGATACTGGTCTGCTCCAGTCGTGGCAAAGTGGCCTTTTGCGAGAAAAGGGCGACCAGTGCTTTGTTTGCCCAACTGGCAAGAAGCAGGCCCAGTGCGCCTCCTAGGATGGCAAGGGTGAGGCTTTCCGTAAGCAGTTGCCGGACGATGCGGAACCGTCCCGCTCCCAGCGCGGTCCGGATGGCGATTTCCTTCGCCCGATCCGTGCCGCGCGCCAGCAGCAGGTTGGCGACGTTAAGACAGGCTATTAGCAGGACGAAGCCAACGACACCGAACAACAAAAGGAGCGTGGGCCGGGCTTCGGCCACCATCTTTTCCTGCAGCGGGCGTGCTGTCGCTCGCCACCCCTTGTGCGATTCGGGAAATTGCTGCGTGAGCAGACGGGAAACAGTTTCGGTTTCGGTTTGCGCCTGTTGCGGTGAGATTCCGGCCTTTGTGCGTGCATACACCATAAAGGCAGGCCAGTCGCGTTTTTGGCTGGCTTCCAACGACTCGAGGGAAGGGGGAATCCAGAATTCGCACCGGCTGTGGCTAAACTCGAATATCGGTGGCATGATTCCGATTACAGAATAACCATTGCCGTTCAGCCTAATCAGCTTCCCCAGGATGTTGGGGTCACCCCGGAAGCGCCGGTACCAGAGACGGTGCCCGATTATCACGAGTCGCTGTGCAGCCGGGCCGAAATCCTGATCCGAGAACCATCGACCCAGGAGCGGGGAAACTCCAAGCATGGGGAGGCATTCGCGGCCTACCTCCAGGCCAAACAACTGTTCGGGCTCATCGACGCCGCTGAGTATCATATTGGAGGAGCGCGCAGCCGCCATCTTCTCGAACACCTGCGTTCGCTCGCGCCAGGTGTCCAGATCAGGCGCCGAAAACCACTGCGACCCGCGGGAGGTCATGCCGCCGATCTCGTAGAGGCGCTCCGGGTTGGAGTAAGGTAGCGGGCGCAGCACCACTGCGTTGAGGACACTGAAGATCGCCGTGTTGGCACCGCTGCCCAGCGCAAGGATCAACACTGCGACGGCCGTGAAGGCAGGACTCTTCAGCAACATTCGCAGGCCGTAGCGAAGATCCTGAAAAACTTGGCTCATGGCAACTCCCTACGTGCCGGTACAGCCTTCCGCTAGAGCACGAGATCCCGTCCGGCGAGGTTGTCTCAAAACCCGCCCTGAATCCAGTGAGGATGGGCTTCAGCCCCTCCGCGTGACTTCATCAGGTGAAACAGTCATTTAACGCAAGCACCATCATTTTAGATAGATACGAGCAATGATTAGCTCGGTTCTTTCTTGGGGCTATAGGGGCGCGGGCTAAAGCCCGCCCCCACAAAGTGCTCGTTCTGGAGGTTTTGAGACAACCTCGGCGGCCTGGACCTACGCGGGCTCCGGCATCGTTGCGCTCACGCTCCGGCGCCACTCGTGCAGCATCGTGCGCAGTTCTGTGGCCTTTTCCGGCATCTTCGCCGTGAGATCGCTTCGCTCGGACAGGTCGTCCTTCAGGTTGTACAGCTCTACATTCATGTCTTCGAAGAATTCGATCAGCTTGAAATCTCCGGCGCGTACAGCTCCCGACGGGCGGTGTCCCGAACCGTGATAGTGCGGGTAATGCCAGAAGATCGCTTTGCGGGGCAGTTCGACAGCTTTGCCCTTGATCAGCGGAAACAGGCTCACAGCGTCCACGTGCTGCGTCGGGATCACTGGCAGGCTGGCCATCTGGAGCATCGTCGGGTAGAAATCAGTACTGATGACCGGAGCGGCGCAGGTGCTTCCTGGCTTGGTCACGCCGGGCCACCGGATGATCAACGGTTCACGGATACCTCCCTCGTAGAGCCAGCCTTTGCCGGCCCGCAGCGGCCGGTTTGAGGTTGGCAGGCTCCCCGCCGTGGACAGTCCGCCATTATCGGAGAAAAAGATGATGGCCGTGCGATCGTCGATCTTCAGTTCCCTCAGCTTTTCCAGCACTCTTCCGAGGCCGGTGTCTACGCTCTCGACCATGGCTGCGTAGTCGGGGCGACTTTGGCGTTCCCGGTTTTTCTTGTCGTGCTCCTGCGAAAATTCCGGACCTTCCGCCGCGGGCATCGACGCGAGCTTGCCTTCGTACTTCTTGACGAGTTCCTTTTTTGCCTGGATCGGCTCGTGCACTGCGTAGTGCCAGAGGTTGAGGAAAAAGGGTTTGTCCTTGTTCCTTTCAAGGAATCTGAGAGCCTCGTCGGTCAGGCGATCGGTCAGGTATTCGCCCGGAGGCCCATCTTCAAGGTTCTGCATTTGGTATGGGCTGAAGTAACCCTTGTGAGGATGTCCCCAGTTGTTGCCGGCAATGTTTATGTCGAAGCCTTGTTTGTCCGGGTAGTAGGGTGCGTCGCCGAGATGCCACTTGCCGACGTGGCAGGTCGCATAGCCTGCTGCCTTGAACGCCTCAGCAATGGTTTGCTCCGATAATGGCATCTGCTGCTCAAACGGGACTGCCTTGAGCTTGACGGACCGGTTTTCACCAGGTATCCAATCGGTGAGGTGCAGGCGTGCGGGATACTTGCCCGTCATAATACTTGCTCGCGTGGGCGAGCAGACGGGAGCGGCTGCGTAGGCGTTGGTGAAGCGCATTCCCTCGGCCGCGAGCCGGTCGATGTTAGGCGTTTCGTGGAACCGGCTGCCGTAACACGCGGCATCGGCCCACCCCATGTCGTCGACCAGAACGAAGATGAAGTTGAGCGGCTTCGCGCCTGCCGCGGTCAATGCCCAATGCGGCAGAGCGGCAGCGGCCGCCCCCATCCCGAGTGTTCTTACAAAATCTCGCCGCGTGCTCATCGCTCTTTCACCTTGCCCGTTTTCAGCCCAGCCTTCTCCAGGAGGCTCCGAAGAGCCTCGGGTCCGCCGCTGCCGACCTGATAATCCACGATGGTACCGTCGCGACCTATAAGCACGTGAGTAGGGAATGCGCTGATCTTATACGCAGAGACCAAATCCGTGCCGCTGGTTAAGGCGATCGCGTAGGAAACGCCGGATTTCTTGAGATACTGCTCCACGATTTCGCGATCTTCGGCGACGTCGAGGCCGATCAGGACGAGACCACTGTCGCGATACTCCTGATGCAGCTTGTCCAGCTCAGGCATTTCCTTGCGGCAAGGGCCGCACCAGGTAGTCCAGAAGTCGAGAAAAACAACCTTCCCCTTCAACTCGGCAAGATCGTGAGTTCTGCCATCGAGCGACTGGAGGCGGAATGTAGGCGCGGGCTTTCCGGCTAAATCAGGCTTGCTGACGCCGGGCATAGCGAAATCCGCCACCTCCTTCGCTCCCTCTGGGGGAGTGAAGTGAAAGAGCGAATCGGGAAGATCCACATCTAGCTTCAGAGAGATCATAGTCATTTTCTGCTGCATTTCCACGGGCGCAGGCATCGGACCGCCTTGCATCTTGCCGGACATGGCCATCTGCAATACTATTTTCAGATCCTTTGATATCCAGAACTTGGCCAAGCCGTCGGTCAACTCTAAGCCCTTCATTTGCGGCATCGAGAACTTGTCGATCTTGGATTCTAGCAGCCAGCAGTCGTACTCCTTGCCGCCTACTTTCACCAGCTCGGCGCGGAGAGTCTTTAAATCTTTGTACATCTGTTGAGGATCGGGCAGGTTGCTGATGCCCAAGCTCGCCAGCATGGATCGGGGTTCCGTCAACGCGGCCCATTTCGTGTATTGATTCAACATAGGGATATACAGCCAGGTGTACTCGCCGTCCGCTACCATGGTATTGGAACCACCCATCTGCGATTTGGATTCCATCCTCTTCCTGTCTGGATTCACCGCAGAGGCGGAGAGGGTGATGGTCATCTTGAAAGGGTTTCCGCCCGTGCTCATTTCCACGGCCATTTCCATCTCGTATTGATAGCTGCGAAACTTGTTGAACGCCTCTCCGCTCTGCTTAAGCAAGTCTTTGGCGTCGGGCGGCGTCTGTGCAAAAAGCGGCAGCATCAAAGTGAGTAATGCTGTTGCGAGTCTCATTGGGTTCCTCCGGTTTTCCTGCGGCATAGAATGGGACTATGCCAAAAGCGAGTACGAAAGGGCATCCAGGCATAGACACAAGCAGTATCGAGACCCTACTGGCCAGGCTCAAAGACCTCATTCCACAATGAACCGCTTATTTTGTAATTCTTCGTATCCTTCGTGTCTTCGTGTTGTTCTTAAAAAAACAACACGAAGGCATAGAGGACACAAAGAATCAGCCTTCATTTTTCGGTTTTGAAATAGCCTTCCGGCACTATCCAGAAGCTCTCCTTCCACGATCCGCCTGGCGCTATACTCTGTAATTCCTTGTAGATTCCGGCTTGCGCCAGATTGAAGGCATTGGTGATCCCGACCATTGGCTCGAAGCAGACGAAGTCACGTCCCGGGGGTGCGAAAACGACTGCCACGTAATACTTAGGCCCGAAAATTACCCTGATCTTCTGATTCTCGCCCTGCACCCAGAACTCCGCCCTCCCGGCGGAGTCTCGAATCAGATTGCTGAATCCATCGTCGAGGCGGAAACCGCGCAGAGGCTGCGGATCAGACAGGATTGCAGGCTTGGTTTCTCCTGTTGGTATTAGTGTCTCGGATACCTCCACGTGGTCCCGTGCGGGAACGTGCAGTTTCCAATCGTCGCGGGGAGAGTCGTCAATCCGGTAATAAGTGTGATAACCGAGCGAGAGGGGCATCGCTTCGGTTGACAGATTCTCGACAGCTGTTTCCACTTCAAGGGTGCCGTCCTTCAAGCGATACGTCATTTCGATATTGTGCGCGAAGGGAAACTGCGCCATCCAATCCGGACGCCGCCAGAATTCGAGCCGCGATGTCACACTGGCGGAGCGACTGTCGGCTCTGATGCTGGTCACCTTCCATTCCTTTGCATAGACGACCAGTCCGTGGATAGGTTTGTGATTGTTGTCGTAGCGGAAGTTTTTGAGCTCCGGATTAAGCAGATACTTTTTGCCGTTGGCCCAGTAGGCATCCCCATCGATCCGGTTCGCCCAGGGCGCCAGGAGCGGATTGCCTATCTGAACGGGTTTGTCCTGTAACTCCTTGAGACTCCGATAGGGCGACCACAAGATATGCTTGCCGTTTACCTTTATCTCGTAAGCGTTGTTGCCGAGGGATGGGACGATGGACACTTCAATTTTGTGTGCAGCATCCTTGAGGCGGATCACGTCGATCCCGTCTATGTTTGCTCGTTCTGCAGAATAGTTGCTTGCTTGTGCCATGGCAGGTACCAGAACAACAGCGAAAATGAAGCGGTTCATAAGTTTTTCACTCCGCGATCTCCGTGTCTCCGTGGTGCTAGTTTTTTTGCCACGCCGGTAGCGAAACCGTGGTGCGGTAGTTTGATTCGTTATAGTCGGGATTGCGTATCGGCTTATAGATCCGCCTTTCAGTGAAAGGCCGGTCCTGCGTGTAGATCCAGACACGCTCGCTGTCCCATAAGATGATCTCGTCTCGGGCATCGCCGGCAAGATCAGCCACGTAGCAGGCGAGATCGGGATGGCCGTCATCGGGGAACATGACCACGCGCCGCAGCTGCCCGTCGATCATGCCGCCTTCGCGGACGTTGCCCGACAGCAAGGCAAACTCCTGGCCGTCGCCTCGCCAATTCACCGGCAGAAGCGGGCTCCCGCTGTGGATGGGTTCTTCCTGTGCCAGGATGTTCCCCTCGAAGTCGAAAAGCGTAACGATGCCGGGATTTCGCCAGAAATTAACCGTCATCAACTGCAGGCCCGGCAGATCCGGACGGTACTTGGCGATACTGGGGCTCTGCGCATGCCCGATGCGCACGTGTTTCAGGATGTTGCCTTTGAGGTCCAGCATCAGGTAGCCTTCATCGCTCCCGCAGACGTAGGCACGAATCTCGCCTTTCGGATTGCCACTGAAATTGCCGAGTGCTACACCGTCGGCGTGGTCTTTCAGATCCTTGTCTCTGCTCCAGAGCATCCGCCCGTCCGGGCTCCAGAGGGCATAACCGATGATGAACTCCTCACGGCCATCGCCATCTACGTCGAAGGGGAACGGGTAGTGGCCCGTCTGACCCTGCCCGCTCCGGAGGAGCTTCAGCTTGTTGTCGAATAGCCAGAAAGTGCGATAGCGATCCTTGATGAGGATCTCGTGACGCCTCCGGTCTCCGGAGAGGTTGAGGAACAGGATCGAGTCGCCGACCTCCATTTCGTAGGGTCTTTCCTTGTTGTCCGCAGGTGCTTCAGGCATCCACGCCCATTGCAGCAGCTTGCCCGTGCTGCCTTCCAGTATCTGGATCTTGAAATCCTTGACGAGCACGACCTCGTTCTTCCCGTCGCCATTGACGTCGTGAATCTGAAAGGGCGTGTCGTTGGCGAGGACATCGTTGTACGGATCCGGTCGTCCGATCTGCCAGAGCACTTTTCCGTCCAGGTTGACTGCTGTCAGGCAACTGATGTGGTCGAACGAATTTTTCGACGCCTTGCGCACGTTTTGCGCGATGAGCATGTCGGCCAGGCCATCGCCGTCGAGGTCGCCGATGCGAACGTTGCGCCCCGCGCCGAAGCCGGGTGTGTTGAACTTCTTCCAGAGCTTCGGCTGCGGATTATCGGCGCGCAGGCGCGCGAGCTCCGCTTCACGGGCGGCGATTCGTTCGCGGATGAGGCGCTCGGTCTCGGCGGCAGCATTGACGCGCACATCCTGAAACCGCGCGGGGATGTTGGAAGTCAGGCCGATCTTCCCCTTCAGGATCTCGCCATCTCTGGCTTCGAGCATCAGCTTGCCGTCGACATAAGCGCGGATGGCTGGCCCGTCGTTCTCCACCTTCAAGGCATAGTAGCGCCGTGTGTCATAGGCAAACTCGGCCGAACCAAGCTCTCTCCATTCCGCGACTCGGTATTCCTTCTCTATGGGCAGGCGAAGTTGCAAGATAGCCTTCTTGCCTTCCGTCAGCGCGAACAGGTAGTAGTGCCGGTTGGTGTGATAGCGGAAGGCGATGCCGGCCATTTCGCCGAGCGACAGGGGCCGGACCTTGACCTCGAGCGCGTAGTCCCTCCACTCTGGGTCGCCTGCGACCATGAGAGGGCTCATCCATCGGGCGGAATCGTTGACGGTGTGCTGCTCTAGATAGGGTTTCCCGTCCTCGTCTCCCCCCGCCCAGACGTCGTCATGGACGATCGCGTTTGCCCAGGGATTCACAGGCACGCCCCTGTGGGCCAGGTAGTGATACTCCTGGATCGCGTTGGTCAGTTGCTTGACAGGTTCGGAGAGCACGCGCGGCGATATCCGGGAAAAATCATCGCGGAATAACTCTGTCGCAAAGGAAACCCGAACGAGAAGGGTTAACAAGGCCAAGGTGATCAATCTGGGTGCCATGGGAAACCTGAGTAAGCGGTTCACGGATTGCATTGCGGTCTTTGTGTCATCGTGGTGTTTTTAAGGACAACACGATGACACAAAGAACACGAAGACTCACAAACCAGTCGCCCTAAGCCGCCGCCTTAGGAGAAGACTTCCTGGCCACCGCCAGCGTGATTCCTCCAATGATCATGCCGACCACCATGACCATAACCACCCAGATGACGGCGTTGCGCACTGGAATCCAAAGGAATCCCTGAAGGAAACCTATGCTTGGGTCGATATTGCCCCCCATCTTCGGCGTGAATCGGGGAGCGTTCCACCTGAGGAAATAGGCGATCATGTAGGTGGCCATGACCATCAGGCGAGTATAGACGCCAAACAGAAGCACGTCCTTGAAGAGCCCTTTGAACGGGCTCGCTTCTCCGGCTGAGGCGATCCGAAGTGCGAAGCAAATCGGCAGGAGGAAATACAGCCACGCGACTCCAAAGATGAGGTTGACCCTCCCAGGGGCGCCCACCTGCTCAAGGACAATGCGCAGTATCACGATTACCGCGGCAAGGATGACGCCCGCCTTCATTATTCTTCCAGTGCTCCGATCGTTCGACATATTTCCACTCCCTCCCGTTTTTTGCTTTGGACAGTCTCAAGTAAAGGTGTTTCCGGTTCCGCTTGCGGGACCGACATTGATAAACATCATATCACTATCTGTGCCCAAACGACGCAGCCTTGTAGGGGCGACCTGGGCATTTGGTGTCCAGCATTTAATCCCGATCTTCCCAGCCAAGCTTTTCCCATCTGGAATGGATCATTCTCTCCGCGGAGAGCGTAGAAGAAAAACTGGACACGGATTTGCACGGACTTCACGGATCGGACGGGCTTTTGCTGCCGGCAAAAGCTCGCGCAAACTGATCACAAGCGGAGATCTGTGACAATCTGTGCAAATCTGTGTCCGATTAGGTCTGCTGGCTGACCTCGCGTTTAGCTTTCGCCAACCAATCAGGATTGAGCGTGACGCCCCATCCCGGACCGGCGGGGATCGGAACATTGCCAGCGCGTACTTCGAGCGCAGGTTTGTACAGATCCTTGGTCCACGGGTCGTTCTCGATAGTGAACTCAATATGGGGGCCCGCATTCGGGAGAGCGCCCATCAGGTGCAGCGTAAAAACTGTGACCAGGGACAGGTTCGCTGAATGGGGAACGCACTTCAATTTGGCCTTTTCCGCCATGGCCGCGACACGCAGCGCCCTAGTAATTCCTCCTATGTAGCAGATGTCTGGTTGGACGATGTCGACGGCACGCATCCGAATCATCCGCTGCCACTGGGCGAGATCGTTGTCTTGCTCGCCGCCCGCCACGGGGATTTTCAGCGCGTCCGCGACCTGGGCAGTCCATTCCAACTCCCAATAGGGGCAAGGTTCCTCGAAATGGCTGAAGCCGTGGTCTTCCAGCATCCTGCCGACGAGGATTGCCTTGGGCGGCGTGTAGCAGCTGTTGCCGTCGGCCTTTAAGGCAACCTGGTCACCCACGGCCTTGCGGACCGCCGGGATCAGCGCTTCGGTGCGTCCAGGCCATTGGTCTTGATCGTGTCCGCACACCTTGCCGACTCTCACCTTGAATGCCCGGAATCCCTGGCTGTCCCTGAGCTGCGCAAGACGCCTGGCTTCCTCCTCGGGTTTTATCGTCCGGCTCATGCTCGAGCCATACACCGCCATTGGACGGAGCTTGCCGCCGAGTAGTTCACACACGCTTTTTCCTTCGTGTTTGCCCAGAAGATCCCAGACGGCCGTGTCGAAACCCGCGAGGGCGCGGCAGACGAAAGACCAGGGGAACTTGTAATTGTCCTCGACACTCCGATCCACGATCGCATCGATATCGGCTGGATCCTGCCCAAGTCCTGCATGTGCAATTTTGCGGTGGAGCACCGTGGCTGAGATGTCGGCGTCGAAAGGCGCGATCTGGCCGTAGCCCTCAGAACCATCATCCGTGCGAATACGCACGATGCTGAGGTTGGTGCCCTGCGTAAAAGTTTCAATGCTTTTGATTTTCAAGCCGCTTTTCCGGCTAAGCACAGGTAGCCGTCTGGCGAAGCCTCCAATTACCGGCGGTAGATGTTCTTTTTGGACGGCGGCGTCTGATCCGGTCAGCGAACCTGCCGCAATTCCGGCAGCCGCGACGGTCTTAATAAAGTGGCGACGATTGTTTTTCATATCAAGCTCTCCATGTCGGGCACGCTGGGTTCATCAGTCATCGGGAACGCAGTATACTTCGAAACTGATGTCCGGGTGCGATGTTATAACCACAGAGACACTGAATCCACAGAGAGGTCTTCCA
>Ga0315279_10006481_pt1 | contig 14776 bp, 11 predicted proteins | sample YL17G06_20_MG_FD_203694 | JGI IMG/M metagenome (GOLD analysis project Ga0315279, IMG submission 203694) | Sediment microbial communities from Yellowstone Lake, YNP, Wyoming, USA - YL17G06_20 | ecosystem: Environmental > Aquatic > Freshwater > Lake > Sediment | place: USA: Wyoming | collected... | reverse complement strand
CCCTATGCGGCCATCGCCAAGGAACTTGTCCCTGACCGGCCTGGATTCGAGCCCTATCCCAACGCACCCTCGTCGCCGTAGGTCTTTCGCCTCTTGCCGATCGGGCGAATAATCGCTGTAGTACTAGCCTGAATGCATGGGATCGCCGGGGTGCGCGGGAGCCTGCTGCAGGACGAACCCCGCCGCCTCGGTTCGGTTGCGCGCGCCCAGCTTGGAAAGAATGTTCCCGACATGATTCTTCGCCGTGTTGAGGCTGATGTTGAGTTGTCGTGAGATCTGAGAATTGGAAAGCCCGCTTGCAAGAAGGCCCAGGACCTCCCGCTCACGGTGGGTAAGGCCGTGCTGAATCGGTGAAGGAGCAGCGGGACGCTCTTCTACGAGTGCGGGCGCGATTTCGGGAGCGAATGTGGGGAGGCCTGCCAGGGACGATCGTATGGCTTCCGCAAGCCTGTCCGCGGAGATGTTCTTCAACAGGTAGCTGGTGGCGCCGGCGCGGATTGCTGATCTCACGAGTTGCTCGTCCTCGAAGCTCGAAAGCGCTATGATTCGCACGCCGGGACGCCTTTCATGGATGAGCCTCGTTGCCTCAACGCCGCCCATCCCCGACATGACAAGGTCCATGAGCACGACATCAGGCGCGAGCCTGGTACACAGCCGCACGGCATCCTCACCGCTCGCCGCCTCTCCCACCAGCTGCATGTCGCGAAATGCCTTCAGGAAAGCCGCGAGGCCCTCCCGCAGCATGTCGTGGTCGTCGACGATCACCACTCTGATCCGCTTCGATTCCCTTCTCATGATTGACCTCGCCATGTCAGCGCGGAGATTCCCCATGGCGCGTGGTGTGCCGACCACTCGCGGGCCACCGCAGCATCACGGCTGTGCCCGCGCCGATGCCGCTCTCTACCTTGAGCGTGGCCAGAATCGCTTCCGCGCGCTCGCGCATGATATCCATACCCAGATGATCGGGAGAGTGGTCGTTCGGGTCGAAACCGCGGCCGTTGTCCCTGATCCTGAGGGCTACGCGATCGGGTCCTCCGCGGAGGCGCACCCATGCACGCGACGCCTGGGAATGCCGCGTCACGTTGTTGAGCGCCTCCTGCGCGATGCGGTAGACCACCACCTGTACGTCGGGAGGCAGCGAGCAGGAACCCTCGACGGTGAGAGACATCCTGATTTTTTTGCGGCTCATTGCCGCGTCGATAAGGTGGCGCACAAGGTCCTCGACCTTGGCTCCCGTCAGTGCGGCGGGCCGCAGCTCCAGAAGGAGGGCCCGCATCTCGACGAGCGCTCCCTGGGTCAGCTGGCGCAGGCGTGAGAGCGCGCCCCGTCCCTCCTCGCGATTGTTGGCCCACAGCGTGGGCAGCACGTCCGCAAGGAGGCTGACGGTCCAGAGAGTCTGGCTCACCGCGTCGTGCAGATCGCGCGCCAGCCGTTGGCGCTCCTCCAGGGCGGCGGTTGCCTGCGCGCGTTCGTAGAGGAGCGCGTTCTGAATGGCGATTGCCGCCTGGTCAGCGAAGGCTCGGAGGCGATCGCCATCGGCGTTCTGGAAGAAGCCCGGTGTCAACCCGTACAGGTTGATGAAGCCAATAACCGCATTCTCGATCAGTATGGGCGTGCCAAGGTAGGAACGCACCCGGCTCTCGCCAGGCCGGGCAACCCAGAGCGCCGACGTTCCCGTGTTCTCGATGATGAGGGGTTTCTTTGTCTCCATCATGCGCTGGAGAGAGGGCAGGGATTCCAGCGGGAAAGACTTGCTGAAATCCTTTGCAGGAACTCCGTTCTTTCCCGGGTCGCGGCGACGCACGATGGTGGCTGTCTCGCCCTGCACCATGATGATGTTCGCCGTGGAGTGGGGAACCACCCTGCCGATTTCAGAAAGGATGCGATCGAGCACCTGATCCGGCTCGAGGGTGCTGTTGATGACCGCTGCGGTGTCGCGCAGGGCCTCAGCGAGCGTCCGCTGCTCCCGCTCCGTCGCCTCCACTTGCTTGCGCTCGTTGATCTCCTGCTTGAGCAGGGCATTCGCCTCCTGGAGGTCCGCCGTGCGCTCTTTGACCCTGAGATCGAGCTCGTCATGAGCGCGCTGGAGCGCCTCCTGGGTCAGCTTGCGCTGGGTAATGTCTTCGAATGTCCCGAGAATCCCGATGACTCTGCCCTCGGAATCGTGAAGGGGGATCTTGTTCGTATCCACCCAGGCCCTGTGACCGTCCGCCTGGAGTTGCGTCTCCATGATATGGAACTCGGGCCTGTTGTTTGCCATCACCCGCGCATCGATCTTACGGTACCAACTCGCTTCCTCATGGGCCCAGGGCATATCGTAATCGGTCTTGCCTATAATGTTTTCCGTGGAGCCGACCCCTGCCGCAATCGCAAAGGTCATGTTGCAGCCGAGGTACTCTGAGTTTCTGTCCTTCCAGAAGATCCCCTGCGGAATGTTGTCGAGAATCAACCTGAAAAGCTGCGTGACGCCGCTGAAATCGTCGAGCTTCACTTCTCCCACCCGCATGACGGATCTCTCCCTCATCGTTGCCGTCGTATCATAGCAGACGAGGCTCCCTTGGAGCCAGAGCAGCAATTGTGCAAGGAAGGGGGAAGTGAGGTCGCGGGGCAGCCCGCGGCGTGCGGCCGTTTCAGCCCGTGGTCTCGATCTTCTTCTTTCCCCCGTAGAAGTCCCACCATGGCTTTGCGCCCTTGGCCAGGACCTTGTTCAACGCCTCGATGTTCTTCACTCCCCGATCCTCGAGCCACGCAACCAAGGCATCGTAGCCCTTGCTGGCGTACACGGGGATGCCGTCCTGCCAGGTCGCCCGGCCGCAGAGAACGCCCGAGAAGGGCGTGCCTGCTTCCGCGGCCAGCTCCAGGGTCTCGCGGAAAACGTCGTCGGTGACGCCTGCGCTGAGGTAGATGAAGGGCTTGCGGGCGACGCTGGCCGAATCCTTGAAGTGCTGCATCGCCTCCTTGCGGGTGTATGCTGTCTGCCCCGCGTAGGCCCGGGTTCCTTCCACGAAGGCCAGGTTCACGGGCACCTCCACCTTGAGGATGTCCACCCCGTAACGCGGGAGTGAAAACTCTTCCATATAAGACTTCACGTGGTGCGGCTTCACCTTCGCGAACTCCAGGCTCTTCGCATCTCCCACTGCATCGTCATAGGCGATGATCTCGAGGAAGAATGGCACGTCGTTGGCCGCGCACTCTCCGCCAATGCGCTCGATGAATGCCTTCTTGATCCCGTTGACCTTGTCCGGATGCGAGGGATTGTAGTACAGGAGGATCTTGATGGCGCTGGCGCCCGCCTCAACCAGCCGGCGCACGCTCCACTCCGGCAGCAGGTCAGGGAGCCGACTGTCGTCCTTCGTGTCGTAGCCGGTCTTCTCGTAGGCCAGCAGGACACCGGTTCCCTTTGCGCGCACCTTCACCGCAGGCAGCCCGAACTCGGGGTCCAGCAGGATGGCGCTGGCGTGCTTTGTAAGCACCGCAGTGACCGCCTTCTTGAAGTCCACCAGGTCCTGGGGGGTCGCCGGTGCTCCCCTAGCCTTGGCGATGGCTTTCTCCAGCGAGCCTCGCTGGTCCATTGCCGCAGCGGCGATCACTCCCGCGTCGTTCGCGCACGAGTTGATGCCCGCAACCTTCCCTTTTCCCAACTTCACTGCCATATGTGTCTCCTGTCAGCTCAAAAGCTAAGCACTCCCCTCGACGCAGTCAACCTTGGCCGTTACTATTGCCGGACATGCCCGACCTCGAGCAGGACACCACGCTCCGGCTGCCGCGCGTCACTGTGCTGAAGGCATCCGCGGGGTCCGGCAAGACGTTCCGGCTCACCCAACGCTACGTCCAGTTCCTCCTCTCCGCGAAGATCCCGAAGAACGAGCTACGAAACCTCATGGCAATCACCTTCTCCAACAATGCCTCCGGGGAGATGAGGAGAGACGTGCTGGAGTGGCTGAAGCTCCTCTGCCTGAAGGATCCCGAGAGGCTGAGGGAGATGGCCGAGGTCACATCGGGTGGTGAGGAGCGCATTTCCCGCAGGGCGGGAGAGCTGATCGAGAACATCTTCAGCAATTTTTCCGAGTTCCAGGTCAGGACCATCGACAGCTTCATGTCCTCCGTGTTCCGGGCTTCTGCCATTGACTTCGGGTTCGGTCCGGATTTCGAGGTCGTTCTGGACGCACAGCCCCTCGTGGAATACGCATGGAACCTGTTCCTGCGGGAAGCGCAGGCGGGAACCGGGAATGCGCGCCTGCTCGACCAGACCATGGAGTCGATCCTCGAGTTCAAGACCTCCAGCGGCACCTTTCCATGGGACCCGTCCACCCCGCTCCTGGCGGAGATCAGGAAGATCGAAGAAAAGCTCTCCAACATGGACGAGACTCCCATCGTGGAGGATCCGGGACCGTTCCTGCGGGACGCGGAGCACCGAATCACGCAGGCATTTGAATCAGTGGAGCGCCTAGTGGAGCGCTCGGGGCTGGAGCCGCACGGCAACTCGACCTTCCAGGGCAGGCTCGCCGCCGTCCGGGCCGGACGGTTCAGCGACCTGCTCGCCGGGTCCATGAGAAACGGCCCGGTGAAAAAGCCGCCGAAGGGAAATGCTGCCGGTGCGGACATCTACGAGCGCATCGAGACGGCGTGGCACGAGACGGGAGCCGCGGTGGACGCATACGCCGGGGCGTGGGCGCGTGCATTCTACCTGCCCTTTCTCCGTCTGCACCGGGAGCTGTCCTCATCGCTTGAAAAGGTGAAGCGCAGCCAGGCGAAGATTTTCATCGGCGACATCGGCAGGCGCCTCGGTGACTACCTCGTGGACGACGTGGTCCCCGACGTGTATTTCAGGATCGGCGAGCGCATCTGGCACTACCTCGTGGACGAGTTCCAGGACACATCACCCCTGCAATGGCGGACGCTCTTCCCGCTGGTGGAAAACTCCCTGGCCATGGAGGGAAGCCTGTTCGTGGTGGGAGACACCAAGCAGGCCATCTACGGCTTCCGCCAGGCCGATTACACGATCATGCGGTCGCTGGAAGCGGCGAGCCCGTTCGCCTCGGCGCCGCGCGACGTGCACGAGCTTTCCACGAACTGGCGGAGCAGGCCGCGCGTGGTCGACTTTGCAGCTGCCGTCTTCCGCGACAGGGCTGCGGCGGACTCGAAATACCGTGAAGCCGCGCGGCGAAGCGGGCTGGATGACTGGCACCAGGCGGCGCGGGAGGACGGCGGTCACGGCTACGTCGAGGTGGAAATCCTGGAGCGTGACGACGAGAACCCGCCCGAGCGCGAAAAGCTTCAAGCGGTCATGAAGGACCTGGAGGCGCGCGGCTACGGCTGGGGCGACATCGCGCTGCTGGCGCAGAGAAACGCGGACGTTGTGCGCGCAACCTCGTGGCTCAACGACATGGGTGTGCCCTTCATCTCCTTCAGCTCGCTGGACGTGAGGACGCGCACCGTGGCAGGAGAGATGCTCGCGCTCCTCTCATTCCTGGATTCGCCGCCCGACGACCTGGCCTTTGCCACCTTTGTCCTGGGGCGGATTTTCGCGCGCACCCTCCGGGCCCGGCATGGGCCGGATCCGGCGGCGGTGCGAAACCTTCTCTTCGAGAGCCGTTCCAATCGTCCCTTGTACAAGGCCTTCCAGCGTGCATTCCCCGGCCTTTGGAAGTCGTGCTTTGCCGGGCTCTTCCGCTCCGCCGGCTACCTGCCGCTCTATGACCTGGTGAGCGAAGCGTGCGTGCACTTCGACGTGTTCTCCCTCGTCGGGGAGGAGGAGGCGACGCTCGCCAAGCTCCTGGAGGTGGTCAAGGAGTTCGAAGGCTCGGGCGCGAACAGCCTGCGGGAGTTCCTCGGCACCGCGCAGGACGACGTGGGCGCGGACAGCGCGGCAAAATGGGCGATCGACGTGCCGCGCAGCGCCCCCTCCGTGCACGCAATGACCATCCACAAGGCGAAGGGTCTGGGCTTTCCCGTCGTGGTGGTCCTGCTCTACGGGGAATCCAGTCATCGCTTCGAGTACTCGATTTTAAGGGATGGCGATGAGGACAGCTCGGGCTCCCGCACCGGCGTGAGGCTCGTCAAGATTACCCAGGATCTTGCCCGGCGCGATCCTTCCCTGCGCGAACTGTACGACGAGGAGACGATGAAGGCCGACGTGGATCGGCTCAACCGGCTGTACGTAGCGCTCACCCGGGCAAAGCGCGAGATGTACGTCATCGGCGTCAAAGGCCAGAGGGACACCTATCCCTTCGACCTGCTCCCCGCCGAATCCTTCGCGCCGTCCCGCGAGAAGGGCAGACCCGAGGCGGCAGCCGGTGCGCACGAACGCCCCGCGGAGCTCTCGCACAAGGCAAAGCCCGTGGCCGTTGGGTTCGGCGGCGGTCCCCTGGGTCGGGAGGAACGCAGGCGCGGAGAGCTTGCCCACCGGATGCTGGAGCTTACGCTTCACGCAGGCCCGGAATTGCTGAAGCAGCTCACCGCCGCGGCGGAGCGCGCAGCACAGGAAGCGCGGGGTTCCGCCGCTGAGGCGCAGGCCCTCGTGCCTTGCCTCGTTCGTCTGCTCGGCGTGGCAGATATTGCCGACTGCTTCACGCAGAAAGCCGGGAGAACGATCCTGGCCGAGCAGGAGCTGTGCGATTCCGAGGGCAGGCTTGTCCGCATGGACAGGGTCGTCGTCGATGAGCGTCAGGCCATTGTCATCGATTTCAAGACCGGCGCAGAGGATCCTGCCCCGCACGAAGCGCAGGTGAGGGACTACATGAGGATCCTCTCCGAGGTGTACCCGGGCAAGCAGATCGCGGCGCTCCTTGCATACGTGGACCTCGGAACCGTGCGGAGGATCACGTGAGCGTGACACTCTTCCCGGCCGGGGCAAACCTGGTTGAAGAGGTGGCCCGGCGCATCGAAGCGGCCGGCGATCCTGCCGATGCGCTGGTGATCTTTCCCGGCAAGCGTCCGGGACACTTTCTCCGGCAGCGACTTGCACACAAGAAAGATTCGAGCCTCGTTCCCCCGCGGATCCTCTCTATGGACGAGCTGGTGGACGGGATATTCGAGGAGCGCGATGCGCGCCAGGGCAGGGTCCGGCCCAAGGCGGAGCCGATCGATGCGGTGGCAATCCTGTACGACATCCAGGTTGCGTCTGAGGACCCGGTGGGCGGGGCGGCGTTCATGAGCCTCGACAGTTTCTTCCCCCTGGGTCTGAAGATCCACGGAGACCTCGAAGAGCTCCTGATCGAAAAGGTGAAACCCGCCGACGTGGCGGGCGTTCAGCCCATGGTGGAGGAAGAAGTGCCTGCCCGGGCCCGGCAGCGCCTCCGAACCCTCGCCCATTTCTACGAGGAGTTCTACCGCGCAGTGGAGAGCAAGGATCTTTCCACGCGCTCTTCGCGATACGTGGAAGTCTCCGGGGCGCTGGAGCCGGGGGAGATCCCCCCGCTGGCCGCACGCGGTCTGATCATCTTTGCGGGCTTTTTCACGCTCACTCGGGCCGAACGTGAAATCTTCCGAGCGACGGCAAAGTGGCCGTCAGTACAGCAGATCTTCCACGACGGCCCGGGCATGCGAAAAAGGCTGGAAGGCTTTGCAGCTTCAGCCTTGTCTTCTGCTCCGCCGGCGACCGCAGTTCCCCGGCCGCAAACCCAATTCTCCAGCAGCCCGGACACTCATGGGCAGGTCTTTGCACTGAACGCCCTGCTCGAAGGGGCGGACAGCAACACGCTCATCGTGCTGCCATCCCCCGAGACTCTCTTTCCGCTCCTTCGGCACTGCCTTTCGAGGTTCGAGCCTGAGAGCTACAACATCTCGCTTCCCTACCCGCTCCAGCGCACGCCGCTGTACGGGTTCTTCAACAACCTCATGGAAGTCGTCGGCTCGATGGACGGTCCGCGGGTGTACATTCCCGCCTATGTCTCCTTCGTCCTGCATCCCTACGTGAAGAACACCAGGCTCGGCGCATCGGCGGAAGCCACCCGGGTCCTTTTCCACGCACTGGAGGAGCACCTGGAAAAAACCCGTACGCGCAGGTTCATGACTATGGAAGAAATTGAGGCGGATACCTCCCTTTTTGAGGACGCGGCCGACAGAATCGCGGAAGACGGCAAGGGGCCGACGGCCGCAGCGCTCCGCGCCCATCTCGTCGACATCCACACCCGGACCATCGGAAGCTTCCGGTCCTTCAGCTCCGTGCGGGACTTCGCCGAGCGATGCATCGCCCTCATTGCCTGGGTGCAGGAACAGAGCACGGCCCGGGACCACCCGTATTTCACGCCGTTCTCGGAGTCCTTCGTGCAGTCCCTGGACACCATTGCCCGGTCCCTTATGGCGGAGAAGACCTTCACGGACACGCAGAGCTATTTCACCCTGCTTCGAAATTACCTGCAGGCACGGCACCTCTCATTCCCCGGCACTCCCCTTCACGGCATGCAGGTGCTCGGCGGTCTTGAAACACGGTCCCTGCAATTTCAACGGGTCTTCATCCTGGATGCGAACGAGGGCGTTTTCCCCGAGGCACGGCAGGAGAACACCCTCCTGCCCTTCCCGGTCCGCCAGGCCCTGGGCCTCTCCACCTACCGGGACCAGGAGGATATTGCCGCCTACCACTTCGAGCTGCTCGCAGCGGGAGCCCGGGAAATGCACCTGTTCTCCGTGGACGGCGCCGACAAGGAAAGGTCGAGGTTCGTCGAGCGCCTTCTCTGGGAACGGCAGAAGGAGCAGGGGCTTCGCGATGAGCGCGGGCTCATCCGATCCATCAGCTACAACGTCAACCTCACCAACGCGCCGCCCGCGCCGATCCCGAAAACTCCCGAGGTCGCCGCGTGGCTTGCGACGATCGATCACAGCGCGACCTCACTGGATGCATACCTTCAGTGCCCTCTGAAGTTCTACTACCGCACCGTCCTCCGTCTTTCCCCGCGTGAAGACCTCTCGGGTGAGATCGAGGCAGTCGAGATCGGGACATTTGTGCACGCAGTCCTCTTCCGCTACTTCGAGGGCCGGACAGGCCGGGCCCTCACATTCTCAGATGTGGATCCTGCCGCCATGACCTCCGTGGTCGACGAGCTGTTCGTGAAGCATTTCGGCTCCGCAGAAACAGGCGCCAACCGGCTGCTTCGAAACCAGGTGAACCGCCACCTCCGGGATTTTCTTTCCGGATATCTCCGACCGCTCGTCGGGTCCTACCGGGTGGAGATCAAGTCTCTCGAGCACGATGTGAAGACAAAGTGGAAAGGCTTTTCCCTGCGCGGCAGGCTCGACGTGGTCGAAGAGCGGGACGGAGAGTCCTTTCTCATCGACTACAAGAAATCGGCTGACAAGTCGTCGTACCGGATGAGGCTCGACCGTCTCTCCCTGGAGGAACGGGAGAGCTGGTACCGGGCTATCCCCACTCTTCAACTTCCCTTCTATATAATCCTTCACGCGGCGGAAACAGGCACAGCCCCTGCTGACGTCCACGCCATGTTCCTTCTCCTTGGCCGCACGCTGATGGACTCCGGCATCGAGCTGCCTCTCTTCGAGGAACAGGCCTCCGTCCATGAGTCCTGGCCCGTCCTGGAGAGGGTGATCAGGGACCTGCTCCAGGAGATCGTCTCACCCGATGTGCCTTTCTCCCCCCCGCCCGACCTGCGCGCCGTTTGCCCCCGCTGTGATTTCACCGCCATCTGCGGCACAGGCTGGCTGAAGAAGAGCTAGTCTGCGCGACGCCGTTCCCGAATCAGAAGGAGCAGAATGACTCCCGCTATCGGGAAGAGACTCGAGAAGAGGAGCGGCGCGCTGGTTCCCAGCTTGTTGAACGCAAGCCCGCCGGCTGCCATCCCCACGATGTTCCCTGCCCAGAACATGGACTGGAACAGGGAAACACCCCTCGCTGCGCTTTCCCTGGGCACAATGTCCATCACGTAGGCTGGGCCCACGGCGAAGGGGATGCTGATAAAGGAGGACAGGCCAGCAAAGACATAGAATTGCCAGGCGGTCCGTGAGAACGCAAGGAGAACAAGGCTCGCGCTCGTCACCAGGTACGTCGCGATCAGAATCCATCGACGCCCGATCCTGTCCGAGAGCCAGCCGAGAAAAAGCGGGAAGCACAGGGCCACCAGTCCCTGGATGGATGCGGTCAGGGTGATCGCGGACTTGGAGAATCCTCCACTGTTCATCACAATGGACCGTCCGAAGGTTCCCGTTGCGTTGGTGACCGCCAGGAGGAGCTGGGAAGCGAGCAGGAAGACCAGCAGAGCGCCAATCGTCGCTCCTCGACTTTGTCCGCCGCCTTCCTGGCCGGCGGCCGGAGCCCCAGGGGATTCGACGGAAACGAGACCTCGATGACGATCAGGACGCTGAAGGTCGCCATGCTTTCAAAGACTCCCCTGAAACCCAGCCGGTCCACGACATACCCAACGCCGATGCCTCCGATTATCGCGCCGAGTCCGTTGGACATGCCGAGGATCCCGAACGCCACTCCCCTGTCAGCCGAGTCAGCCGCAAGCCCCGTGAGCGATGCAGCCTGCGAGAATACAACCCCAGCCAGAAACCAGCTCAGCCCCGTTGCCGCGGCAAAGGACATGAGAGTAGTCGTGAGGCTTGTCAGCAACGCCAGGCCGACGATCAGCAGTCCGCTGGCCGCAACCAGCCACTTCCGATGTCCGAAATCCTTCGGCAGCAATCCTGTCGCAACGGTCCCAAGAGCCAGGCAAAGAAAGGCAAATGCAAGGAACAGGCCGCTCGCGGTCTCAGAAGCCCCGCGCTCCATCGCATAGAGGGGCAGGATGGGCAGGGTGCCATTCCCGTATGTCCAGCACGCGAGGGTGCAGATGAAAGGCCCGACAAGATACTGCCTGCGCACGAACGTGCGACTCTTACGGGCAGCCTGTCATGCCCGGCGCGCGGACATGCCCAACGCTGTCACGAAGAGCCATTGCATGAATCCGCCGATCGTCAATCGCTCCATGAGCCCGGTGACAGGACTGTGGCTTGCGCCCGCGCCGGCGGCGAATCCTCCTGTGACGAACACAAACCCCACGCTGATGAACGAATAGATTCCCATTCCCCTGGTGGATTGCCCACCGCGGAACCACAGTCCGAGCAGCAGCATGCTGCCCATCGTCGCCAGGGAGCAGAGCCCTGCCAGGACGATGTGCATGGTACCCGTGGAGGTCATCTGCGCACCCGCGGGATCTTCAGGAAAGAACAGGGTGACCACTCCAAAAACACCTTCGAGAACAAGGATCGTCGCTCCCACAAGCCCGATCATTCTCCTCGGGTTCTCCAGGGCTGCCCACGCCGGCAGGAAAATGCCGAGACCAAATCCGATACACAGCACATTGTAGAGCCCGAAGATCCACTCCAGCGGCCGCTTGTTCGGAGCCCCTGACGCAATCAAGTCGCTGATGAACTGGGACACGTGATTGTAGTCGGGCCTTAGAAAGCCACCCAGGGCCACCGCTGCAACATAGACAATAGGAGCCAGGATGCCGCAGAAAACGAGGGCCCTGATCCTCATGTGTGCACCTCCCTACCAGGAAAAACGCCCCTCCACGGTAAACTACCAGCCAGCGGCCGGCAATGCCCTGAGTCGAGATGGCCTGAATCGGCTCCGTCGTTGCAACCTTGAATGACTATGATTCCCCGACGACTTCCAGGCTTCAAGGGCTGGTCTTCCTCACAATTCACCTGGTTCGGCACGCCTGCACGAATCATTTGCCCGGGCCTCCAAGGATTGCGCGTGCAGATCCGCGCGAATGGAGACCCGATTGTTACACTTTAGTCGTCTATTGAAGTCTCAAGGTCCTGCAGCATAACATCTCCCAGGCAGACATTTCTCTAGAAAACAATAGAATAACAAGTTATAAGGCGCCGAACCTTCTGCCGGACACGCCGCAAGCCTTGCAGGTTGCTTCGTTCCCCTCAAAGTGATATGATCTGCGTGTCGGGGGAAGCTGATGATCAGTAAAATCTTTCTCAAGGACTTCAGAGGAATCAAAGAACAGGAGATAAATCTCGGCAAAATCTCCATCCTCACTGGGCCTAACAACAGTGGGAAATCGACCGTGATTTACGGGCTTCTCACTCTCAAGAATATTATTTTGAACTCAAACCAGAGTCTGGACAGCTTTCTAAACCTAGGCTTTCTCAGCCTTGGCGGGTTCACACAAGCTGTATACTTTAAGGAAGAAAACAGGCAGATTTCTCTGGGAATAGCAACCGAAGCAAATGATATTTCGTCAGAGTACCATGCAACGCTCGGAAAGAAAGCGAGCTCACTCTCAGTACAGGCTCTTAGCCCACTAGAAGTGAAGGTCGATCTTGATGTGACATTCCCATATGCCGCCAATGCAAGTAAGGGAGTTGAATTGTCCAGCGAGTATGGAAAGATAAACATCACTTGGAACGGTATTACGCCGACTATAACGGCGGACCCCGTAGAGGCCTCTCTAGCCAACAAGCAAAAGGCATTCCTTCAGCAAGTTTCCATGTCGCTCACCAATCCTTTGGAGGAACTTCGCTCCGTCGATTTTGTTCCCCTTAGAAGGGGTTTCACAAAGCCAACCTACTCGTCTGTGCCACTCCAATCACAGTTGCTGAGCGATGATGAACTGTCAACGCTTCTGGCAACAGATCGCGACCTTGAGGGAAGGGTAGCCTTTTATTTGGAGAAGATTCTTGACAGAACTTTTTCTGTAAGGCCGACCATTGGGACTGCCAACTTCGCTCTACAATCCAGAGATCGGATTACTGGATTCGTCAGCGACCTTGTGAATGAAGGTTTTGGCACAAATCAGCTTGTTACAATTCTTACGAAAGCCTTACGGCGAGAAGTATCGACAATTTGCATTGAAGAAGCAGAGATACACTTGCATCCGGAGTTAATGGACAAGGTAGTGGCCGTGCTAATAGAGATTGCCAAGGACGAAAACAAGCAGTTTATTATCTCGACCCATAGCGAGCACATCGTCTCGTCCGCATTAACACATATTTCAAAGGGGAAGCTCGATTGCAAGGACCTTAAGCTCTATTATTTGCACAAAGAGAAAAAAAATACAATGATTGAGGAGCAGAAAGTGAATCAAAAAGGCCAAGTTGAAGGCGGTCTGAAAAGTTTCTATGAAACAGATCTGAAAAATATCCGCGACTTCTTCAATATCTCCAACGAATAAGGGATGAACCTCGTCGTCAACGAATGGCTCCTGGAGTATTTCAGGCCAGGTACGCCAGTCGAGAGCCGTGCTAATCTTAATGCTTTCTTTGATGACATTCAAAGCACGGAGCGTAAGATGGTCATTGGACGAGAGACACCCTTCACCGTAAAGTACTATCGTTATATGAAGATGCATGGCCATGATATGGCATTTAAGACGAACTACCTAAGGCTGAATGAACTGCTTTTTCAGGATCCTCTCCGAACAATCATCGTTGAGAAGGAGGAAATGGCAGAAGTTTCTGTACAAGAAATGTCTGGGGTGCATGGTGATGACAAATATCTTCTACAGCTTGTTAGGAGCATTCCCGATAGCATAATTATTTCGACAGATACGCGCTTGATTGACGCGCTCGCGGGCAAGGACGCTTTTCCGGCTATTCATCTTGCGAAATACTTAGAAGGAATGCTGTAGCCTGGCCTAGAATCGACGCCTTATAACTTATCGTTGGACTTGTCCGCCACGAGGTTGTTGGGAAATGTCAGGGAGGTTCGACAGAACTGGAGATGCATGGCTTCGGTCGGGGCGGCAAGTCAACTCTGCCGTTATGCATTTTCTAGACAAGTTGGCGTGACTTCCGTTATGCAACGGGCAGCGCTTGAGGGTACGATGAGATTTGTCACTTTGTGGAGGCAATGGGCCAGTAGATTGCGGCTTGAAGCTTTTACACTATACTTTGCATGCAAGAATCGAAGAACGCCATGGTATGCAAAGCTCTGGACAGCTATTGTTGTTGCATACGCATTTAGCCCAATAGACCTCATACCAGATTTTATCCCAATTGCTGGCCTCCTTGATGACCTTGTACTAATCCCCTTAGGTATGGCAATCGCCGTCAAGCTCATTCCAAAAGGAGTATTGGAAGAGAGCCGCTACCTTGCTCGACAGAGAATTGATAGCAAGAAACCGATCAACTGGATTGCCGGAGGTATCGTCATAGCAATCTGGGTCTCAGTTCTTGCATTTGTCGTTTACCGAATTTTGCTTCGCCTCATCAGAGAAGGATTGGAGTAGCGGAGCTCAACTGTGGCAAGATGTGAATGTGAACCGCAAAGTGGAAAACGTGATTTGCTCCCAAGATTGTATGGTAGATGTCTGTGAATAATTTGCCTACAGTAGAGTGGGAGTGCATGGGTAAGCAAGATGCAGATGCGACTATCCGGAGGTGGGAAATATGGCGGAATACCTTTTTGATGGAAGGAAACTGAAGAAGCGATCTGGGCAAAAAGAAGGAGAACTTGACGGCAACATTGTAAGAGCCTGGAATGGTACACAAGTAGGTGAGATTGATGGAAAGAACATAAAGGACTCCCAAAGCAGGAAAGTTCTCGAATTCGATGGGAAGAACATTAAGGATGACACGGGAAAGAAGTTAGCAACCATCGAAGAAATAAGGAAGATTGTAGAAGGCGAGGCAGGAATCTCTTTGGTTGCAATGTGGTACTTCTTTGTATGGAAATAGCCAAAATCTGAAAATGCGGGGGTTCAATCTTGAAGTGCAACTCATGGGGGGTTCATCGTACACCTCCTGAGGTGTACGATAGCCGTGGCGCTTGCGGGGTCTCGAGTTCAACTTGAGAGCAACATAGTCGCAGTGGGCCTGG
>Ga0315279_10006480_pt1 | contig 14776 bp, 11 predicted proteins | sample YL17G06_20_MG_FD_203694 | JGI IMG/M metagenome (GOLD analysis project Ga0315279, IMG submission 203694) | Sediment microbial communities from Yellowstone Lake, YNP, Wyoming, USA - YL17G06_20 | ecosystem: Environmental > Aquatic > Freshwater > Lake > Sediment | place: USA: Wyoming | collected... | reverse complement strand
AGATATTCCAGCGACGAAACGGCTCAGATAGCCCATTCAAATGGCGTCGACGTTACCTACCAACATGGAGCCGGCAAGGCGGGGGCTGTAAAGACCGCGATAGAACAGGTTGGGACGCCATATGTCCTGTTCATGGACGGAGACCCGACGTATGACCCGAAGGACATATGGAGGCTGCTCACTCACACGGAACGATACACACATGTCATAGGCGTTAGGGACAGGAAGTATATCCCCCGCCTCTACAGACTTGGAAACTGGGTTACATCTCAAGTATTCAGCGTGGTCTTGGCGTGAAGACTTCGAATGTCTGCTCCGGAATGCATCTGCTCGAGACCGACGAAGTGAGAAAGTGCAGCCTGCAGGAGCCTGGGTTCGTCGCTGAGACCGAACTGGCCGCGCAGTCAGCGTCGACGGGAGCGTTGACTGAGGTTCCAATCAACTATAGACCAAGGATAGGCTCAAAGAAGCTAAGCACTTGGAGGCATGGTTTCGCTGATTCTATCAGCAGCCTTCACTTTGGCGAGAAGATACAATCCGATACTGCTCTATTCCACTCTGGCGAGTATGTCGATAATCCCAGCCGCTCAGGCATTCACTCTCGTGAGTGTGTCGATTCTGACAAGACATATGGAAGAGAGGGGCCGAAAAGTCGAAGCTAAGGCTACCTCCATGAACTATACGAGCTATGCCCCGACAACTTAGTCGTCCGTATATACGTCGCAGCTCTTCTAGTGTTGCTTTGGTTGTCGGGGCATGCTCGGCGCCCTCTCAGAAAGAAGACGTCTCAGAATTGCGATCGTAGGATCCAGAGGTATTCCTGCTCATTATGGCGGCTTTGAAACCGTAACCGAAGAGATAAGTGCCGGTCTATCCCGCGAGGGCTTCCAGGTTTATGTAACCTGCGAATCGGTATGGGGGGAAAAGGGTCGCAAAGCCGAACGCTACGCCACCCACGGGGGCGCAAGACTGGTCTACTTCCCCGTAGTAGACTCCATTAGAAACTTCTCCGAGGTGGCAATACATGACACCTTGGCGATGTTGTGGGCCGCCTTCAGCGTTGACATCATATACATGCTAGCATACACTTCCGCGCCTGTTTTGATTCTACCGAAGGTTCTGGGCAAGAAGATCATAGTGAATGCGGACGGCCTGGAATGGAAAAGGCCCAAGTACAATGCTTTTCTGAGGTTCTTGCTGAGGGCCTTTGAGGGAATGAGCGCAAGAATCGCCGATTATACAGTAGTTGACTCGGAAACGCTCGGTGCATACTATGCTAGGGAGTACGGGGTGCATGCGGTCTACATTCCGAACGGCGTAAGCGCGATCGAGCCTCTTGATCCAGCGGCATTGAGGAAGTACGGTATCAAGAGCGGCGACTACTACTTGGTAATAGCGCGGCTAGTTCCAGACAACAACATAGATCTGATCATAGCGGGTTTCACGCGTTCTAGTTCTAGAAAGAAGCTGGTTGTCGTAGGTCCCCTCGACAGAGGTCGATACGTTGGTAGGCTGCTGGCAGAACGGAGCGAGAGGGTGCTTTTCTTGGGAGGAATATACGAGTCGCATATGCAGAGAACGCTACGACATAACTGCTTTGCCTACATCCACGGACACGCGATGGGGGGGACGAATCCATCGCTAGTTGAAGCACTAAGTTGTGGGAATACCGTGCTGGCCTTGGATATTCCATTCAACCGTGAGGTAGCGGAGGAATTTGCGATATACTTCCAGAAAGATCCTGATGATTTGAAGGCAAAAATAGATCTCGTGGAGCGCGGGTTGACAGGGATACGAAAAGAGGATGTGTATCGACTTTACGAGCGAAAGTACACTGCAGAAGCTGCGATCCGTAAGCTGGTAAAACTAGTTGTTGAGATTGCAGAGAAGCGTGCTCGCGGAAAGGAGCATTCTGTTGCGTGCGGTATACCTGGGCAACAAAGAGATCCACAAATCATCTAGCGATGAATGTAGTTCTCATTTCTCCTTTTGAGATCTTTCCGGCCCGGGTTGGAGGAGCGCAGCGCATTCTGGGCATGGGAGCGGCTCTCGCGAATTTGGGGCACACAGTCACAATACTGAACTTAACCCCTTGGTCATTAATGCTGAACGAGAAACCCGCCGTGCGATACAAGTGTGGTCATCTTGTTGTGATGACGACAGGGCTTTTACGTGGGGCTCCCTTTCGCGAGCTGATAAGAGCAGACATTGTGCAATTCGAGCATCCATTCTTGTTTTTCCTAATGATCTTGCTCAAACTGCTTCGCAAGAAGCTCGTGTGGGACGAAGATGGTGTAGAGTTCTTGCTCTCCCAGGACATCGAACAGGCACTGACTCTTGAAGAACCAGATGCATCTGTCCGTGGGGGTTAGTGACGGTTAGTTTCTTCTCCAGGACAATCTGTGCTAGCCGCATTCGTCCGTGCGCTGGCACCATGGCGATTGCCTCCGCATGAGAGAGGCAAGGACACATACAGAGTCCACCTAGAGAAGAAGAGTTCAAGTATGAACATCGCTATTTGCATGACAGGGGGAGGATGAACGTGAGAGCCGATAGGATTCCGGTTATGATTGTGGGTGCTGGCATTGCGGCAAATGTCCTCCACCTGCCTACTTGGAAAAGAGTAGACGGCGTCGAGGTAACGGCAATATGCGACATAAATAGAGAAAACGCGGCGAGAACGGCGAAACAATGGAGAATTCCTCGTGTGTACGATGACATCCATCTCCTCATGAAGGAGGAGAAGGAGGGCATTATTGATATCTGTACTTCTCCAGGGACACATGTCTCTCTGGCCGAACGAGCCATGGAGGCTGGATATCATGTGTTGATTGAAAAACCATTAACGATGAGTGTAGAAGAGACCGAAAGGATTCTGAGGAAACATAGCCAAAGAAAGGAACGGGGCAAAGTGTGTGTCGTGCAGAGTATGCTATTCGAACCCCCGATACTCGAGATACGATCTATCTTGGCAGCGAAACGTGTGGATGTCCTAAGCATAGACATTAGGATGCTCCACACTCCCAATGACAAGTATCTTTCCACCAGAGATCACTGGGTTCACTCACTTCCGGGCGGAAGATTCGGTGAATCCCTTATCCACCCAGTCTACTTGATTCACAATCTAATGCGTGGGCCAATGAATGTAAGAGATGTCTTCTCAGTGAAGAGAGGGTCATATGAATGGGTGGATTTTGATGAGTTGAATGTTGCACTTGACAATGGAACTGTGCACGGTAGCATCCATATTTCCTTCAATAGCCCGAGGTGGACGTATGCTGTATCGTTACGAATCTACGGAAAGGAAGCGATCCTACACTTCGACGGAACAAACCTGACATCTACAGTGCAAGGGCCGCTTATGCAGGGATGGTTGCCAGGAGCCGGCATGCCGCGTTGGAATCTCTTCAAGGACTCATTGTCGACTTGTATGTCGATCTTGATGTGCACTGGTAAGAACGGTGTCAAGGCTCTTAGTCACACGTGGGGGTCAGGTTTCTTTACCCTACTCAGGCTTTTCGTGAATGCAGTTGCTGAAGACGGAGAACTGCCATATTCCTTTCAGGAATCTTGCGAGGCAAACAAGACATTTCTTGAGATCCTGAGACACCTAGCAAACAACGTTGAGCATAGGTGAACGCGACTAGGATCTTGCATACGTTGCGAACAGATTATTCTCAATCAGTGGTCGCTGAAGGCGCGTCGCGCTCAAGTTCTTCCCGCTCGCTACACCGGGACTATTGAGATTAGACACATTAGACAACCCTATTAGACTGGATCTAGCGAGAGACGTTTCCAGATTCGTCCAGAGGGTGACAAAACAGAGGTTGGCTTTGGAAGGTCAGCAGCAGTGAGGACGGTATTGACGGGAAAGAATTTAACGACTCGAGTGCTTCTACGCGAAGCGGGCCACTTAGACAAACCCCGCTGGGTTATGAAGCTCACAACGGCTCCAGCGTGAGAGATGGCGAGCCCATATGGAGACTCTGAGGTTTCTCTTCACCACGTCTTTCTACCCACCATATCACTTGGGAGGGGATGCAAATCACGTCAAATACTTGGCGAGTGAACTTGCGAGCCGCGGGCACGAGGTTCATGTTCTTCACAGTTTGGATGCGTACAGGGTCAAGAGGAGAGGGAATCCAAAACCGCTGCATACTGACGGCGTGATTACCCATCCAATCGAAACTCATTTGTCCTTCAGCGCCTACGCTGCGTATCTTGTGGGTGGCTCCCCCCCTGTAGAGAGGCGGTTCTCCGCGCTTGTTAATGAGATCAATCCGGATGTAGTTCACCATCATAACATCTCGTTACTTGGCTACAACATTCTTGCGAAGAGAAGCAACTATCTGAACCTCTATACTGCTCACGACTACTGGCTCATCTGCCCACAGAACAATCTCCTGCATAGAGGAACTCGAATCTGCCAAGGAGAGAACTGCATGCTTTGTCCGATTTGGTTCAGAAGACCTCCTCAGCTTTGGAGGTACACGAACGCCTTCAAGAGAGCCGTGCAATCTATCGATATTCTGGTTGCGGTAAGCGACTATCAAAAGAAGAGAATATCGAAGAGCTTGGGAATCGAATCAGTGGCGTTGCCCAACTTTGTGCCCAAGCCGCCAGGTAAGATCGGAACATCGGCGTTCTCGAACTTTTTCCTCTTCGGCGGATTACTCGAGGGATACAGAGGTATACTTGACCTGATTGAGGTCTATGTGAAGATGCAAGAAGAGACAAAGGCCAACCTTGTAATCATGGGAAACGGCAGCCTTAAAGAGAAACTGCGAGCCATCGTGAAAGCGAATGAGCTGGAAGGCCGGGTTTCCCTGCTCGGCTGGGTCAGCGATGATTTTCGCTATCGTTTGTTGCGAGACGCCAATGCCCTCATCATCTCTTCAATATGGCCAGAAACTAGCTCCTTGATCGCCATGGAATCTATGTCTGTTGGCACGCCCGTAATTGCCTCAAACCAAGGCGCGTTGCCTGAAATTGTGGGCAAGCTCGACAATCGCCTGATCTATAATTCACCCGACGAACTTCGACAGATTGTCTTGGCCTTCGACAAGAGAGCGTATTCTCGCAAGTCGACGAAAACGGTCTATGAAAAGTTCTTCTCCCCGGCAGTTTACCTAGAGAGATATCTAACTCTTATCGAGTCTGAGAGAGATCGGAGAACAGTGTGCATGGGCATTCCGACCGGGCAGAAATGGCCCCTAAGAAGTCCGATTGGGCTGAAAGAGGGGCGAGGATGGCGAGTCTCTACAAAGAACCGTTGACACCTGAAAAGAGAAACAGGCTTCATTGGACCGCACCTGATCGACACTCTCGCAGGGGAAGAGGCAGGTGCCTATGTCCGGGGATATTGTCGATGGATGCGAGCTGCATGGAATTGGCGAAGGGAATACAGTTGGGAGAAAAACGCAAGACGAATTGTGATTGCCTATGAGTAACCTAATCGCCTTAGGTTCTTGATGATTGATTCCTAACGGGAAAGTCAACGAATAAACAGCATGAGGCCAACATAGATGCGAATACTAGTATTCTCCCAAGGCTTCTACCCGCACGGCGGCGGAGCTGAGCTAGCTACCTGGCAATACTCGCGACTTCTTGATGCCAATGGGTTCGAGACAAGAATAGTGACAAGACAATTCCCGGGTGAGCCTTCGGTCCAGTTTGTCGGGAAGCGCACCGTGATCTATAGAATACCGATGAGGACAGTTGGTACGTATGACGAGTTACAAAGCAGGTATGACGATTTACTCAACATAGGAGTATTAGGAACCAGTTTTGTCAACAGGCTCTTCAGTGAGAGCGACGTAGTGTATCTGCCCTCTCAGTGGTATAGCTCGATTCCACTTGCCAGAATCCACAGAAAGCCAGTTGTAGTGCACGTGCACGCCTATGACCTGACATGTCGTCTCTCGCAAATGTACGATCTAGTAGAACAAGGCGTAAGGCCTGCGTCGCGGAAGGCGTTTCTAATCCATGAGATGATCGAAAGGAGAAGCCCCGTCACTGTTGCGATTTCTTCCATGGTCAACGAACTGTTTAGCAAGTACTATATTGCTGCCGGCCTACTCGCCGATGCGTTTGTGTTTGTCAGCAACGCTCAAATGAACCTAGTGCTTTCGAGACTACCCCAGATAAAGAACAAGGGCCGAGTGATTTACAACCCCTGTCCTGAACGGGCCCTCGTCGAGACCCGGCACAAGGGCATAGGCTATTTTGGAGGGAGAAACCTTGCCAAAGGATTCAACGTGTTTGTTCGTGCTCTGCAATCTCTCAATCCCCGGGGCATTGTTGAAGCATACATGACTATGACTTCTGCACAGCCAATGAGGAAGGAATTCGACAACGGGGTCTCGATTAATTTCTTGCCGAAGCTGAAGCAGGATGATTTCCGTAAGATGATGACAAAATTGTCCGTCGGGGTGGTCCCTTCGTTGTGGCCGGAGACTTGGGGCTATGCGTTGATGGACTCCATACTCTATGGTAAGCTGGTGATTGCGTCCAACATTGGCGGAATGCCTGAGATGGTAGAGGGCCTTAGATCGGGAGTAAGACTGGTCAAGCCAGGTGATTCAGAGGAACTCGCCGATGCACTCGATTCCTTCCTTGCGATCGACGTGGAGCAAGCTGCTGAAATTGGGGCGCATAACAGGGATTTCATCTTGAAGAGGTTCGACAACAAAAGGTCAGTAGAATCGCTGATCAGAGTCTTTCATGAAGCTATGGCAAAAAAATGAGCTCGTCTCGACCTGAGTAACAGGTCATGCCTAGCGCAATCAATGCTTTACCATTCCGAGAAGAGTCTTACGCCTTTTCGGGCGCATGCAACAGGTTGATCGGCCGAAAGATAGGATTTACTTTGCCTGCACACATATACTCGAGACTGTTAGAGGCTGAAAGGGCCTATTGCCGGAGTTCATTATCAATCTGAAAGGCAAGACGTCCTTTTGCAGAAAAGAAGACCTTGGACTGGTTGCACGTAGTTTTGGACTGCTGGCCGGAAACAACCGATCTCCTTCTTGGGCAAAATGGTTCTGTGTTCCTAGATGCCTGCGCACATATTGGTAGATATAGCCTTCTTCTAGCTGCTAACTTCAAGGGAGTAGTCTCCGGGAGGCCTCATCAGAGACGTTTCGAATTCTATCAAGGAACGTGAAGAGTAACGACATAGGAAACATTGCACTGGTCAATGAAGCCCTTGCGGAAAAGGAAGGCGTCTCGGAGCTCTACTATCACGATGACTTTTCTCTATGTTCAATAGAAGTTCGTCGGACGAATGCGAACAGGTCCATACGACTGCGATAGATCGCATTCTAAGAAAGTTGGCAAGCATGTTCAGAAGGTAATACGCTAACGGAGAGAACGACAATGAGCCGGAAACGAGGCAGCGAACGCATTTTTGGCAAGAACGTCACACGTCGTGGGGGCCCCATAATTGAGCTTCCTTATGACCCGCTCAGAGAATCAGAGACATGAAGGAACGCGTTCAGAGGCTAGACCAGCGATCAAAGCTCCGGAAAAGCGCGGCAATACTTCCGACAGGTGCAGCGACACGCGCTAAGCAACTATTCATGGGCACAGTCTACGGCACCTCAGGCTTCTGGTGGAAGTTCATTCAGAGTGCCGCGACGTTCCATTACGCATTATCTTAAGTTCGCTCGGACAAGGCCGTTCAGCCGTACGGGCCAGTCATCGAGTCTAAGCTTGAAATCCTCAAACTCGAACTCGGCGAAGCATTCTACAACCAAGAATGTCTGCTTGTTCCAATTCCTGATGTTGACGTATTCTCTGGCTTAGACCTAGTCAAGTCATGCATAGGCGAACGCCTGACGCCAATTCTTAGAGACATGGAGCTGATAATCGGCTTCGATCACGTAGTCTCAAGTCGAGACGAGTCAGTCGTCTACGTGAGCGCAATCGTCAACGGCGTCCAATATGAGATCGAGACACGGGCATGGCACAACACGTTGGTGCATGATCAAGGCGGCAAAGAAGCATTCGGATACTTCCAAAGAGCAGGACTCGACGCGATGGGTGTGGACTTTAGCAAAACCAAGAAAACGCTCATGATCACGATGAAGAATGCGATGCAGCAGAACCTGTTCAAGTTCAGCGATGAAAAACTGGCAGCTCAACTTGGTCACTACAAGTTCCAAGAATCCGAGACGACCAAGGGCCGTTACAGGTCCGGTCAAACCGGAGTTTCGGATGACAGAGTTGATGCAGCCTACAGAGCATACATGATGCGTGGCTACGCTGGTGAGTCAAGCATCGCATTCGTCGGCGATCAAATACGCCTCAGCGAGACGAGCGGGACAGAGTTCATGTAGAACCACCTCTCAAGTACTGCGAAGAGTGGGAGCAGCAATAGTAAAGACGGTTTGCCCATTGTGCAAATCAGAACTCGTCGGCCAAGAACCAGGACTGAAATGCCCAAATTGCAGTATCATCTTTCCGAAACGTTCGGGGATCATTGAGTTTTTCCGGGGGACCGACGAGTTTTACGAAGGCAAGTTCCTAGCAAAACCTCGGCGGATTCCTTTCCTAGACAACCACAAAAGACAGATTCTGAAGAGGGCCAGCCTCTTTGGCATCAGAACAAAGCACGAAAAATACTACAGACATATGACACGTCTTCCTGGTGAAATCTTAGCCATCCTGGATCTAGGGTGCGGCACGGGAAATCAAGACCTGAAGGTTGAACGTGACTATCACGTGGTCGGGGTAGATATTTCGCTATCTTCTCTCATAGAGGCCGGACGTATCTACGATGAGGTCTACAAAGCATCGGTCACCCAGCTCCCATTACCTCAGGACATATTCCACTGTGTGTGTTCGTTCGATCTAATTGGTCACATACCTGTCAAGCAGAAGACGACTCTGATCAGAGAAATCTATCGGGTCCTCAGGCCTGGCGGGTTGTCCTTCAACTACATAGAGGTCGAGCCCAGCAAAGGATATACTAGTTGGGCAAAACAATATCCCGACCTGTACAAGAAACACTTCGTAGAAAAGGATGGCCATTTTGGACTGGAAAGCTACCAGACGGTCCTAGAGAGATTCAGGAATCAGGGTTTTTCCCTATTGGAGTACAAGGTGCTCGCAAAGATGATACTGCGTCCAGGCGTGTATGCAAGAAGGTTCAACAACGAGTACAAGTCCAAGCTCTTTGTCATAAATGCTATAGCTTCCTTAGATGCGATGCTTTCCAAGAGCGCGGTCACAGCCGGAATAGTGGCAATAGCTATGAAACCGCTTGAGATTCTGTTCGAACCCATAGTACCGGATGATTACGGAGGCCTGTTGCTTACTGTCCATAGAAAGCCAGTGTCGTAGTTTGACGTGATTCGTCTTCTTTCTCCTTTCTGTGTCGCTGGTGCTGGCTGACTATCTGGGCAAGGTGCTGACGACAAACCTCATTTGTCGAGTGTTGGAAGGCATAGACTGAATCGGTGTACACCTCTTGGCGATCGTCGGCTATGAATGACTCGTGGTTACCGCTGTCTTTCTCGGACTGCCGATAGGCTGTGCTCTCTTCGCCAATGGCAATGCGAGACGAAGAGGAGTCGCAAATGCGGGCAGCTATTGGGGGCTGTCGCGGCTGGCGCACTCGGTGGGCTACTCTTCGGGCGCTCGGTAAAGCCAGCTTCAGGAGCGACGAATACGTTTCCGGCTGACGGCAATGTAGGCATCGGAACCACCACTCCAGAATGGTTACTGCATCTCAGAGGCAACAATCCAATAATGCTGATAGATGGTGCTCAAGGCCACCCAACTCTTAGTTCAACTTCAGATGTCTCAATAGTACTCCTGACAAGGTTTGGGCGTTACCCTTTTCAAGCCTAGCTAACTCGTATCCAGACATGGTCTTAGACCCATACGAGTTCGGAAACATAAAGGAGACAACCTTCGAACACATCTGGCGATTTGCAGAAGCTGATGCGTTTAGAACGCGAATAGCAGCCGGTCTCAAATGCCGAACTCCTTGTTGGATGCTATGTACAGTATGGCCGCATATTGACACGTAAAAGGGAAATAGTATCGCTGGATAAATAGGCTGCACATGAGATGGGATTGACCTGATGTCTATCTTCAAGAACTCGGGCCACTTGGTGCTCTCTCGTTACATGGCCTACTCTATCGTGTTTTTCACGTTCGGCATCATCGTGGTTATGCCTGTGGTTTTCAGATACGAGACCTCGTATGCTGCTCCGACAGCTGTGTACGCAACTCAGATACTGTCAGGTGATGGCGCAGTCAAATCTCTCGGAGGCTGGGCAGATGCAATTGAGGCTGAGTTCTTCTATCCTGTACCATCCATGTTACTCTCAGTGCTCGTCTTGTTGACAGACATCCCGAAGGAGTACACAATGTTCACGCCCATAGCTGCCTTGGCGAGCCTTTCATATTTCGTCCTAGCAAGACGCATCCTTCGATGGACGCCGAGCAATCATGGTCTTCTCCTTTCTGCCGTCTTCTATGCTTACGTGGTTCTTTTTGGGTTCAAGCTTGGTCCTGCACAGCAGATATCGAGGGCATCTCTCGGACAAGCATTCTTCAACTTTTTTCTGCTAGTCTACGTATTGTACTTGAGCAAGCGCGAGGGCAGTCCTAGCGGTGGCTGGCTTGTTGTCTCGGTCATTTTCACCTTGGCCATTGGCTTGAGCTACTATACGTCGACATTGGCCATCGCGTTGTTCTGCTTGTTCATGGTCGTAGTTTATCCCGTTGTCGTACGATCGATCAGGCAACCCCGGCGTTTCCCAGCACTTCCGATAGCGATTCTTGCCTTTTTTCTTTTCATCTATAACACGTATGTCATTTCAACAATCGGGGAAGCCGCAGCCATGGGGGGAGCCTTCGTCGCGAACATCATCACTCGAATTCTAACCGTCCTCGGGATCCAACAAGCAGGAGCGTTGCGAACTGACGTGATGCTAGGGGTTGATCCCGTCACTATAGCTACAGGCACATGGGTCTATAACGCCACGACGTACGTCTCAATGGGGGCACTTTTGTACGTTCTCTTGCTCTACAGACCTCAAAGGCAGCGGAAAATTGCTAAGATATGGTTGTTTTCCCTAGCAGTTTTTCTTACGAACCTGAGCGATTTCGCTTACCTGTTTTTCGTAGTCGCATCTCCAGTCCGAATCTTGACAAGGTACGGGTTGATTGTTCTGTTCTACATTCTAGCACAACGCAGGGGTCAGGCTAACCATCAAGGGCACGAAGTGCTTGGGAAACACCTAGCACTTAGCAAGACTATCGTAGTGGCGATCGTGTTGATCATGGTTCTTCTGGGTTCCCTGGGAGCTATGAGGTTCGCTTGGTATTACGGTTCGGGAAAGCCATATGCGTACCAGAGAATCGAGCCTCTCTCGCATGTGTTACTCGTGCATTCGTCAAGCCGGGACCCAATTACTCTCATGGGAGATGCTTACTATACTGCGAACATCTTTTATGTTGCCGCCCTCGAAGGCAAAATCGAGAACGTAATCCCGTATACTATGGGCGAAGATGCCGTTACCTTGTACAATTCAATGCATTCCAATGAGACATCGGATCTTCTTGAAAGTATGCGAACAAGGGACATAAAGTGTCTCCTACTGACTCCCGGGTCGATGTGGGGAGATGAATGGGGCTACGCAGTGACACTGCCCAGCACAAGCTTCCTGGATCACACGACATCTACGTCCCTTTTGTATGATGGCCCCGCACAATTGTTCTGTGACATCGGTTCTTGACAGAGGAGAACTCATCGAAGTCACGGCACGCAGATGATCAAGCAAACCGCGGACTCAAGTACAGCAATGAGAGGTATTATTGGCTAGTCGACAATCTTTCCGCTGATTGGACATGTTCAGCGAGGAATGATACCTGGTCAGAGTGCCTGTCATCATATTCGGTGCGGGACATATTGCCAACTGGGCGCATCTTCCCGTTTGGAACAGAATTAGGGAGGTTGAGGTCATTGCAGCGTGCGACAAGAGCCCTGGCAACCTCAAAAATACAGGCAACAAGTGGAGAATATCCCGTGTCTATACCTACTTCTATGAACTATTGGAGCGAGAGCAAAGAGGGAATAGTGGACGTATGCACACATCTTTGATCCAGACAGAACTCAAGACGACCTCCGTCTCATCATGACGAGAATGAGCCGTATATTGGATCCCGCGGGCGGCTATCAATCAAATGATTTTGCCGCGGACGGAATAACGGTGGGCTGCTCGTTCTCACAGCTGACAACGAAAGACGTGCAACCCATATGGAACGAGGAACGTACCGGATTCATCGTTGCAGTAGGAAAGATATTCGATCGGGAACGGCTGACTGCCTATCATGTTGAACCACACTATTAACCAAGTCGATCGATGTTGGCCATTAATGCTTTCGAACACGGTACTCTTCCCAGTGTACCGATTATTGGTAGACAGCGAAGATTCAAGGGCCTCTTTGTGTCGGCCTCTGACTAGTCAGTAATCAGCAGTAGCGTGGTCTGCGGTAGTACTCGCTACTGTGAGATCGGTTTGTCACTTACATTCCCGGAAATGTCTGAAGGATTGCCACCTAGCCAAGCTGCGTATTGCCCAACCGTATTCCTGAAAGTGTTGTTGTTGAGAATGACGCTACTCGCTGAGCCTGAACCGAGGTCGATCTGATTGCGGGCCATCTTGTAACCATTATTGTCGAAGGTGTTGTTGGTTATTTTGAATACACCGTTACTGCCATAGGCGACGATGCCTTCATACGTTAGGTCGTGGAAATGGTTTCCCTCTATCTGGATGTATTGAACTGAATCCTTGATGTATATGCCGGTCGCATAGGAGACGCCGTCGGAACTAAAGTCATTGTCCTGCACGACCACTTGTCCTGTGGTTCCTTGCACGTAGATCCGATTCTGGAACCTGTTCCCGACAAAGCTCATCGGTATCACAACGAGTGCGGCGGGGGGATTATCACCGGCCGCCAAGAAGTTGTTATTGGTGAAGCTAATCTCGTCGAACGTGGTCGGCCCCCCTGGTGTAGTCGTTTGCAGGTAGTAGAACGTGTTTCCCACGAAAGACAAGTTCTTCAAGTAGTAGTTGCTAAGTAGAATACCATTAGCGATGACGTTGTTCTTGAATTGGATATTCTCAATCGGGAAACTACGGGAGCCTTCAAGACCGCACAACCTTACTCCAAGAGAGTGTGCGCAGTCACCCGCACATCCGCTTAGTTGATTGCCTTCCGCCACGAGGTTTCTCACGAATTCGTATACGTATATCCCGAGGGGTTCAAGGATTCTGTTATTCTTAATGCCGATGTGATCGGATCGGTATATGTCGAAAGACTCGCCGGTGTGCGGTTCTCCGCCCCGGTCTATGAGGTCGGCCGTATTACTATCGAATAGGACATGGCGGGAGTATTGAAGCCTAAACGAGCTCTCCTGGCAGTTAGAGGCAACAGAGGAACTAACAGTCACCTGATCCGAATATTCGATTTCGTAGCCCCACCCAAATACCCAATTGGCCGTGGACGGGGCCGTGGTATGTGTTATGGTATTGTGCACGTAGCAATTCGTGATGGTTATGTTGCTGCTCTTTAAGTGGCTGTTTTCAGGGTCGCCGAGATCATAGGTGCCACTTGAGCGAACCCTAATCCCGTTCCCTTCCACATTCTTAATCTCACAGCCTTCTATCAAGATTCGGGACGAGTCCCATACGAAGATGCCATCCCTGTAGTATCCCGTTCCTGACGGTGGATTTCCATCAATCACGATATTCCTCAGTATGACATCCTGGGCGCTGTCTACCAGAACGACTGGCGCTGAAGCTATTGGCCCCGTTTTTTGCCCGTAGACAGGATCGCCTGCTATTGTGCTATAGAAAAGGCGCTTGGTCACTCCATCATGGATGGCAGATAGAACCGCTCCAGGACTGGCTTCAATAGTGACACCTGATTTGGCCACAACTATCTGTCCAACCTCATATGTTCCCGTGGTTAGGAATATTGTCCCGCCAGTTGTGCCGAATGCGTTAATCGCGTTTTGTATGACCGTGGTGGCATCAGTGCTCGAGTATTCGATCTTCCCTGTGTTGTTGTTACGGGCGAATACAGTGGAACCATCAAAACCTATGACGTAGGTAGAGCCGGAATACCGTCTCTGTGGGTGGAGACTCGCCGCGAGAACTATTGAAGGGCTAGCTTGTCCAACTGCAACCACTAGAAGCAAGAAGAGAGTTCCAACAACGCAACCTCTACTTCCAACCACGTGACGAATATGACCCAACGCCCAGACCCTTCGAGACGTGGGTGGGTCACAGAACCCAGTGAACGTGGTGTGACTGCAGAATGAGAAGAGAGGTTACATGTGATCTAGGTCCGCATCTGCAGTCGCCCTCCTGTCAGATGTCAATCCTCGGACGCCGCAGGGGGACCGGACTAGTCATATGCGAGACCGCGGGAAGATGCGAGGTTTTTTACCAAGCCTCTACCCCACTGCGTAGATGGGGCAAGCATGGTCGAGGAATCAGGAAGCCTATGGCTTTAGTCGTGGGAGGATGTCACAAGGTGGACAGAGACCGTGTCCTAGGCGCAATAATCGTTCCAGCGTGCATTGTTGGGATAGTCACATACTTCTGGTTGGTGTTCTTCGTCGCCCCCCCCTTGGTGTTGCAGGTGACCGCCTTCGCTGCTGTCGCCGCCGTGCTTGTCATACTGGCGTGGATAGGATACGTGCTTGCGACGACGCCACGATCAAAATCCGTTGAAGAAATCGAGAGAGAAT
>Ga0315279_10006478_pt1 | contig 14782 bp, 13 predicted proteins | sample YL17G06_20_MG_FD_203694 | JGI IMG/M metagenome (GOLD analysis project Ga0315279, IMG submission 203694) | Sediment microbial communities from Yellowstone Lake, YNP, Wyoming, USA - YL17G06_20 | ecosystem: Environmental > Aquatic > Freshwater > Lake > Sediment | place: USA: Wyoming | collected... | reverse complement strand
CGCCTCAACCTCCGCGTTACGGGCCAGTCCGGCGTGACGGACGAGAAGCTCGTCGCCCTGATCAAGCGCCACCTGTCGGACATCATCGACAAGCACTACGAGGATGTCGACGATGACATGTCCCGCCACCTCGTGCGGGACTTCCTGTGGCGGGCCGTGGTCACCGAACTCGCCCGCAGGGCCACCGGCAAGCTCATGTACAGCTACGGGTTCGAGAACTCCGACATCCTCGACAACAAGCACGAGGAGGCCATCACCCGGATCGTCGGCGACATCGTGAGCTACTTCCCGCTTCGCCTGCGGCCTCACTCGCTCAAGGAAGACATCCTGACCATCGAGAAGGACTGGGAAGCCCAGATGAAGCGCGTGGGCGCCAGGATCAGCCCGGAGCTTCGCGAGTACGTCACCCGGCGGATGCTCTCGAAGGAGATCGAGGACGTCGTCGTCGGGTACGGGCCGCTCCAGGACCTGCTGGAGATGCCCAACATCAACGAGATCATGGTCATCGGGCGCGACAAGATATACATCGAGAAGGAAGGCGCGATCCAGAACACCGGGCGGAGCTTTTTTTCCGACGAGATCGTCCAGAGCATCATCGAGCGGATCATCACGCCGGTAGGGCGGCGCATCGACCGGTCGACGCCGCTGGTGGACGCCCGCCTGCCCGACGGCAGCCGCGTCAACGCGATCATCAACCCGCTGAGCCTTTCGGGCCCGACGCTGACCATCCGCAAGTTCGCCAGGATCCCCTTCACCGTCGACGACCTCATCGAGCGCGGCACCATTACCGAGCCGGTAGCGCGTTTCCTCCAGGCATGCGTCCTGGGGCGCAAGAACATAATCATCTCCGGCGGGACCGGCAGCGGAAAGACCACCACGCTGAACGTGCTGAGCAGCTTCATCCCGGACAGCGAGCGGATAATCACCATCGAGGACTCGGCCGAGCTCCAGCTCGGCCAGGAGCACCTGGCCCGCCTGGAGACGCGCCCCGCCAACATCGAGGGCAAGGGCGCCTACACGATCCGCGACCTGGTCAAGAACGCCCTGCGGATGAGGCCGGACCGGCTGATAGTCGGCGAGTGCCGCGGCCCGGAGGCCCTGGACATGCTCCAGGCGATGAACACGGGGCACGACGGTTCGCTGACGACGATCCACGCGAACAACCCGGCCGACACGATGATGCGCCTGGAGACGATGGTGATGATGGCGGTTGAGATGCCCGTGCGGGCGATCCGCGAGCAGGCCGTGGCGGCGCTGGACCTGATCGTGCAGATAGCCCGGCTTCCCAACGGGCTGCGGCGCGTCACGCACGTCACGGAGATCGTCGGGATCGACCCGGAGACCGACCGGGTGATCACCGAGGACATCTTCCTGCTGCCGATGATCAAGGCCCGCAAGGGCGAGGAAGTCTCGCTGCGCCACACCGGCTACATTCCGGCCTTCGCGCAGGACCTCATCGACAGCGGCTTCTTGGACGTGGGGGTTTTCACATGATACTGGCCGCGGCGCAGGCTTCGCAATTCGACAGGTTCCAGGTGTTCGTCAGCATAGTGATGTTCGTGCTGTCGGTCGCCGCGGCATACATCGGCTGGGCGCCGCTGCGGGAAATCGTGCGCCGCCGCGAGCGGGAGTACGACCTCATCTTCCGCAGGGCGCTGCTGCTGGACGTGCCCCCGAGGATGGTGACGGTCATCACGGGCATGGTCATCCTGGTGCTGGGATTCATGGGCTTCGTCATCACGCGGGCGGTCTGGGGCGTGCTGCCGCTGGGCCTGCTGGGGGCGATGCTTCCCCACGCGATGGTCCGCTACCTCCGCAGCCGCAGGCTCAAGAAGCTCGAGGAGCAGCTTGTCGGCGGCGTGCAGACGCTCGCCAGCGGCGTCCGCGCGGGGCTGAACCTTGTCCAGTCGCTGGCGCTGGTCGCCCGCGACGGGCCAAACCCCCTGAGGCAGGAATTCCGCCACCTCACCAGAGAGTACGAGTACGGCATCTCTCTGGAGGAGGCGATGCGCAACGCCGCCGACCGGATCGGTTCGGCCGACTTCCGCCTGCTCTTCGCGGCCTTGCAGACGCACCGCGAACGAGGCGGCGACCTTGGCGAGACGCTCGACCGGATCGCCGAGAGCATCCGCGAGATTCAACGCCTCGAGGGGCGAGTCCAGACCCTCACCGCCCAGGGGCGGGCCACCGCACGCTGGCTGGCGGTCATGCCGGTGGTCATCCTGGCAATCATGTACGTGATAGACGCCGGAGGAGTGAAGATGCTCTTCACCGAGCCGGTAGGCAACGTCCTGCTGGGCTCGATGGCGCTGCTGACGTTCCTGGGCTTCCTGTGGATCCGCAAGGTCATCGCGATCGATATCTGACATGGCCGGAATCATTCAAAACATGTTTGCCGCGGCCCTTGCGGCCGGGGCGCAACTGGCCCAGGCGGGGGCCGGGCTCGTCGAGACGCCCGAGATGGCGCCAGCCCGGACGTTCTGGCAGATGCTCGACGTCTGGGACGTGATCCTCTCGGTGCTCATCCTGGCCGACGTGGCGATGCTGATCTACTCCATCTTCGGGCAGTCCGCCCAGGTGAGGCTCTCGCCCCAGCGAGAGGCCGCCCTGGCCACCGGCCACAGCGACCGCAAGACGGTCTTCGAAAGCGGCGTCATCAAGCACCTCATGTGGCTGCTGCTGACGCTCACGCACAGGATGGACCTTCCCAGGGTCAAGGCCTGGATACGAGGCAAGCTTGTCGCCGCCGGCAACCCGGACTACTACACCCCGGAGGAGTACCTGGCCCTGGCGCTGGCGTCGGGGACCTTGCTGGGCCTGCTTCTGGAAACGTGCTTCCTGGCGACCATGAGGTCCTTCAGCATAACGATCTTCCTGCTCGGCATGGGCGTGGGGTTCGTCATGACGGTCTACCAGCTCTACAACCGGGCCGACAAACGCATCCGCCTGATCTCCAAGCGAGTGCCGTACTCGCTGGACCTCATAAGCCTGGCGATGGGCGCCGGCGCCACGTTCACCGAGGCCGCCCAGACCGTCGTCCGCGAGGAAACCGACGACCCGTTCAACATCGAACTCAAGACCATGCTGGCCGAGATGGAACTCGGCACGACCCGCCGCAAATCGCTGCGGAACCTGGCCGACCGCATCCCCCTGGACAGCCTCCGGAGCATCGTCGCCAGCGTCATCCAGGCCGAGGAACTCGGCACGCCGCTCGGCGAGGTCCTGCACCAGCAGGCGAGCCTGCTGCGGCTCCACCGGTCGGTGCGGGCCGAAAACGCCGCCGCCGTGGCCAGCGTGAGAATACTCGTGCCGAGCCTGCTTATCCTCATCGCGGTGGTGATCGCGGTTTTCGGCCCGGCGATTCTGCGGATCATTCAGAGAGGCCTGTTCTGATGGCAGCGGCAATGCCCGAGCTCATTTTCGTTACCGGCCCGCAGCAGGGCGAGCGGGCGGTGATCATGGCCGCCACGGCCGTGATTGGAAGAAGCCCCGTCGCGGACGTGAAGCTCCTGGACGAGGCGGCCTCCAGGGAACACGTGCGGTTCCAGTTGACACGCGACGGGTGGGTGATGGAGAACCTCTCCGCCAACGGCACGCTGGTCAACGGCAAGCGGTACAAGAAGGACAAGAAGATCCTGCTGGACACGGGCGACGTGCTGGGCGTCGGCCTGGAGACGAAGATACTTTACGTCGCCCCGGGCGACGACCCGGAAGAGGCCCTCGATGACTGGCGTGGGGCCAACCCGTCGGCCCAGCCCAGGCCGGCCGAAACGAAGGCCCGGGCCCGCAATCCGCGGGCCGAGGCGGCCCCCGCGGCCCGGCCCGCTGGCGGCGAGCAGCCCAAGGCGCCGCCGCCCCCGCCGGCGGGGAAAGGAAAACCCGCCGAAAAGGCCGCTGCGCAGCCACAGGAAGAAGACGGCCTGGCGGGTCCGGCTGCCAAGGGAAGCAAGAACCTCAAGGTCATCCTGCTGTCGCTGGTGCTGCTGGGACTGGTTGGCTTCGGGGCGGCCCTGATGCTCCGCAATGAGACGCCGAATGGCGACGGGCGACCCTCGTTGTCCCGCCTGACGGCCGAACAGATTTCCACCGCCCTGGAAGAGCCGATAGAGCGGCCGCCAAGCCCCACCAAGGCCGCCGAGGCGCTCGACCTGGCCTGGCGAAGCTATTCCAACAAGAGCCTCTGGAGCCGCCCGGGCGAGCTCTACAGGTGCGTCAGGCAGTTCAAGCTGTACCGGGCCTACAGCCAGAGCATAGCTTTTCCCAAGGTCCAGTACGAGCGAGCGGCGCTGGCGGCCTCACGCGAACTCGACGCGATGGTGCGCGACAAGTACGAAGCGGCCTGGAAGTACGAAATGGCCAGGAGCTATCGCGCCGCCAAGCAGTCCTTCGAGCTGCTGATGCGGGAACTGCCGCCCGACGAGGTCGAACGTGACAGCCAGATCGACCAGGTCATCCTCAAGGACATCAAGAAGCACATAAGGTTCCTCAACAGCCAGCTCGGCAAGCCGCAGTAATGAGGGCATTCAAGTTCCGGCGTCCGCGGCGGGTCCCATGTCCCGTCACGTCCTGCACGGGGCCTTGCGGACGGCGTCGAAGGCTTCGGCGTACCCGGGCGGGCTGCCGCAGTCCATGCATCGTCCAGCCACGTGCACCAGGTAGTAGTCCTGCCCGTGCCGCCGCAGCAGCAATTGCTGGGCGCCGGTGAGTTGGAGTTCCTCTCCGGCCGGGCGATACGCGCGGCCAAGTTCGCGGAGGCACTCGAATATCTCCGGCGAGAAGAGGTATATTCCGTTGTGTGCGAGGTATTTTCCCGGCCCGAGGTCCGCGCACACGAGCCGCTGTTTGGCCACGGCGGCGGGGGGCTTCTCGATGATGTCTTCGCAGAGGTAGACGCGGTCATCGACGAGCCGCCCGCGGGCGGCGCCGACCGACGACAGGGCCTCGGCCCCGACGACCTGCATGCCGATCATGGCCGCGCCGCGGTGCTCGGCATAGGCGTCGACGACCTGCGCGGCGCACGGACGGGCGCGGTCGTCGGACACCCACGCGTGGTCGCCCAGCAGCATCACGAACGCTTCGCCGGCGGCGTAGTACTCCGCCAGCATCACCGCGTCGCCCAGGCCGCGGGGCTGCGCCTGGGAAAGAAAGTCGATGTTCACCGGCAGTTCGGCGGCTGATTCCTTGCCGGCGGCGGTGAAATAGCGATGCAGAAGGTCCGTCTGCTGCGGGTTGCAGATGATTGCCACGTTGCTGATTCCGGCCGCGGAGGCCTCCATGCAGACGTGGTGCAGCAGAGGCCGCAGCCTCCCCCGCGAGTCCACCAGCGGGAACATGCTCTTGGGCACGGCCTTTGTTATCGGCCCCATCCTCGTGCCGAGCCCGGCGATGGGGATTATGGCCCGCTTGATGATTTGTCGGCTGGTCGTCATTTGGCCTTGCTCCCGATGGCTCTGGCGTTCAGTTTCATGCCTGCATTATCGCCACGTACGCGGCTTTGCCAAGGCGCCACTTGATGAGTAGAATAATAGGAGCCATGACATTACCTTGCGAGCAAAGGATTGTGCGTTTTTTTGGTCGCGTTCAGGGCGTCGGGTTTCGGTATACTGCCTGCCGGACCGCCCGTGATTACGCGGTGGGCGGTTACGTCCGCAACATGCCTGACGGCAGCGTCGAGTGCGTCGTCGAGGGCGGCAAGGCCGAGATCGACTCGTTCGTCGAGGCGCTGTCGCGGCTGATGGCGGACTACGTGGACCGCAAGACCGAGCAGTCGGCCCCGGCTTCGGGCCGGTACCGGAGCTTTGACGTGAGATTCTGACGCCCGATGAGCCAGACCAACATGCCCGCCGGACCCCATACAACCTCAGCCGTGATGACGCCCAGGGGCATTACCTGGCTGGGCCTGGTGATCAATGTGGGGCTCTCAGGCGCCAAGATCCTTGGCGGATTGATCTTCAGCAGCCAGGCCATTCTTGCCGACGGCCTGCACAGTTTGTCGGACCTTGTCAGCGACGTGGCGGTGCTTGCGGGCCTGCGTGTCAGCGAGCGGCCGGCCGACGGGTCGCATCCGTGGGGCCACCGCCGGGTAAGCACGATGGTGGCGATGTTCGTCGGTGCGCTGCTGCTGGTCCTTGGCTGCGCGATCGTCTACAACGCGATCGTCTCCTTTCGCGACGTGCATGCGCCGATGACGAGCCTCGTGCCGCTGAGCCTTGCCCTTGCGACGATTCCGCTGAAGGAAATCCTCTTCCACCTGACGCGCCGCGTGGGCCGGCGGGTCGGCGACGTGTCGCTCGTCGCCAACGCTTGGCACCATCGCAGCGACGCATTCAGTTCGGTCGCGGCCGCGGCCGGGCTCGCCGTCGTCGCCATTGGCGGGCAGGGCTGGTCGTTCATGGATGAGCTTACCGCCCTGGTGCTCTCGGCCTTCCTGATAGTCGCCGCCGGGCAGATCATGTGGTCGGCATCGAGCGAGCTTATCGACCGCGCGCCCAGCCGGGCCATCATAGACGCCATCGAGAGCGCGATTCGCGACACCATCGGCGTGAGGGACCATCACGCCGTCCGCGCAAGGCAGATCGGCGGAAAGGTGACCATGGACGTGCACATCCTGGTCGACCCGGACCTTACGGTCCGACAGGGCCACGACATTGCCTCGGCCGTGCAGGAAAGCGTAAGAAAGGCCGACGGCAACATCGTGGACGTCAACGTCCACGTCGAGCCGTGGGAGTCGCGGCAAGACCGCAATCGCCCGGCCGGGCCGGCGTGATTGCCGCAATTCCCGGAAGCCTATGCCGGCAAGGATGATCCCGTGGCATGACCGTGGCCATTGCGGAAGTTGCAGATGAACGGGTCGCGAGAATCAGGCGAATCGTATTTCTTTCGAACTCCTTTCCTCCCGTCGGACACACTCTTCGGCAACTCTGCACTTGACAGAATGGCAGGAGTGGCACGATCTGTTAAGATAATGGGGTTTTACAAAGCAGCACTGAAGCCGCCCGCGCAGGCGGGGTGATGTCCGTGCCGGCCGAGGCGGCGGGTGTGACCTTCGGTAAGTGCTTTGCGCTTTTGGCGCGTGCCGCGGACCGGCCCAATCGAGGCCGGCCTTCACGGGGCCGGGGATGGCCGGGGCCTTTTGCCAGGCCCCAATGAGCCTTATCTCAAGGCACTCTTTATAGCGACATTCACAGCGAAGCTTTCGCGTTTGCAGCGGCGTAATGCCGAAGTCCGTGCTTCCGTACAGGCGAATCTGGATAACAAGGAACAAGGCGAGAGCAATGAGAGGCAGCAAACCCGAACCGTTCTAACGCGGTCGGTTTTCTGTCAGGGCGTTTGTTCGGCAAGGCTCCGCGCCGTCGCCGTCGTGGTTCTGTGCCTGGCCGCGGCACTGTGGGCAGGCCCGGCCCCCGCGGCAACGCCGTGGTGGGACGGGGGGCCTCCGGTTTCGGGGCCGACCACGCAATCGCCTTTTTCATGGGTACGGGCCTGTTGTACGTGACGACGGGCCGGGGGTCAGCGGTGGCCGGCCGGGCCGGCCTTGTCCGCGAAGTAGTAGCCGCACTTGGTGCCGGGGGAAATCCGGTCGCGGTCGCGCAGGTCCGATTCGGTGGTGGGGTACAGCCGGCAGGTCGGGTCTCGCGGCTGGTCGTACTTGGCACACGAGGCCAGGCCGTTTTCGTCTATCTCCAGCGACGGGCAGACTCGCCCGAGTTGGCAGCACGCGCCGCACCGGAGGCACTGTCCGCGCCGCGATTCGTGCCGCCGCCTGGTGTGGCCCGTCAGGACGCGCCCCAGCATCGCCCGCCGCAGTTTGCCCCACCACAGGACCGCAATACCGCCCAGGCCCAATGGCGGCATCTTCAACGGCTTTGCCTTGCCGGGGCGGACTTGCGCGGGCGGCAGGTGCGACTCGCAAGTCCCGCTGTCGTTGCGGTTCAGCGCTTCGGGCTTAGGCTCATTCATCAAGGGCACCACACCTTTGGTCGTCTTGTCTACACATTCTACTGCTCTTACGGCTAAAGCCAGCCAAAAGCACGCTGAAAGCGTGCTAAACAAGAGTGGCGAAATCCCGACGTCCCCAGGGCTAAAAGCCCTGGTCTATACCCCTTTGGGGCGAAGCCCCGTGAACGGGCCTGAAAGCCGGATTTCCCGACACATGCACCCATATTACACTCAGCTTAGTACGACAGCGCGACTTTGGCTTTCTCGCGTGGCATGGGCGTCCCGCCCATGAGTCGCAGGGGCATCCTGCCCCTGCAAACTCCGAAAACTCCGGCGATACCACGGGCGGGACGCCCGTGGGACTCATGGCCAAGATGGCCATGCACGAAGTTGCGCTGTCGTATTAGTCGAAACAGGCCGGGCCGTCCGGGTTGCGGTGCGCGGCGAAGGCCCTGGCCAGTTCCGCCTCGGTATTCCTCGACCGGCTGAGCGGGGGCAGGGCGTCCTCGGGGAAGAAGCCCACTTCGACGGTCTCCATGCTCGTCGCGGCCTCGCCGCCCAGCAGCTTGCAGAGGAAGAAGATCGTGTAAACGTGGTACGTCCGGTCGCGCCGGCCGTGGATGGCGGAGTCGTGAAGGTAGATCAGCCGCTCGGCATGGACCTCGTAGCCGGTCTCCTCGCGGACCTCCCGCTCGACGCCCCGGCTCGGCAGTTCATCGACCTCTGCCCATCCGCCGGGCATGGCCCAGGCGTTGTCGGCGACCTCGCGGACCAGAAGGATGCGGTCGTCCCTGAAGACCGCCGCGCGCACCACCAGTTTCGGCGTGCCCGGGCCGAACTCCGCGCGGAGCAGCCCGCGGACCGCCTCGACGTCCGTGTCGGCGGCGTGTGCGAACATCTCGGCCGCAACGTCGCGCAGATACTCGTACCGCTGCACGTCGAAGGGGTCTTTGGCGTAGTGCAGGCCGGTGGCGGCGATGGATTCCAGCCGGCGCGCCCAGGCGAGCAGCCGGCCTTGCGGGGCGGAGCCGGTCATGGCGCGACCGCCCCCTCTTTGCCGAGCGGCTGGCGGATGACCTCGTAGCCGAACGGGTGGGGGATGCGGAAGACGCCCTCGTCGACGGCCTTGTTGGTAAGGATGTCCTTGAACGTCACGGTGGTGACGGCCTTGTTCTTGTCGCGGCTCTTGAGCCTGACCGGCAGGTAGGTCTTGGCGTCGATCCACATCTCCATTCGCGTGGTGGGCAGTTCCTCGTCGTACTGTGGCCTGGTCAGCAGCCGCAGGTAGATCGTGCCGTTTGGGTCGCTCTCGACCGGCGGGCGGGTGCTCGGGATGAAATACTTGACCATGTCGGCGGCTTTCTGGCCGAAGGGCAGCGGGAACGGCCCCTTGCCGATCCGCAGCGGCTCGACTTTCTGGCCCACGGCCGCGTGCTGGTACATGGTGATGTTCTTGATCTTGTGATCGGCGACGGTCAGCCAGTAACCGTCGAAGGCATAGTCCTTCTTCCCCTCGGTCCAGGCGCCGACGCCGAGCTTGCACTTCTCGAAGGACACCCGGAAGCGAGCCGGCGTCTTGTCGTCGCCCTTGCTGTATGCTACCCAGCCGGTGCGCTTCTCGCTGTTGCCGAGCACCAGGTCGACGACCTCGTAGTCCACGTCGGCCTTGATGGTGTGGTGCTTGTCCCCGGCGGCCTCGAGCTCGCGGAGGATCTTCATCGCATCCTCGCTGACGGCCTCGGCGGCGGAAGCGGTTGTCGGTGCGGAAGCTGTTGTGATCGCGGCGGCCGCCGGCGCGTTGGCGTCGGCCGCGGCGGCGGGGGCGAAAAGGCCGGTAAGCACAATCGCCGCCGCCGCTGCCGCCGCAATCGAGCCGGTTGCGGAAATTCGTCTGGTTCCCATTGTGTCGTCCTTGAGTGAGGTCATTTCATCCATTGTGCGCTTTATCGCGGCCATGCCGCAAGGCCGAGGTCGCGCGCCACCGATTCATTGGACAGTCAATTATCCGCCGCGTTGGCGGCCGGGCGGATTTTTCGCATCGCGGCCGGGGCTGCCTTGGCGGCCCCGAGGACGACCGCCACGCCCAGCAGGCCCAGCACGACCCACGGGCCCTGGTTGCCCAGCGAGTACGTTACAAACGCGATCACGGCGTATCGGATGAACCGCCCGACGAGATTCGCCCCCGCGAAGGGCAGCCGCGGATAGCGATACGTCGTGGCCAGCATTCGAACGACGTCCACCGGTATCGGCAGGATGTTGAAGAGCGTCACCAGGAAGAACGGCGACCGCTCGAACCACCCGGCCGAGACGCGGTAGAGCTTCGTGTCGCGCAGCTTGCCGATCCGCCGGCTGCGCAGCAGCCACGTGAACAAATGGTAGTCGTTGAGGTTCGCCATCGTCGAGGCAATCGCCCCGACGGCTGCGACGGCAAGCGTGGTCCTCCACACGTCTGGGTACACGGCCACCTGCTTCATGGCCACGGCCGCGATTATCCCGTTGGCTGGCAGCGGCAGGAACGTGCAGCAAAGCGAGATGTATATGGCCAGCGCCAGCAGCTTGATCGCCGGCCCCGTCGCGGCCAGGACCGCCCACGGATCGGCGTGCCACTGCTGCCAAGTCGTATCCTGTTGCCACACCAGCAGCGCAAGCGGCAGCCCCGCCGCCAGCAGGTACAGCCCGTAAACGGCGAACCATCCGCGCACGGACACGTCGTCGCCGGCCGGCGAGGGCGGCGCGAGCGGCTGGGAGCCCCGCGGCAATGAGTCATTGTTGGCCAACGATCTGCCCATCCTTCATGTGTATTACGCGGTCGGCGAACCCGGCCGCCTCGGCTGAGTGCGTAATCATGACGATCGTCTGGGCGTCCTGGCGGTTGATCTGCCGGAGGTGCTCCAGAAGGATCCGGCTGTTGGCGGAGTCGAGGTTTCCCGTCGGCTCATCCGCCAGGAGCAGGGCGGGGCGGTGCGCCAGTGCCCTGACTACCGCGACTCGCTGCTGCTCGCCGATGGACATTTGCCCCGGCTTTCGCCGCCGCACGTGGGCGATGCCGAGCTTCTCGAACAGTTCCGCGGCCCGGCCGTCATCGGCGAGCGCCCGCACCCGAAGCGATATGCGGACATTGTCGGCCGCGCTTAGCTCGCCAAGCAGGTTGAACCGTTGAAAGACGAACCCGATGCTCCGCCGCCGCAGCATCGTCCTCCGCGCGGCGGAGCCGTTGACATCCTGGCCTTGGAGGACGATCCGCCCGGAATCCGGCGAGTCCATCAGGCCCATCAGGTGCAGCAGCGTGCTCTTGCCGCATCCGCTGGGCCCCATGACGGCCAGGAACTCCCCGCGCCGCACCGCCAGACCAAGCCCGCGCAGGACCTCCACCCGCGCCGGGCCGCGCCCGTAGCCCTTGTACAGGCCTTCGGCAACCAATATGTCCGCGGAGTCATTCAATTTCGAATACCTTGCTGGAGTCCAACGGCCATTGCGGATTGCGGATTGCGGATTGCGGATTGCCCTTGGGCGGGCAGGTCGGGGATTTCAGATCTGCTACGCAGCAGGCATATTGCGGACTTGCATATCGCGGAATCACGCAATAAACGCCAGTTGTAAGCATCTCAATCGTTTGCGATGAAAAGGTCATGTTCTCAACCTTCAAATACTAACCGGACGTTCATCATGCCCATGTCCTGGGGACAAGGGAATCCGCAATCCGCAATCCGCAATCCGCAATCCGCAATGGAATCATTCCATCGTCAGCGCTTCGACCACGTTGACTCGCATGGCTCGCCATGCGGGGTAGAGTCCGCTGAGCACGGCGCCGGCGGCGGCGGCGGCCAGGGCGATGGCGATCCACCGCCAGGTTATCGTGACGGTAAGCAGCGGTCGGAGCGTCTGGATCAGCCAGGCCGCGACGAAGCTCAGTGCGATCCCCATGAGCGTGCCGAAGCCGGTGAGCATAAGCGACTCGGCCAGCACCTGCCGCAGGATGAAGGCGTTGGACGCCCCGAACGACTTCAGAATGGCGATCTCGCGAGTCCGCTGGAGGACCATCGTGTACAGCGTGATCATGATGAACAGAAACGCGATGACCAGCGCGACGGCGTTGACGATGTCGACGTAGGTGAAGATGATGCCGAACCTCGCGACCAGCATTCCCCTGTACCGCGTGAGCGGGATGACGTCGTGGCCGACGGTCTTCTGGATGGCTCGGGCGGCGGGGCCCACGTACACGCCGGGCTTCAGCTTGACCATGATCATGGTGCTCTTGGTCACGTCGCCGCTGCCGAAGAGGAACTGCGCGGTCCGCAGCGGCAGGAAGACCCGCGTCATTGCCCCGGCCGGGACTATGCCGACGATCTTCCAGTCGTGTCCGGCCGTGCTGACGGTCTGGCCGACGCGGTATCCGCCGGCCCTGGCCAGGCGGGAGTCGATGACCAACTCGAGCCCGTCGTGGGCGGGATCGGCCAGGTCGGCCTGGGTGAGGTTCAGCACCTGCTCATCGGCTATGTCGTCGTCGTTGCCGGCGGCGGGCGCGGGCGGGGCCAGGAGCTTTTTCTCGATCCACGCGGCGAATCGTCCGTGGGGGTCGAAGCACCTTCCCTCGGAGAGCGTTTTTCCGCCGGTCAGCATTGGCAGGTCGTTTGGCTCGACTCCCGCGGCGCGCTGTTCCTGTCCGGCCAGTCGCATCGGCCAGACGAAGACGGGGACGGCCTTGGCGACGATGTCGCCGTGACGGTCGAGCATGACCTTTGCGTACTTGTCCGGCAGGGCGCTGCCGGACTTGTCGGCGGAGTTGTCGCCCCATCCGCGAGGCGAGACGACCAGGTCGGCGTTTACGCTCTCGGCCCTCTCGGCTATCTCGAAGAGGCTTCCCCGGCTGAGCCCGCTTAGCGTGACGAGCATGCAGATGCCGATGCCGATCCCCAGCGCGCTGAGCACGCTTCGCAGCTTGTGGTGCAGGAGGTTGGCGAGAGGCAGGTTGGCCATGTCAGATTCCAAGCAATGCGGGAAGCTGGTCCAGTTCGGTTATCACGTGCCGTGCCAGGTGGGCGAAGTCGGGCATTTGTTTGCGTGCCAGCAGGATGGCGACGGCCCCGGCGGCGTTCGCGGCGAGCATGTCGTAGCGGAAGTCGCCCACGCATGCGGTTGCGGCCGGGGCGATGCCAAGCTGTCGGCAGGCGCGAAGTATTCCGTCGGGCTCGGGCTTGATGGGCCCGTTCTGGCGGCTCCATGCGAGGTCGAAGCGCAGGCCGAAGCGCTCGATCACCACGGCCATCGCCTCTGGGGCGCTGCGGGTAAGCAGGGCGGTCTTTAGCCCGGCGGCGCGGATGGCGTCAAGCGTCTCGACGGCCCCGGGAAGCAGGTCGGCCTTGCTCGCGGCGAGCAGTTCGTGCTGAAGCAGCGCGCGGCGTCGGGGCTCCGCCTCGGCTGGCGTCATGGCGTCCAGTGCCTCGAGGATGCCCGCCTCCGGCGGGATGTCAAGCTCGCTCCGCAGGCGCGGAAAGTCCAGCAGCGGCTCGATCAGCGTGCCGTCCATGTCGAATATCACGCCCTGGAATGGCATGGATGTCCGGGTGTTGTCCGTCATCGTCTTATTCAACGCAGAGATCGCAAAGATCGCGGAGAAGAAGACGAGGAAACATCTGCTTCTTCTTCTCGTCCTCTCTGCGTTCTCCGCGAGCTCTGCGTTGAGATCTTCTCTTCTTCGTTTTGCCCGCGCCGCTCGCACTTCGCCGACGCGGCATGGTATGATACCGAGAGGATACCGTTTCGCGATGAACTTGCCAAACCGAACATGTGGAATCCGGGCCGCCGCCGTGCTGGGAGCGGCCATCGGCCTGTTGGCGGGCGCGGGCAACTGCCATGCCCAGACCTCGTGGTGGGACCAGAACTGGCAGTATCGCCGCGTGGTGGATGTCCCCGCGTCGTCGGCGGCGCCGGGCAAGTCTCAGACCGCCAAGGGGGCCGGGATGCCCAAAACGCCCGCGGGCCCCCTTGGGGGTCCCAGACGCGACGAAGGCGATGAAATCGCCTGGGCGGCCATCCCCACCGGCGGGCTGTGCAGACCCGATGGAAGCGATATCCGCGTCGCCACCGGCACGCGAGACGAGGTGCCCAGCGCCGTGCTGATGGTCGGACCCGGCGATTTCGCCAAGGTCGCCTTTGCGCGCCGCAGCCAGGTGGGACGGTATTACGTCTACTTCGGCAACGCCAAGGCCACCGCGCCGAAGGAGACCCTCGAAATCCGCCGCGGCGTGCTGATGGAGACCAAGCTCTACTCCGGCAGGGCGGCGGCCGTGCTCGCCTCCGCCCGCCAGGCGTTCGATAACTCGCCGACGCTGCTGGGACGGGCCTTTCGCCCCGACATCTTCATTGGGCACAACCCCTTCGGCCCGCAGAGCGAGATCGTCACGCGCTACACGGCCTGGCTGGACTGCCCGGCCAGCGGCATGTACCAGTTCGCGTGTTCCAGCCAGGACGCGTCGTTCCTGCTGATCGACGACAAGGAGGTCGTCGCCAACGGGGGGATGCACCTGCCCCAGCGCGACGTCAGCAGGCGAGGCAGCGTGAAGCTCTCGGCCGGGGTTCACAAGCTGACGTTCTACCACGTCAACCTGACGGGCGATCCGGTGGCGGTGGCGGCATGGCAGGCGCCGGGCGGGCTGCGCATCTGGCCAATTCCGCCTCACGCTTTCCTGCCGGTGGCGGAGGCGCAAGTCGGCGCGATGGAGCAGTACGGCAAGCCCGCATGCGCGAGCTTTTTGGCGCGGCACGGCGGCGAGGTCCTGGTGGCGGGTCGGTACTATCAGCGATGGGTCTTCGAGGCCGCGGTCGCCGCCGGGCGGACCGGCGC
>Ga0315279_10006477_pt1 | contig 14784 bp, 13 predicted proteins | sample YL17G06_20_MG_FD_203694 | JGI IMG/M metagenome (GOLD analysis project Ga0315279, IMG submission 203694) | Sediment microbial communities from Yellowstone Lake, YNP, Wyoming, USA - YL17G06_20 | ecosystem: Environmental > Aquatic > Freshwater > Lake > Sediment | place: USA: Wyoming | collected... | reverse complement strand
CTCCGTCAGCAACTAATACGTTTTTTGCGTAGATGTCTCTATGGAGATCCTCCATTTTGGAGTATGCGCTTTTTCGGGCTGGACTCTGGTTTCTGGCCTCTGGCCTCTCCGGCGAAGCCGGCTTAGTGGCTCATCTTGTTTGCTATCAAATTATGGCGAACGCCCGGATATTTTTCCCAATGCGCATGTTTATGAATAATCTGGGCTAAATGGTATTATTTTCATTAATGTTGATGCCCAGGTATGCCCCAAATGTGGGGAGCGATATTTCCATGCAACGGTTCTGGACGGCATTGACCGTATGATTTCAGGCAAGCACCCGGTGAAAGAGACACTTTCCGTCGAAGTCGTGGCTGCTTAATTTTGACCATTCATGCCCACATCATGCCTTGTCCTCTTCTCCGGCGGTCTTGACAGCACGATTGCCGTGCATCTGCTCAGGCAGCAGAATCTCGCTGTGACCGCCCTTTATTTCGTGCTGCCGTTTGATGTGCGGCCCGGCCGTGAGTATGCGAAAATCACCGCCGCGGCGGAAAAACTGGGCGTGCCCCTCCGCGTGGAGGAGCAGGGGGAGGATTTCCTGGCGCTCATGAAAAACCCGAAATTCGGTTTCGGCAAGAACGCGAACCCCTGCATGGATTGCCGCATCCGAAGACTGGTGCGCGCGCGGGAGATCATGGAGGAGATAGGCGCGGACTTCATCGCCACCGGCGAAGTGGTGGGTCAGCGGCCCATGTCGCAGCGCCGGGATTGCCTTGACATTATAGAAAAGCAGTCCGGCCTTAAAGGCCTGCTTCTGCGCCCGTTGTCCGCGCAATTGCTGCGGCCTACGATTCCCGAGGACAAGGGCTGGGTCGACCGCGCGCTGCTTTTAGGGATCGGCGGCCGCGGCCGCACGCAGCAGCTTGACTACGCGCGCACCCATGGCCTTTCCTACGCCACGCCCGCGGGAGGCTGCCTGCTCACGCAGATCGCGGCCGGCGTGAGGTTTGAGGACCTGAAAGCGCATACCCCTGATTTCAGCCTGAACGATCTGGCGCTGCTGGGATTAGGCCGCCATTTTCGCATCAGCCCGTCATTCAAATTGATTGTCGGACGCAATGAATCGGAAAACCACCGGTTGGAGCGCATGGTGTGCGACGACGACCGGGTGTTCATCATGGACGGTTTGCTGGGGCCTGTGGGGATCGGCCGCGGGATCGGCGGGGACGCTGAGGCGCTCACTGCCGCGCGCATCCTTTCCCGCTTTTCAAAAGCGAGGACCCTCGCGACAACGCGCGTGTCGGTCCGGCAGGGGAACGATCAGCGCATTATTGAAGTGGCGCCGGCGGATGATCTGTTATGCGATAAGCATAGGATAGGGGGGAGGGAGGATTAGATGAATATCGTGTGATCATCAACCTCGATTTTTCCTGCTTTGCCGATCACCTGCATTTCGCCGACCTCCGACCTCTGACTTCCGACCATCGGCATTCCCCGCGCCCTAATCCGGTTTCTTCTCCCACTTGAATTCCGGTATCTTCTTGATCTGGATGAGGAAATAATAGCCCGTATTAAACCCCGACGGCCGCCAGTTGAACCGGAGATCAAAGCATTCCAGATCGCAGTGGAAATTGAATGAGTGTCCCACGAGCTGATTGGTGACGAAATTATAATAGCTGTCCCATGATGCGGACCAGATCTTGGTGAAATTGACGCCCGCGGATGCGGAAAGGCTGTAGTTCTTCTGCGTCACGAATGGTTCTCCCGGGGCGGAACGGCTGCCCGAAAAGCCGTAGGAAGGCCGTAGCGAGGCGGTCCAGGTCTGCTGCGCGCCGGGCAGGGCCTCTCGCTGCCGGCGAGGGTCGCTGCCGGTCCATACGTTTGCCTGCAGGTCGCCGCTCCACAGCGTGCCGCCGGCGGAAAAGTTGATCTGCGGATTGAAACCGACGTTATAGGAGCGCAGTATCGGCGCGGTGAGCTCGTTTCTGGTGTTGTAAAGCCACCATGCGGAACCCACGGAAATGCCGATCAGCTTGTTGGACGTGCTGGCGGAGGCGTTCAGGTCGCTCCATTTGCGTCCGTCGTTGTTCAGGTCGTCGAAATCGTAGGATGCGCCGAAATCCAGGCTTAACATATGAAATTTGTTTTCCGTTGGTTTGTCGTTCTCGCCGGCCGGCTTCTTGACCGTTTTCCCCTCAAAGCTGTTGCCCAGGCCGAAATTGACCGTCCGGCTCTGCTTGCGGGCCGTATAGGGCGATACGCCGATGTCGTAGTAGCGCCGGCCCGGGGCCGTGGATTTGGGTGTGTAGGTGAAGTTGACCGACGGCGACAGGGTGTGCCGCATTCCCGCGAAATTCAGGAAGTGGATCGGAAACAGGCCGTAGAGCCGCGTGGACATGGCGATACCGGCGTCCCAGATGGCGCCGTAGTTCCATTCGTTGGTGGTCTTGAATTCCGGCGCGGAATCCCGATTGACCTTTGACACTACGCGGAAACTGGTATCGGTCTGTCCGAGGCTGTCGGTATAGAATATCGTATCGACGATCTGCGTGTCGGCGCGCTGCGCCTGCGTCAGATAGACCGCGTTTACGGTATCGTAGAGGGTATCAAAGCGGAACACAGTGTCTATCGGCGTGGTGTCCTTGTAGGCGTCGAGCGCGTACATGCGCCCATTCAGGTGCGGGCTGATATCAAACCATTTAAAAAGCTTGTAATTATAGGAAAGACCCGCCGATTGTTCGGCGCCGGCGTGCGTGTATTCCGGTTCGACGATCGCGTCGGGCTGTTTGATGTGCCGTCTGATGCCGTGGACGTTGTAGGAATAATAAATTTTGTGGTACCACGCCGGTTCTTCCGGAACGGATGGCTGCACGGCGCCGGCCTCGGGCGGTTTTTCCGGGATAAGCGGCCGCGATGGCAGGCCGAACGAAAGTGACGGAATATCTTCGGAAACCGTGCCGGAGGCAAGGTTTTCATGGCGCTGCCAGGTTGCGCTGGTCCCTGCATTTATGGAGGAAAATGTCTTATTCAGCGTCAGGTTCGCATCGGTCATCTGCTGCAATTTTTCTGATGTGCTTTCGGAGTGCAGGTTGTAAAAATTCCGGTTGCTCACCAGGCTGCCGCCGCCCGAAAGCCGGAAAAGTCCGTCGGGGGTCAGGTTCTGATCGTGATGGTAATTGAGCGCCCACTGCTGCGATTGCCGGCCGAAATCCCCGCCCAGGGAATAGCGCGCGCTCAGGTCGCCGCTTAACACATAGCGCAGGTTATAGCGGCTGGAAGCCGATACCAGGAAATTCTGGAATTCCTGGATCCTGCTGGATACGGTGGCGTCGATATAATCGTTGATGGCCCAGTAGTATCCCACATTGTCAAGATACCCGCCGCTGGCGGGGTTGCCGCCGAACGCCGGCGTCAGGATGCCGCTCGATCGATTGCGCTGCAGCGGCAGGATGAAATAGGGGAGCGCGCCCACGGGGACCTCGGCGATATTGAACACCGCCGGCCGCGCGATGATCTTGTCGTTCGGCAACACCTTGACGTCGCGGGCATAGAAGTAATAATGCGGGTCGTCGATGTTTTCGCAGGTCGTATAATCGCCGTTGCTGGAGTAGAACGTATTATCGGCCGCCTTGACGATCGTGTTCGCGTTGAAGCTGGCGTCCTGCATGTGCGTGGACGCGTAGACAACGCTCCCGCGCCGGGTCTTGATATTATAGGCCATGGATTCGCCCACGGTGGTATCGGATCCCTCCACCAGCTGGGGCTTTCCATATGCGATAAAGCGGTTGTTGTCGATGGAATAGGTGATCGAATCGGCGGTCAGGACGATGTTCTGGTATTCGATGATTGCCTTGCCGAACAGGTAGAGGATTTTATTTTTCATGTCGTAGTCGATCACATCGGCGCGGTAGACGACCGTGTCTTGAAGGTCGTTTTTCTTTTTCTTTTTTGCGGCAAGGCTGTCCGCGGTCGCGGTGTCGGCCGATGCGGCGCGCGCCGGACTGTCGGAGTGAGATGATGCGGCCGAAACCTTCGCATGGGCGGGAGCAGCCGCGAACACGGGCGTGAAGAGGCATGCACAGAATGCGGCGCATACCAGGACGCATGGCCGGTTTTTCAAGGGGTTATGGCCTGTCATGACGCTCATAAAATACGTTGCGTACCAAGCGGGGCTAAATCGAAATTTTGCATCCGGCCATGCAATGAACCATTTTTTCTGGTCTTTTCAGAAAACCGGGCAACCCGATAGTTATTGAAATAATTATGGAGGTATTACAATAATATGGATTCTTTGCCAATTAAGCGCGCACTGGTCAGCGTATCGGACAAAGCCGGCGTCGTGGAGTTTACAAAAGTCCTGGCGTCCCTGGGAATCGAGGTCCTGTCCACCGGCGGGACGGCCAGGCTTCTTGCAGAAAAAGGGGTGCCCGTACGCACGGTCGATTCCTATACCGGCTTTCCGGAAATCATGGATGGCCGGGTCAAAACCCTGCACCCCAGGGTGCATGGAGGTATTTTGTCGGTGCGCACGAATCCTGCGCATCTGGAACAGATGAAGAAGAACGGGATTGAGCCGATAGACCTGGTTGCGGTCAATCTGTATCCGTTTAAGAAAACCGTGGCCCGCGAAGGCGTGTCGATCGAGGAGGCCATTGAAAACATCGATATCGGCGGGCCGGCCATGATCCGGAGCTCGGCGAAAAATCACACTTTTGTCACGGTGATTGTCGACGGCGCCGATTACCTGCGCGTTGCCGGGGAGCTGCGGACAAGCGGCGGCGTCTCGCTCGAAACGCGCAAATATCTTGCCGTCAAGGCATTCGCGCACACGGCCGATTATGATGCGGCAATTCACGCATATTTGAAACGCATATATGGTTAATCGGTTCCGCGGATACGTAAACTGAATTGGAACGAGAGGATACATCCGACATGGGAAAGAACCTGGTAGTCGTTGAATCGCCGGCCAAGTGCCGGACCATCTCCAAATACCTGGGTCCGGAATATAGCGTCAAAGCAACGATGGGCCATATTATCGATCTGCCCGAAAAAGAACTCGGGGTTGATATCGCCCACGATTTCAAGCCCAAATATACCGTTTCCAAGGGCAAACGTCGGATCCTGAAGATGCTCAAGGACGAAGCAGCCAAGGCCGATATGGTGTACCTGGCGCCTGATCCGGACCGCGAGGGAGAGGCAATCGCGTGGCATGTGGCGCAATCAATCGCTAAAGTCAATACCAACGTCAAACGCGTGTTTTTAAACGAAATCACGAAGAAAGCCGTGCTGGCCGCATTCGACCGGCCCGATCAGATCGATATGAACAAGGTCAATGCGCAACAGGCCCGCCGCATCCTCGACCGCATCGTAGGGTATCAGATTTCGCCGTATCTGTGGCGCACGGTTTTCCGCGGGCTGAGCGCGGGCCGCGTCCAATCGGTTGCGTTGCGGCTCATCTGCGAACGCGAGGACGAAATCAAGGCGTTCAAGCAGGAAGAATACTGGTCGATCCAGGCGCATCTGAAATATGTTGCCGCGGATTTTCACGCGAAATTGCACCTGATTGACGGCGCCAAAGCGCTCATTCCTAACGAGCAGGCGTCCAAAGACATCATCGAGCGCCTGAAAAGCAGGCCGTTCATTGTCAAGGACGTTCAACGCACCGAAAAAGAGCGAAAGCCGTATCCGCCGTTCATCACCAGCACGCTGCAGCAGGACGCGGCGCGCAAGCTGGGTTTTTCCGCCGCCAAAACCATGATGATCGCGCAGCAGCTCTACGAAGGACTTGAGCTGGGCGACCTGGGCAGCACCGGTCTGATCACCTACATGCGTACCGATTCAACGCGCATCGCCGATGAAGCGCTGGTCGCGGCGCGCCAGGTGGTGACCGAGCTGTACGACGGACGACACCTTCCCGCGCAGCCGCGCATTTACGCAAAAAGCAAGAACGCGCAGGACGCTCACGAAGCGATCCGCCCGGCCCAGCTGCAGGCCAATTTCTCTCCAGACAAGGTCAAAAAGTACCTTTCCAAGGACCAGTTCCGGCTGTACGACCTGGTGTGGAAACGATTTCTGGCGTCGCAGATGGAGAATGCGCTGTTCGATATGACGCGCGTCGACATCGAGGCGGACAATTGCATTTTCCGCGCCAACGGTTCCATCATGAAATTCGACGGTTTCCTGGCGCTGTACGACGAAAGCACCGATGACAAGGGCGACAACGCCGAGGATGAAAACGACACGCTGCCCGATCTGCGGCCCGCGATGGCGGTGCAACTGGAGGAATTGCTTAACAAACAGCATTTCACCCAGCCGCCGCCCCGCTATTCCGAGGCGTCGCTGGTGCGCGAACTCGAAGACAAGGGCATCGGCCGGCCGTCGACCTACGCGCAGATCATCGATACCCTGAAAAACCGCAAATACGTGACCGCGGAGAGCAAACGGTTCACGCCCACCGAAGTGGGCGTGATGGTTAAAAATATCCTGGTCAAGGAATTCCCGGCTGTCTTTGACGTCGGTTTTACCGCTTCCATGGAAGGCGCATTAGACAAAGTGGAACTCGGCGAAGCCGACTGGGTCGGCGCCCTGCGCAATTTTTATGACCCGTTCCAGAAACAGCTCGAAATCGCCAAGGGGCATATCCAGGCGCTGCGCGCCCAGAACCAGGAAACAACGGGGCGCACGTGCCCCGAATGCAAAAAGTTCCAGCTGGTTGTCAAGTGGAGCCGCAACGGCAAGTTCCTGGCCTGCCAGGGCTTCCCGGCGTGCCGCTATACCGAGCCGATCGACAAGGCGGCGGCGCAAAAATCGGATGAGGTATGCGACAAGTGCGGTGCGCCCATGGTGATCCTCGAGATGAAAGGCAACCGTTTCCTGGGCTGCTCCCGGTATCCGGAATGCAAGAACACCCGATCGCTCACCACGGGCGTGGCCTGCCCCAAGGCATGCGGCGGCATGCTCATCGAGCGCCGCACGCGCCGCGGCAAGACCTTTTACGGCTGCAACAAGTATCCGTCATGCACCTTCGCCACGTGGGACCGGCCCATCAATGAAAAGTGCCCAAAATGCGGTTTCGTCATCTTGACCCAGCGGGAGACCAAGCGCAAAGGCACCTATAATAAATGCCCGAGTTGTAAAGCTGAATTCGTGGTGACCCCTCCGGCGCCGGAAGAGGCGGAATAAATGCCGGGCGCCGGCGCATCCTTCCGGCGCGAATCCGCGCATCCTGCATGAATACCGCGTACGTCCATGTCATCGGCGCCGGATTGGCGGGCAGCGAGGCGGCCCTGGTGCTGGCCCGGCGCGGCGTGCCGGTGCGGTTGTACGAGATGCGGCCGGATGTCATGACGCCGGCGCACCGTACCGGCCTTCCCGCGGAACTGGTCTGCAGCAATTCATTAAAATCGTGTGAGCTCCCGGGCGCGCACGGCCTGCTCAAACGCGAGCTTGAGCTGCTTGACAGTCCGCTTCTTGCGGCCGCGCGCGCCGCCGCCGTGCCGGCGGGAACGGCCCTGGCGGTCGACCGGGAGCTTTTTTCGCGGGCCGTGCTGGACCGGATCATGGGGGAACCGGACATAACGCTGCTCCGGCAAGAGATCATGCGGCCGCCCGACGACGGGCATCCGTGCATTATCGCGACCGGGCCGCTGACCAGCGACGGCCTGGCGCAGTGGCTTTCGTCCGCGTTTTCGCTGGAGCGCCTGTTCTTCTACGATGCCATCGCGCCCATCGTGGCGGCCGATTCGATCGACCGTTCGCTGGCGTTTTTCGGATCACGCTGGGAGGACGGCGCGGAAAAAGGCGGCGACTATCTGAACTGCCCATTTACGCAAGAGGAATACCGCGATTTCGTCGCGGCGCTCTGTTCGGCCGAAAAGACGCCGGCGCGCGAATTCGAGTCGATGCGTTTCTTTGAGGCGTGCCTGCCGGTGGAGGAGATCGCGCGGCGCGGCGACATGGCGCTGGCCTTCGGGCCCTTGCGGCCGGTTGGCATTATCGATCCGAAAACCGGAAAGCGGCCGTTCGCGGTGTGTCAATTGCGGCGCGAAAACACGGCCGGCGGCAGCTTCAACCTGGTGGGGTTCCAGACGCGGCTTACCATTCCGGAACAGAAACGGGTCTTTCGCATGATCCCAGGGCTTTCGAACGCCGAATTCCTGCGCTACGGCAGCATCCACCGGAACACCTATCTGGATTCACCGCGGCTGCTTGATGCGCGGCTTTCATTTGCCGCCATGCCGCGTGTGCGCCTGGCCGGACAGCTCTGCGGCAACGAAGGTTATACGGAAAGCATCGCCACCGGACATCTGGCCGCGCTCTTTGTGCTGGCGGAATCGCATGATGCAAAGCTCGATGCCCCTCCCCCGGAAACGGCCCTGGGCGCGCTGTTGAATCATGTAACGCATTCGCGGGAGGAACGCTTTACTCCTGCGAATATCAACTTCGGGCTTTTCCCGCCGCTCGCCAACGCGCCGCGCCGGCGTGGGAAGCAGGACAGGCAGCAGGCCGTATGCGACCGGGCGCTTTCGGCGCTTTCGGCGTGGATCGCCAAAAACCGCGCGGTCATCGGCGTCAACGATCGGCCGGAGGCGGAACCGCGGATTTTGAATTCGGGTTCCGCTTGAACCGTTGCGCATGATGATACTAATTTAATGTGCATACGCACGACGAAAGGTCTTCCATGGGTATTCCCGTTCTTGAAATGATCGGACGCGCCGGATGGCTGGCGCGTGCGCTGCTTTTGCTGCTGGCCGTTGAATCCGTGATTTCGTGGGCCATTGTGTTCCAGCGCCTCCTGTCCCTGCGCATTGCGTCAAGGCAGAACCGCGCGTTCAAAAAGGAGTACGAGCGCTACTCCGGAATTGTCGAATGCGAGAACGCCGAAACGTCGTTCGCCGGCTCGCCCCTGGCTTCGCTCGCACGGGCCGCGGCCGCGGAAAGCCGGCGCGTCCTGGACGATGCGGCGGGTCTTGCGGGCGTCAAGGAGTGGAGCTTTTACCTGCAGAGCCAGTTTTCCATCATGGCCGAACGGCTCGATTCGATGATCTCGGCGCATGCCGCCAAACTCGACCGCGGCGTGTTTTTTCTTGCCATCATCAGCTCCAGCGCGCCTTTTCTTGGGCTTTTAGGCACCGTGTGGGGCATCATGGATTCATTTTACCAGATCGGTCAGCAGGGCTCGGCCAGCCTGCCGGTGGTGGCGCCGGGCATCGCCGAAGCGCTCATCATGACGGCCATTGCGCTTCTGGTTGCCATTCCGGCGGTTTTCTTTTATAACTATCTCATGCACCGGGTGCAGCGCGCGGAAGACGAAATGGACGAATTCAAGGACCATCTCTGCGGCCGCGTGCGCCGCGAGATTTTCATGCTGCTGTACGGCGGCCGCGGCGCCGGGAACCAGAAGCAGGCGCAGCATGTCTGACCGCAAGCTGAGGCGCCGCCAGATGGTGAGCGACCTTAATATCACCAATATGATCGACGTCATCCTGACGGTGCTGATCATATTCATGATCACCGCGCCCATGATGACCCAGGGCGTGCAGGTGGACCTGCCTAAAACCGAATCGAAAAACGTCGAGGTGAATGAATATATCCAGGTGTCAATTGACGCGCACAACGAAATCTACATCGACCAGCGCCGCACCTCGCTGGTCGACTTCCGGCATGCGTTCGGCCAGACCTTTGCGGGCCGCGCCTCGGTGCCGGTCTTTATAAACGCAGACCGCCGGGTGCCCTACGGCTTGGTGGTGCGCGTGATATCGGAAATACAGAATGCCGGCGCCGTTAAGCTCGGTTTTCTTACGCAGCCCATAGGTAAGGGTGGCGGCGACTCATGAGAGCGGCCACCACTATTTTCATGCTGCGCCGACCCGCCGACGATCTGTTCGGCGCGTTTATCGCGGGATCGGTGGTTTTCCACATCATCGTGTTCATAGCCATTCCGCTTGCGATAAAACTGCTGCGCAAACCCGAGGCCTTCGCCTCGGTGGCAACGGTGCAACTGGTCCGGCTTCCGCAGGCCCTGGCGGCCCCGCAAAAAGAGGCCGCGGCAAGGCCGAAGGCAAAGCCTGCAACGCCGGCAAAGCCCGTGCCGGCCAAAAACCCGCGGGCCGCGGCAAAGAAGGAAGAGGTCAAGCCCGAGGAGAATCTGGATGAACTTCGGGACCTTCTCGGCGATATGCAGCCGGCCACGCAATTCGCGGTAGCGGGAAATTTCAAATACGACTGGTACCTGACGAATGTCCGGCTTAAAACGGAACGGTTCTGGAACCCGCCCGCCGATAATCCTGATCTTTCGGTGGTCGTTTCGTTCACCATCTTCGGCGACGGCGGCGTTTCGGACGTGACCGTGCGCCAGACGTCGGGGAATTCAACGCTTGATAATCTGGCAATACGGGCGGTCAAGCTCGCGGCGCCCTTCGGCAAGCTGCCGCCGGGGTATTCGGAAAACCGGCTCGATCTGACCTGCACGTTCCGGCCCGTCAGGCGGTAGCGCCATCAACCGGCAACGAATGGAGCATATGAAAAAGACGGCAATTCTTCTCCTGTCCATCGGCGCCATGTGCGGCATTTTCGCGGCAAAATTCAATCTCGATCTCTATGCATCGAAATTCGACAGCATTCCCATCGCGGTCCTGCCGTTTGCCAATAAAGGCGCCGCCGTGCTCGATACGAACCGGCCATGGCAGGTCATCGGCGACGATCTGGCTTTTTCGGGCCGCTTCAACGTCCTGCGCGCGGACAAGCCCGATACGGCCGCGTATGCGGCAAATAATGTAGGCGTGCAGATCGACGGCGAATATACCCTGACCGGCAACACCATCGTCCTTGATTGCTTTCTGCGCGACGCGGCCGCGGGCGAACAGATCGTGGGACGCAAATACCAGGGAGACCTCAAGCACCTGCGCACCATGGCCCACCGGTTCGCCAACGAAATGATGGAGATCATGCTGGGAGAAAAGGGCTATTTCACCAGCCTTATCGTGTATGTGCGCGATGACGGGAAGAATAAAAACCTGTGGATCATGGATTACGACGGCGGGAACCAGCGCGCCATCACCAATGCGGCGGGCATCAATATATTTCCGTCTTTTGCCGATTCATCATCCGTCATCTGGACGTCATTCCTGCGCGGCAAGCCCGATTTATACAAGGGCAATATCGTCACGGGCCGGTCGGAGATTTTCATGTACAGCCGCTATGTCACCACGTCGCCATCGGTGTCGACGGTGGACGGACGCATCGTGTTCGCCTCCTCGCGCAACGGCAACATGGATATTTACGTCTGCGAACCCGATAAAAGCGGGCTCAAGCAGATCACCTTCAACAAGGCCGTGGATACCTCGCCCTGCTGGTCGCCCAACGGCTACCAGGTGGCTTTCTGCTCCGACCGGGCCGGCAGCCCGCAGATTTATGTGATGGACGCCGATGGCGCCAATGTCAAGCGGCTTACCTTTGAAGGGAACTATGCCGATTCGCCGGCATGGTCGCCCAAAGGCGACCGGATCGCCTACCAGATGCAGACGGACTGGAAATTCGACATCTGGACCATCGGCGTCAACGGCGCCAACCCGGTGAAGGTCACAACATGTCCGGGAAGCAATGAATATCCTACCTGGTCGCCCGACGGGTCGCATATTGCATTTTCGTCGGGCCGCGGCGGCGCGATTGATATGTGCGTTGTGCGCGCCGACGGGACCGACCTGCAGCGCATCACGAAGAGCGGCCAGGCGAAAATGGCCGACTGGTCGCATTTCTGATTGCCGGTATTTCGATTATTCAGGAGGAACCATGGTTGCACGCACAATGATGGCATCCGCAGGTATCTTTGCATTCGGCCTTTCTCTCATGCTGGCGGGCTGCACGAAAAAGGCAGTGAACATCGAACCGTTGCCCCCGCCCGCGCTGCAACCGAAAGCCGACGCGGCCGCTGCGCGGCCGCGCGCATTCGATACCTCCTCGGAAATCAGCTTCAAGGAGGCTGATCTTGACGAGCAGCTCCGGCGTGAAGCCGCGGAAAAGCTCAAGCCGGTGTATTTTGATTTCAACAGCTTTTCGCTGCGCGCCGATGCCATCGAGCGTCTCGGCATTATCGCCGGGTTCTGCAAAGACCACGGCAATCTTCGTCTTCTAGTTCAGGGCCACTGCGATGAGCGCGGTTCTTCGGAATACAACATGGGCCTGGGCGAACGGCGGTCGCGTGCCGCCAAAGACTATCTTTCCGATTACGGAATTTCTCCCGCGCAGGTCGAAGTCACGTCCTACGGCAAGGAACAGCCGGCGGTTGCCGGCTGCGGCGATGAAGCGTGCCATCAGCAAAACCGGCGCGACGAGTTCAAAGTGCTCCAATAACCGCGTGAACCATGGAGGGATTCGCATGGCCAGGCTTGGATTGTTCGTGGTGCTGCTCGCATTGACAACCGGTTGTTCGCACCTGACCGTGCTGCGCGTGCAGGAACTCCGGGATGTCTCGGCGCACGTCGATTCTCTCGGGGCGCGTCTCGATTCCACCCAGCAACAGCTCCTTGCGTTGCAGAAAGAACAACAGGAGATCGTGCGGCTTATCCGCGCGGACCAGCAGGTGCGCTTTGCCGAACTTGGCCGCCAGATCGACATGCTCGAAGGCGGCATCAACGAAAGCCAGCAGCGATTAACGCAGATCGACCGCAAGACGCAGGAGATCAAGCAGAGCTGGGAGGAGAAGGCCCGCGCGGATTCGCTGGTCGAAACCCAGCGCACCAATGAAATGAATAAGCTTTTGCAGCTCGCCCAGGACGATTTTCAGGCGCGGCGCTATGACCTGGCGCTCAAGGGATTCGAAGATATTCGTAATCGTTTTCCGGCAACTCCGCAATGTGAAGAAGCCGCCTATCGGATCGCCGAATGCTGGTATGCGCAGCAGAAACTGGAAGAGGCGGACAATGCGTATAAAGCATATTTAAAGGAATATAAGGATGGGAAAAGCGCCTGCCTGGCAATGTATAAACTCGGCATGATTTATGAAAAACAGAACAAGGATAAAGCCAGGGAATTGATGTGGAAGAAAGTGGTTGAAGTGTGCCCGCAATCCGAAGAAGCCGCGGCAATCAAGCAAAAACTGAAGCTGCAATAGCGCTTTCAGCGATCTCCGCAGAAAGCGTCGGACGGAAAAAAATGGCGGAGGGGAGAGGATTTGAACCTCCGACAGGGTTGCCCCTGCGCAGGTTTAGCAAACCTGTGCGCGTATCATTGTAACCCTTTATCAGCAATGGAAATCAGGCGTTCGCCGCTTCAAGGTGTCCGGTCGAAGTGGACGTTTTTTGTTCTGGAAAGACCACTCTGCGCGCCGCGGCAAGCCCGTCTTTGTGATAATAATGCCGGATCATGTTCCCCGATCTCCAGCCGGCAATCTGGCATACAACCTGCTCTGGATTGCCTGCATTCAGGAGTTCACTCGCCGCGAAATGCCGGCAGTCGTGGAAGTGCCAATCTCCAATCTCCGCAAGACGAAGGCAGCGCTTCCACGCCCCGCGAAAGTTCCCAAGCGGCGCCGCCATCCCGCGCCGATCGCGCCGGAAGAAAAGCGGCGCTTGGGGATCGCCGTCAATGTCCGGCGGAAGGTTGCGGAAATAATCGGTCAACCATCCCGGTGGAATAGGTTTCCAGCTTCCCGCGTCGCCTTTGGCGTTCTCATGCCGCACACGGACGGCCATATTGAACAGGTCCAGATCGCCGCGTCTCAGGGAAACCAACTCCTCGCGCCTGCTCGGAACAGCCAAGCTGAAGCGTACGATTGCTGATAAGTGGGGCGCTTCCCGGTCAATCGTATTGATAAGCCGCAGCCGGTCAATCTCCGAAAGCGATACATCGCGCGGGACGATCTTCAATAGCTCGATGTGCTCCAATGGATTGCGGTCAAGTAAACCATCGCGCACAACCATATTGAACGCCGCTTTTGCCATGGCCGTATAATGGTTCACGGTAGATGCCGCCAATGGCTCGCCTGTTTGCCGCGAAATTGAGCGCCGCAGCATCAGCCAATACGTCTTAAACCGCGCGGCGATCTCGGCTATAGATATGCCGCCCAAGTCGCGCCGCATTTGCTGAAAGGATGTAACCGATATGAGCCGACCCTTGCGCGCTTCATGGTAGTAATCAAGGATCCTTCCGAAGGTGCTCATTGGTCCGATGTGTTTCAAAGAGCAATTTTCGGCTTTGGCACGCAAGGCCTTCTTTATCTCGTGCTCGCGCGCTTCCGCCTCTTTGCGCCCTCCCACGAACGTCTCGCGCTGGCGTTGTTCCGTACCTTCCCGGTAACAGCGAACGTCCAGCGCCCAGGTGGTCGGGGTCAATTGCTTTATGCCCATGATGAAAGCCTTTCATGGGCCGCAAACGCACAAAACCAATATACTAAATTGCGCTGCATTGCGCCCGATTGCCTTTTGTTGAAAGCAAAAGGGAACCGGAATTCAACGCCTTTAAAACGGTCAGTCGATGGTAGCGCACGCATCGCATCCCGATCTGCACGCGCCCCGGGAGACGGCGCAGATACGAGAGCTTCCGTATTGTGCGGATCGACATATTGAGCATGCCTGCAAGCTGCTCGTGTGATAAGTATTCTGCGTTGTCGTTCATAATGGCATCTTTCTATTTCGGTTTATTGCCCGGCAGGCGGGCGATAAAGTCAATCAATTCCTTCAACGTCTTTATCGTGTCCGCGCGGCATTGTTTCAGCCGCCCGGTCCTGGTTCGCAAGTCATCGGGAAAAGCAAAAACCAAGGAGTCTTCGATCCAGAGCATGAATCTGATCTGGTCATGCAGGTC
>Ga0315279_10006476_pt1 | contig 14784 bp, 18 predicted proteins | sample YL17G06_20_MG_FD_203694 | JGI IMG/M metagenome (GOLD analysis project Ga0315279, IMG submission 203694) | Sediment microbial communities from Yellowstone Lake, YNP, Wyoming, USA - YL17G06_20 | ecosystem: Environmental > Aquatic > Freshwater > Lake > Sediment | place: USA: Wyoming | collected... | reverse complement strand
CTTTTGCAACGAGTCTGCTAGATTTCTTGAAACGGGTCTTCCAAGCTTCGTATCTCTCACGTCCATCTGTCGGATAGAAGTACACGTTTTTGTTCCAGTGATCATGTCTAAGCCCTTTCTTTATCGCGGCATTCCTGACTTCCGAATTGAGTAGCCATGTGAGTAAAATTCTCTTGTCTTGGGTTTCTAGGAAGGAAGTAAGCGCATGTTTCTGAAACGTTCCTGCTGTAATATATTTGCCGAACGGCTCCTGACTGAGATCGAAGAATGAATAGACTCTTTCACCCTGTCGGATGAACGGTGTTTCCTTCGTTTCAAAAAAAGAGAAATGTATGTTTCTTGCAAGTTCTGCTTCATATACGTTCGATGGCATTTTTGTGACTTCAAAGAAGTTGCCGTAGAGGTTTTCTTTCACATCATCTGGTTTTCCACTGAGCAGTCCAATTCTGTATTCGGTTTCACTTGCCCGCTGTTCGATGAACTTGGTCTCTTTCTGGCTGGCATGGATGCTCTGAGTTCCTCTTCTGAACAGGATTTCATCTTTCGAGAATGCTTTCTTGGCTTTGCCAGTGGGATCATCGTAAACTCCATATTTGATAGGCTTTAGGACCTCTGTTGATGGTGGGACGTAGACTACTGCAAACTTCCTCTTCTGTCCATCGATTTCTTTTTCAACCTCTGTATACCCGATTGACAGAGGGGTGCTAGCATACGAATTAAACTTCTCTTGGAGTGTTGCTTGGTCTACATGAAAATCTGGTGGCAGTCCCACCGGCTCGAAAGTCCCTGTCTTGGTCTCTTGGAAGCCCAAGAGCAGGTATCCACCACCATAATTCGACATGGCAAAAATGTCTTTGGCTATCTTGGCAAAATCTGAATCCTTGTGAATATCCAGAGTCAACTTAAAATCAAATTCAGCGGTCTCCCTTTTTTGGGACAGTATGAAGTTGATAACGATTTCGTCCAAAGGATTCGGGACTGATTCCATATTAGTTTGTTTTACGTGAATCTTTAAAAACTTGTTCTTCAATTTCACGTTCAATTCTCTCTGTCAACCTTGGCTACCATCATGGAATTTGCCGGAAGATGTTTCGCGCGCGCGTAGCTCAAAAACTGTGATAGAAGTTAACTCTATTTCTCACTCTGGACTTGAACTTTCAGCTGCTCAGCGAAGGCTTCAGCACGTTTGAGGTCTTCTTCATTAGGTCTTCCTTTGTTTAATCCCCCAAAATACTTGAGAAATTTGTTAGTGTTAAAACCTGCACAACCAAACTCATCCACAATCGTGTAGCCTTTGGATTGAAGAGTTTCTTTAAGGGTCGTATGACATTTGCCTGTGTACTCTTCCAATTTTTGTTGACCTGAAACTCCAACTGGCATTCCACTGGTTGAGAAGACAAATGCTTTCTTGCCTATAACTTGAGGTAGTTTGTCTGCAAAGTCAAGAAGTTCCTTGTAGTGTTTACCCGTATCTATCCCAGACCCAAAGCCAACTAAGTCGTAATTTTGAAGCTCTTCTGGGTTAGTCTGTTGGGGAGTTTTAATTTCTGCATCAAGCACTTTCGCCATCACTTCCGCTACTTTTTGGGTGTTATTATGATGACAAGAATACACAATTAACAAACACGAATAAACATATCCTTTCCAACTTCATTTCTTAGCGATTTCTAAGCCATACAGCCTTCTGTATAGATAGCCAACAACTATTCCGGGAATGAGAAACCTTGGTACGTTAAGCATTGCGCCGATGAGGAAGACCTGCAAGGCATCACTAGTCCGACTTGCGGCAACTTGGAGCACGATTAAGGCAATGACTAGGGCGGCCAAGCTTAGTATCTCGGATTTTAGAATTGGATTCTTTGTTGGAATCTTATCAAAGAAACGAAGCAAGACATAACTGGCGAGGAATTCGATAATCAGGCCAAAAATCAAAGATTGAACAAGAACCACTTGAATATAGGAAATTGAAACTTCTGCTCTGAACTCCCCGGCGATGGGAAGCAGGGAAAATGCGATGGTAGTTGCCCAGAATGTTACGCCTCCACCAATGGTCAGTTTGAGCAGCTTCTTGTAGAACTTGTCTGATGTCTGTCGCTTGTCTCGAACTGTGGTTTCCATAGTTGTTCAACTACTCCACATTAGGAGATTTGGAAGCAATTACGGATGGATTGAATCCTTTGACTATCAGCCATACCGCAAGAACCAATTCTTGGGGCAATATTGGTAGATTCAAAATGACTTGCGCTGTCGAGAATGGAGCGATGAGACCGTACATGGTTAAGAGGGCTGAAAACATGGTGAATATGGCAGCAACAATACCCCAGCCTGATAACCATCGAGGAACTAGTCTTGTTCGATAAAATATGATATAGTATAGCATTGCGCCTATGGAAAAGGCCATCAGCTTCACAATATTGGATGTCCAATGGTATCCTCCATCTACCAATGCGCCCAAGGTTTGGAAATACGATGAATCCGGAGCTCCAGCGTTTACAAATTGCTGGCTTAATGTTACTAGTACTAGCAGACCTATTACGGCAACAAAATCGAGCATTCCCTCAGCAATCCTGAAACCAACAGCTCCAAGAGCTAAACCTTCCTTGAATTTTTTTAGCACTGGATACAGCGAAATTCCAATGCCAATGGCGGCAGCACCACCGATGAACAAAAGAAGGGCTGCTGTTGTTACCATGTTTGCATTTGTAGAAACACTAACAAGATAATTCGTATCATTCACAGGTGCTATAAATGGCAAGCTCATAAAACCTACAACATCTGCAATTATAAACAATACTCCCGCAACTATTGCGTAATTTCTGTATGAATTCATTTTGACCACTTTCTTTCTATAGAATTCTTCAGCTATAACTTTTCCGCAAATGGTTTTTCTAACATCCACATTCTGGACTCGGTCGATTTGAGTGGGGACATACTCGAAACGCGTAGCTCTAGAGTCGTATCAGTAGGGGACTTAAAGAGAGGAGTACATAGCCCCTTTTTTGTTCGTGCAACTCATCTTTTATCTGTTCGGGCGAGCATATCTTGTTCAAGAGAACATAGGGACTCATATGTCTCGATTTGAAAAACAAAGCGCGCGCACTAGTGTTCCTATCTACCTTGGTCTAGGGCGCTCAGGATTTGGTCCGCGACTGTCTCTCTCCTACGATTCTGGGGCAGGCAATGGGCCTTTTGGCTTTGGTTGGAACCTCTCACTTCTGTCCTTTATGCGCAAAACGGACAAGGGCTTGCCTATATACCAAGATGACGATGAATCTGGCACCTTTATTCTATCCAGTGCTCAGGAACTTGGCCCAGTCTTGATTCGACTTGACGGGCAATGGCAGTGCGACATGATTAAGCGCAAGTTGAACGGTGTGGATTATTGCATACAGCGCTATCGACCAAGGGTCAAGGGGCTGTTTGAGCGAATTGAACGTTGGACCAATTTGCGGATACATGAGATCCATTGGCAGTCCATCTCCAGAGACAACATCATCACAATGTATGGGAAAACAGCAGAAAGCCGAATCGCAGACCCACATAACCCGCAGCGTGTCTTTAGCTGGTTAATTTGTGGAAGTCACGACGACAATGGCGATGCAATCCTTTACGAATACAAAGCAGAGAATTCTCAGGGCATAGACTTTTCTCTTGTTCGTGAACGAAACCTGACAGATGCTACTCGTGCTACCAATCGTTATCTGAAGCGGATCAAATATGGAAATAAAACACCATATAAATTAGGTGAAGACCTAACAGCAAGCAATGACTGGAAGTTCGAAGTGATCTTCGACTATGGTGAACATTACTCAGTTGACAATCAAAGTCAACCAACAACTGTCTTTCTCAAGAACGACCAGCGCCACTGGAAGGTTCGCCTAGACCCATTTTCTAGTTATCGAGCTGGCTTCGAGATTAGAAATGATCATCTGGCGCGCCGTGTGCTTTTTCTATCTTTCAGCAGAATAGAAGTGCTTTCTTTTGTAGACTATGACTGCCAATAGGGTTGCCGTAAAGAGTAAGGGCAGAATGAGCAGTGATGGGAATTCTGGGACCAATGGAAAAGCACCAGCTAGAGGTTTCGATATTTCAAAGAAAGATGTCGTCAAGTAGATCCATACTATTTTGAGTTCTTTATTGAATCCCGAATCTGTAGCAACTACGCCAAGAGTACATTTGTCTTCAGGCTTAAGCACAATTGATGGATTCAGGGTAATATTCCCTCCAGCCACCCCTGTCAACTGCTCCGAAGTCCCATCCACAAAAGTCGCATTGATATAAAGGACAGAAACCCACATGAGAGTCATGTTTTCACTATACGTGTTTTGAATTGTAACATTGGCGTAACACCGCCACATAGTGTCTTGATCTCTCTTGAAAACAGCCGATATCGATATATCGATTGTAGGATCAGCAGCGAGTCCAATAGCTGGGACTGAAGAACCAAGACATAGTAACATTGCGAGAAATAGGAATAGGAGTCTGTTATTCATGATTTACCTTTGTACTATCCTGTATACTTCAGTTCTTATGACTTACGATGAGACCATTCTTTAAATGCACACCTACTACGATGAAAAACTTCCAGAGGGTAGCGCGCGCTCGAAACGCGTATGAAGAGAGGTCGAAAAGGGCGCCTTCTGTTCTATTGTATAGAATTAAATAGCTACGGGTGAAATTACAGTTTTGGCTGAGAGACTTGGAGAAAAGACGCAGGAAAAAGCTTCGCAAGCTAGTCAGCTACGTTCCAGAAATGTTCGCGATTGTCTATCTGATAGCCTATGGAGTAGCGGACAACCTTTACTATGCGACTCCTCACCTGGCGGACCTTGCTGAACAAGGATTGACGACAAAAGGATCTTGGACAGAACATAGCCGTTGGGAGATTAGTATTCCTACCACTCATTCGCTCGAAATTCCGTTAAAACCGTGGTTCAGGACTGCGCCGCCACCGTCAAATGATTTTGACTTTTACATATTGTGGAGTTCAGCCAATTTGAGGCCTCTTTATCCCATAATAGAAGACAGATTTGGCGGTGCGCTATTAGGAATCATACCATTAGTGGCAAAATACGCTTACAAGATTGTTCGCTCGGTTAGATTACATTAGGGCTTTGTGTGTGCTAAGTGCGCGATGACTATGGCTAGTGTAGCGCGCGCTAATATACATCTTTCAAGAAGGATTAATCAGTGTCGACCATGCGCGCGCGCCTGCGATACTACGAACCAGACTTCGTCGCCATTCTGGAAAATGGTGAGCACTACCTTATAGAGACAAAAGGGCGAGAAGATCCCGATGTGCCACACAAGGATCGAGCGGCCGAGTTATGGTGCGAGTATGTAACCAGCCTAACCAAAATACCATGGCAGTATCTCAAGATTCCTCAGCGAGATTTCATGCAATTGCAGCCGGATGAGTTCTCTGATTTGAAAATCTTCAAGCATGAGCAGTAGTGAACCTAGCGCGCGCTAAGAGCAAAAACATTTTAGAACGCTTGACCGGTTCATGATATGGAGCAATTATGTCACGAGTATTTGGCAGTGGTCCTAATCCATCTTACAGACAAGTGATGGTTTTTGTTGACGGAGGCTATTTGCGCGAATATATCAAGAAGAAATGGGGAAGTCAAGAACTTGCGACAGGCCCCTTTCAGAGTTTGACTCGGGAGCTCATTGAACACGTCCGATTCGGAAATATATACGGAGAACTTGTCAGAACATATTATTACGACGCTATAGCCGACGAAAAAGAGAAAGATGAGAGAGAAAAGCAGAGCAAGTTCTTTGACACGCTTCGCGGCCTGCCTTTCTGTACTGTGAGACTTGGTCGCCTCAAGAGGGCGAAAAATGAACCCCGTCGACAGAAAGGAGTTGATATTCTGATGGCAATTGACATGCTAACCAAGGCATACGAGAACCATTATGACATTGCATTTCTGGTGGCCGGAGACGGCGACTTCGTAGATCTTGTAGAAGCCGTGAAAGACGCTGGTAAAAGAGTCTTCGGTGCCTATATCAAAGACCATGTGGATGATAAGCTTCTGGGTTCCTTGGACAATCACATTATTATCTCTGATGAATTGCTGCGAAAGTTAGCAAGGAAATAAGTGCGCACTAATAGCTTTCTAGGGAATGTCCAATGAGTCACCAGTATCTGCTTCAATAGCATATGCGTGTATTCTATCGCGCGCGCGCACGTTCTAAACTGGATTCATCGCGCCTACAACTTGTAGGACAAGCCCGAAAGCTATGAATATGAACCAAATAGGGCCAGAGAATTTGCCCCATTGGGTATCCATCGAACCGCGTGACTTAATGCCGAGAAGGATAAGAAAAACGCCTACAACCAGAGACAATGTGCCTATAAGGAAAACCATCGTACCTATAGGACCCATGAAATACACCATTGTTCAGTATTTGCTTTTCCAGATATAAACAAATTCAACAGTGTGCCTGCGTCACCTTGCGTCCTCCGTAATTTGAAGTTGTCGTCGTTCGTTCGCTAAAAAGTGTGTGTGTGTGCGTTGCGCGGTGGGGTCGCTGGGATTTGAACCCTACCCCAAGTGGAGATATCTCCCGCAAATCCCCTCTTTTTCTCATTGTTTAGGTTTGGGGGTAGAGTTTTATCTTTCTCTCTCTCAGTTTCTACTTCTATTCCTGTCTCTACTACTTCACTACTATTTCTAACTCTCTCTGTAAGACACAGACAGACACAGACGAACAAACAGACAAACAAAAAGACAGAGACAACTATTTTGCGGAAAAGCTATAGCACACGTGTCGGCGATTAAGCCTATGGCAAATGCGAATCTCTTAGGGGCGATCATGGATGGCTGAAGAGGATGAATCTAGCAGAAGAAGATACAGTCTTGACCGTATTCTTGCCATCAGCGACGGTGTTTTTGCTTTTGCAGTTACCTTACTAGTTTTGGATCTGTTTGTCCCTGTTCTTTCCTCTGGTGCAACATCTGGAGATCTTGGTCAGGGTTTGTCCAAGGAATACGTAAGTTTTGTGAGTTATCTGCTTAGCTTTTTTATTGCAGGAGTATGGTGGAATGCCCACAACAGGAATTTCAGTTTTTTGCGTGATGCTGATTCTAGATTAAGATGGCTAAACCTTTTGTTCCTGATTTGGATAGCGTTACTGCCTTTCTTCACCAAAATCCTGAATCAATACGCAAATCTTCAGCTAGCTGTGGTTCTATACGCATTTGATCAGGCTGGTGCTGGTTTCTTCATGACCCTTTCGTGGTGGTATTCAAGTAGAAACCATAGACTCGTAGACAGAACTCTAGAGGATAGAACGATTAAGTATGTAACACTGCGTAATGCTGTTGCACCTTTATTCTTTATTATTTCAATGGGTTTATCCTTCTTCGGCGCCATAGTCGCCTTTGTTTCATGGTTTGGAATGATTCCTACACTCATGTTGCTACGCCGTTTGGAACGAAGAGCCAGGAATGTGTAAACAAATGATGAGTTTGGATTGTGGTGTAAAGTTTTATCCCGAAACCCAAAACCCAAAACCGACGCGCACGCGCCACCAATAGAATACTCGGGATAACTGTTTCTTAAACCTTGCTTCGAAGAGAAAATAGGCGTGCGCGCTCCCACCGCGTATTATATTGTAGCGCGCGCTTCCTGTTTATCCTTTGAGAAATCCAAAGCACTTCCTTTTGCAGATTATGACTGCCAGTAGGGTTGCTATCATGAAGAGTAGTGGAAAGACGAAAGATGGGAACTCTGGGATTTGGGCGGTGTCTGTCCAGTCTACCGGGTGCATCAGCGGATAATTGTCCGAGTAGTTGCATTCGGGATATGAGATTCCGAGGAAATAGGCTGTGTCTCCGATACCGTCGCTTCCAGTCAGGTTTTGGTATGGTCCGCTTTTGACGTCGACGCCCGCGTAGCTGTCCCAGTAGTTTCCGCCGATTGTATAGTTGCCGTTCCAACCAACAGGGCCCACTTCACCACCAAAACGCACTTGTTCTGTGTTGTTGATGAAGTTGTTGTTATAGAAATAGGTATTCTGCGAATGAAAGCCTATTAAAACGCCAATGAGGTTATCTCGTATGTTGTTTTTGTAGAACGTCTCACAGGCCGCGTTTAGTATAACACCGCAGCCGTCGCCGTAAGCGCCTTTCAATGTTATGTTGTTCTCGTAAAAGACATTACCTCCAGCGTAGGCAAGAGCTATCTGGGCTATGTTGTTTCCGTGAAAGACGTTATCCGAAAGTCCATAGTCGGAATACACCCTGCTCATATTGTTTTCGTAAACGTCATTGTACCCGAAGTATTCACCTGTCAGGGAGTCTCGAGAGCCCAGGCTGTTTCCACAGATCGTGCTATATAAGAAAGCATCAAGATGAAGGTCTACATGGTTTCCCATCATCTTATTGCCAGAAATCGTGATGAAGTCCCCTGAAGCTGGCAACACACCGGGCATGTACATACCGTTTTCAAAGTTTGTTATCTCCGTGCTTTTGACTGTGACGTTGTCCAGGCTTGTTTCGTTCACCAAGTCAGGCAACAGCAAAATGCCCGTTCCCGTGCCATTTCCCTGAATCAAGTGTCCATCCCCATCAAACATGATATTGCTAGCTTCAACTATGATTCCGTCTGTATCGGTCACGATGTCAGCAGTTAATGTGTAGTAGTTTCCTTCACGTTGAATCGGAGCCGTCGGCGGGTCTATGCTTCCATCCGCTCTGATGGTAATGGGACCCGATTCAACCGCTGATTCAGCCTTTGCTACCCATATAGAGGCCAAGAGAAAAGCAACTATTGTAATAAGAGAGATCACTTTCTTGCGCAACGTTCCAATCCCCGAGTCTAAATGCGGGTTGCCTGAACATAAAGATTGTTGGAATAATCCTCTATTTAACTTCTCTACGATTCACGTGACAATCCCTTCTTTGTCCGTGCGGGCTATCGTATGCTAATTATCAGAGTGTCAAAGGGTTTCTGGGGCTTCATAACACTCATCTCTGAAGGGTGGATCGATTGACCATCTCTTGCTCACTAGGTGTCCGACTAATCGCCTATGCTTGACGTCGTATATGCCTAGTTGGTAATCTTCGCTCCCGGTACAGTCTACGTCAAGCAAGTAATCCAAGTTATCAAACCATATTCGCACTATTGCGTCTCGCCTCTTCTTCAATCTGCTTTCTTTGGAGTAGTTCATGGCAAGATCGATATCATCTGACATGATCTTCAGATTTGCCTTGATTGCTTGCTTATCTTTCTTTGGAACTTCTTCACTCTTGAGCCAGAGAATTTGCCATTCCTTAGCATCAAACTTCTGAATTGACATCGATGGAACATGTCAAGGTTTTGAGATTTAAACTTGCGGTATAATATCGGATCCGTGCGCGCTAACTCATTGTCCATCTTCCGTCGCCATTAGTCTGCTTAATCTCGACTCGAATCAAGCCATCAGTCTTCAGTCCACGACTTAGTTTGTTCAATTCGCCAACCTTCTCGGTATCGTTTATCAGGAGATCAGCCTTTATTACGGGAATACGATCCGAAAAGTCCACGGTTATAGCCTCAAGCTCGCTGTAATCAGTTCCTCCCAAAGAACGTTGCCAATCTTGAATTGAGTCACACAAAACCAGTAGATATGCATATGGACACTTCCCAAAGTTTTTCGGAACGTCCTGCAAATTGTGCAAGGCAATCGCATGGCATGCCGGCAGAATTTCTTTGGGGAAGGTACTAAAGAACCAGTCTGGAGATTTCGCTATTTTTTCCTGAGTCAAAATGCTATGGATAAGTAGTAATGAGCTTACAACGCCATGGTCCTTTCTTCTGAGTTCTTCCTGTAGGTGACTGTGAAATGCCCAATCTTTCACGGGTGAAACCGATGAAGGAGCAATGGCTTCAGTAAGCAGATTATAGTGTTCTTCTGAGATAAACTTCAGATAGTCAAAGAAAACAGGCGTGAGGATCCGTTCAATCTCTATTGAGTAAGTGCTATCGATTTTTAGAAAGGTTTTCAGGAATGCTGAGAACCACTCATCAATTTGCTGTATTGGATAACCCATGTCGTGGAATGTCGCGGCTAGCATCCATGTAAAGTTTGGGTTGGTGGATGTTTTCAACTTCTCCGCGGCAGGAGCATCAGTCTCCAGTATTCTATTGAGAATGTAATAGCCTAGCAGGAAAACATCAAATTGATGAGCATAATGTCCCCGATATTCATTGCTGGACTGGAAAAGAACCTTTTCAAAGGACTCAAAATCTAGGAACATCTTCGATGTTTCCACCTTTTGTGCTCTCGTCCATAACCCTTCTACAGCGTTTCTAACAGTCTCCAGTTTCACCTCTCCATATTCCTCATCACTCGCCATACCCCATCTAGAGGTGAGTGTTGACAGAATTCCCAAAATCTCCTCCTTGTAGGGATTCTCAGTGTCCAGAGTCCAGATCTTCGATAGAACAACTCTGTCACTTGTCGGCATGCGGGCGAGATTAGCCTCCATTATTTGGCGCATGTCCGAATAGTCCTCTGTGTTTTCCAAGTTCTCTCTCCAGCATCAGTCTGTTACAAGGATAGCTGCTCAGGGCAAATATAAGCTAGATATCAGACTTTGGGCGAGCGCTCGCGACCGGATCTACACAATCTGACGTGAGCGCTAGTGATGAAGGGCTGCCTTAGGACTCAGGAAAACTGAGCATAGAGCCACTTCAGAAAGACTGATTATTTCTCTCATTGTATCTGCATCTACTCTTTCTAGGTTGTCCCTCATGGCTATCAGAGTCGCTCCAGCGTCGAAAACCGCGAAACTCCCTACAAACATGGCCAAGATGTTAAATGGTACTGGATCATTGTTTACGGCCAAACTCGTATATGCTGACAGTGAAATGAACGGCCTATTGCATAGAAACTCGACATAATCTCTGAGAAGTCGCTTTGCCCTATCATCTATCTCAAGACTAGCAGGCAACAACGGAGTCTTAATCTTTGTTCGCCTCAGGACATGCAAATCGCCGTCTAGAAGTGCAATGTGGGTTTTCTGTCCTTTCTTTTTTATCGCACAAAGGCTGTGGGATTCAAAACGCGTTGCAATGTATGATCCTGAAAGTTGCGTTAAGACATCATGGAACGAAAAAGGTGCTACCTGCAGTTTTTCGGTTCTGAGAGAATGAGCTATTGCTTCAATTGCGGCTTCTCTGATTCTTGGCATGAGCGGAAAACTTGCCTCGCCTGCCATGCAACTCTTGACTGCGCTGCCAAGAGCTATCCAGCAATCTATGGCATTCATCCATATTGCGGGTTTCGAGGCAGCCGAATTATAGAGCGAAGCAATTGTCCGAACATATGTCATCATAGATTTATTTGAAAACATCTGTTGGACCGATTCCTTCACTTCATTCGTTTGTAGATTTGTAGAAGGACAGGCCAAGCAGGCTGAAAAGGATAAGTGGCCTTTCTCGCTTCCAATGATGAAAGGATACAACCTGCAGCCGAGAGGTCTATCATCGTATCTTCTGCATAGTCGAGTTTTCGTAACGTAGAATCCACAGATCGATTTTTCAAGAATGGGAAGATATGCTTTCGGTGTCTCAGGCGGGGGGTCAGTAATACAACATACGCCACAACTACTCTTAAGGCAATGGAAGCCTTTTGCCCATTCCGGAGCGATAAATTTTGCTGGGATTTGGTCAGCAATTTTGAAGTAATCTACAAACAAAGATCAATCCCAATCAGCATTCGGAGAATCATCCTAGATAAAGCTAGCGTGTCTCAAATCAGCGTCTTCTAGTATTTACACGAGAGAATATCTGTTTCGAAACACTTCAAACGCAAATTTGCCAAGGAATTCACGCAAAAATTCAGGACGACAAAGCTGGCAACTGATTGAGCGCGACTAGTGGATTTCATGATTAGATGTTTCGCGCATTGTTTAGTCTAGATTAGTTGTTCATTTTTCGCCAGTTGTAATATGCTTGCTTTTGCAATCTCGTCGTTGCGCAGTGGAGTCGCTGGGATTTGAACCCAGGACAAGTGGATATGTCTCCCGCAACCCCCTTTTTTGTTCGTGCAACTCGTCTTTTATCTGTTCGGGCGAGCATATATTGTTCAAGAGAACGTAGGGACACATATGTCTCGATTTGCAAAACAAAGCGCGCGCGCTTTCAAATTTGTTTTGGGTCCAAATCTCCTTCGATTTCTCTTATTTGCCCTAGAGCATCCTCGAGATCATCAGCGATTTCTTTGACTATTGTATTCGGACTGGGTAGCTTGTCCACATCTATCAAACTATTATCTTTTATCCAAGTTATGTCCAAACTTGTCTTACTCCTTTTTAGCACATCGTCATAAGAAAAGCATCTCCATCTTCCGTCTGGGTTCATTTCCGACCAAGTTTCCTTTCTATTGTATCTGTTTTCGGGATTGTAACACTTCATGAAATCCTCAAGGTCTTCAAATTCCAACGGATTTTCCTTTAAGGTGAAACTAACATTCGTCCTGAAATCATAAATCCAGATTTTTGACGTTTGAGCTTCTTTCGAAGCGGCTCTCTTGTCAAAGAATAGGACATTTGCTTTTATTCCCTGCGCGTAGAATATGCCTGTAGGCAATCTAAGTATTGTATGTAGGTCGCAGGTTTCCATCAATTTTCTCCTAATGGTCTCACCTGGTCCGCCTTCGAACAAGACATTATCAGGTAGTACGATAGCTGCACGACCGGCTATTTTGAGAATACTTCTCACATGCTGCAGAAAATTGAATTGTTTGTTGCTGGTCTTTGACCAGAAATCACAGCATGATCTTACGCAGCGAATGAGAACCTAGATGTTCGAACAGTGGCAAAATGACAGCAGCAAGGTTTTTGTACTTGAGACCGTACGGCGTTCAAATAGAGAGAAATGGTTCTGCGCGGATTGGCAGTTACACATGTGAAGCAAGGGAAGACTCGAATTTCTGAGCGCGATCGACGATTTTTGGAAGAAACACTGTACTGGTTTGGTGCATTTCTTGTGTGCACTTTGTTTGCGCTGGTTTCGGCTATGCCCTGGGCTTTCACGTATCTTTTCATAGGCAGAATCATCGGGCCAAGTCTCGTTCTCCAGTATACGACGCTGCTGCTCTTGAATGGTGCTATATCCTTTGTTTCCGTTCTAGTTTCAATGAAACTCATTAAGAATAGGAAACTAAAGACGTTAGGTCTCAGCTGTCTCGTTTCTTTCCTGATAACGTTGTCGCTTACGGCTTCCTTCTCAATAGTCATCATGCCGGTGGTAATACAGGCAGATAAGAAAATTGACACGTTTACAGTAGAAAACAAGAGCCTGAGCTTTTCAGACTACGCCGCGAATGTTACGGGCTTTCTGAACGAGAATGTCGGCGCGGCGTGGGATAAACCTGAGGCAACATTATCAATAAACAGACTTGTCTGCTACGACTTTCTCGACCCTCACATAATGAGGATCTGGGGATTAACTGAACCTGATCTGATAGTCTACCAGGGTTGGGGTTCGTGTGGGGAAGCAGCGATATTAATAGAAGAACTTTTACACGGCGCGGAATATGAGACAAGACTGGCTCATTTCAAAGGCCTGGATCATGAGTGGGCAGAAGCGCAGTATAATGGGACATGGGTGATTGTTGACCCCTGGTACATAGGGAATCTTGTGGATGCTAAGGACCTGAGAAATGCCAACTCCGACTTTCAACGTGCGACAGGAGTGGAGGTTCGATACAGAAACGGAACTATGTTGGATGCGAGCCAAGAGCATGGATATTGAAACGCGTGCTTGGAATATTGAGACAGTAGTGGTAGCTGATAATAACGTTTCTGACGTCCAAGACTTGTGGAAAAAAACGTGGAGCGCACGCAAAAAAGACCATTGTTTATATTGGAATGCTGGGAATTCCAGAAAAAAGTGGATTGTTACTGATTGTGACAGCGAAATTGTTACAAAAGCATTGACTTTCAGATTAGGTCTCGCAGTGCCCGCGCTATGGATCTGAGAAACTGGTTCAGAAATGAAAAAGAAATTAGACTAGGAGCGGACTATGCCACTTTCTGACCATGAGGTAGTATACGGCCAGAGAGAGAAAGAAAAAGACCGTGAACAGTAGAAGAAGTCCAACTAGCAAAGATCCGAGAAACAAATCAATCCACGCAGGAGAACCATGGAAAAACAGCCATGACAGATCATTCGCCGCGTCTAGGAATCGTATTATGAGCAGAGATGTGCCGAACGCGAAAATAGCTGAGTATATTAAGAGGCTCAAATGCGTCAGTTTCTCATTCTTTCTGTCATAATGCCAGAGAATCGCTAGCATAGCACAAGGTGAGATGATCCAAACGAGTCCTTGAACTGAAGTAATTACGATTCCCCATATTGGTCCGAAATTTGCTATATTAATGCGGGTGGATTCCTCCCCTTCAAAAAGTCCAAGCTCAGGGTGTCCAAGCACGTAAGCTGTAACAAGAGCAGCGGTGAATTGAAAAATCATTCCTAGGACGTAAATTATTACGATGAGTTTTAGCCAAGTTTTCCTAAATTTCCCTTCCATGATCAAATCTATGCACGTTGGTCTTAAAAGAATAGGTGTTTTTCACAGCAGCGCGCGTTTGTGTAGTCTCTCAGTTTGAAACCACGAGTTGGACTAACAAAGAGTGAGCAGTTGCCAGTTTTGCGGAAGAGGACAAGAGATTTTAGGCAACCTAGGTCATTAAAATATCCAGGTCAAATCGAAGATGGCGCAAAAGCATCTGGAAGAATTTTCACCCGAAGAACTCAAGCCTCTAATGGAAAGGAAAGCAG
>Ga0315279_10006474_pt1 | contig 14784 bp, 15 predicted proteins | sample YL17G06_20_MG_FD_203694 | JGI IMG/M metagenome (GOLD analysis project Ga0315279, IMG submission 203694) | Sediment microbial communities from Yellowstone Lake, YNP, Wyoming, USA - YL17G06_20 | ecosystem: Environmental > Aquatic > Freshwater > Lake > Sediment | place: USA: Wyoming | collected... | reverse complement strand
AGTAGCGAGTCACTTTGACGCCTGGATACTAATGCTATTTTGATCGCGCAAGCGCGATTCCAAGAGACAGCCCGAGAGCGAATGCTACGCTCAAGGTAAGGAGCGGTCGTTCTGTAACCGTCTTCGCTCCTTTCTCGCGGAGCCCATCAACCGTCGCGCGTAGCTCATCGAGTTTCCTATCGTATTGCTCCTGAAACTGCCTGAGGACTTCAGCAATTTTCTCTTTTTCCTTTTCCGTCATGGAGCTTCGCCAGGCATAGTAATTCGTGACATCGAACTTGGGAGTTCCGAGTCAGTTGCCATTCTGTCTCAGTCGTATTGTTTTCGGATACTAGGGCTGTCCTGTAACGGCCGAGTCGCCATCTGCTGTAGCAATGTTGACCGCTCGGCTAGGCATTCCAAGCGTCCTACCTCCCAATTCCAATTCCCAGAGTATCGGATCAAGCCGCCACTCAAGATCACGAATCCGCTCTCGGATTCTAATTGAGGCTTGGTTCAGGTTGAAGCGATTGATCTCCTGGTCATACGCGTGCCTCTTCTTCGTGGCTTCTGCCGTCCGAACGAGATTTAAGTGGCGCGGCCTATTTGTGTCTGGAGATTGTGTGTGATTTCGTCCGGAGTTGTTCTGCAAGTCGGGCAGTTCCTAGAGTCTTCGGTTTCATATCTGATCGTGATTCTGCTTGTTCTGGTGATCCTATCGTCTGCGATCAAAGTTGTGCGCGAATACGAGAGGGGCGTCATATTTCGGCTGGGTCGGCTCATCGGCGCGAAAGGACCGGGCTTATTCCTGATCGTGCCCATCGCTGACAAGTTCATCAAGATCGACCTGCGGACCGTCGCGTTCGACGTTCCGCACCAACGCGTAATCACTCGGGACAACGTCAGCGTGGATGTCGATGCCGCCGTCTACTACCGCGTCCACGAGCCTACCAAAGCAGTTGTGCAGGTGGAGAACTACCTTCAAGCTACGAACCTCCTCGCGCAGACCACTCTGCGAGATGTCCTTGGCCAAGTTGAGCTGGATGACCTGCTGATTAAGAGGGAGGAGCTGAGCAAGAAGGTGGGCGCAATCCTCGACGATTACACGGATCCTTGGGGCATCAAGGTCATGACCGTCGCGATCAAGGACGTCAGCATGCCTGAGAGCATGCTTCGAGCGATTGCCAAACAGGCGGAAGCTGAACGCGAGAAGCGCTCAAGAATCATCATGGCAGAGGGCGAGTTGCTAGCTGCCGACAAGATGGCGCAGGCCGCAGACCGCTACATGAGCAGCCCCTTCGCAATCCGTCTTCGAGAACTGCAGACGCTCACGGACATTGCCCGTGAGAAGAACATGGTAGTCGTCACCACGACAACCCAAGGTGAGGAGATAGCAAGAATCGTTGGCATGGTGAAGAGCGTCAAGACCGAGGGGAAAGAGGCTCGGTGAAGCCGAGGCCAAGCCTTTCTCTATGTTTCGTAATCCTCTTCGTGTGCTTCCAAGTCGTAGCGCTCACTGTTGACGCTTCAGCGACGCCTCGGGTGATGACCGTTGAGCTGTCCGGTCCCATAACCTCATCCACGGCTGAAATGGTGATTGAGGCAACACGTCGTGCAGAGAGCGAGGCCATAAGCGCGGTTGTTCTCTTGATCGATACGCCCGGTGGACTCCTAAGCGCGACTATGACAATTATCGACACGATGGAACGGTCCACGGTTCCATTCATTGCATACGTCTACCCTGCAGGAGCAAGAGCCTGGTCAGCGGGGGCGTTCATTCTGATGGGCTCGCATGTCGCAGCCATGGCCCCGCACACTATAGTGGGGTCCAGTCAACCCGTAAGCTACTCTCCGCTGGGCAGCTCAGAACCGGTAACCGACCCCAAGACCATAAACGCACTCACCGCGTTCATAGCGGAACGAGCAAGAGCCCGCGGACGAAACGAAACTGCCGCCCGAGCTTTCATTGAGCAGAACCTCAACCTGAACGCTGACGAGGCGTTGGCGCAGGGAGTGATAGAGATTCTGGCTCCGAGTGTGAGTGAGGTTGTTGCGGCGGCGGATGGAAGGGTTGTACAGACCTTCACTGGCCAGGTGACCATTCAGACAAGCGGCGGAAGCATTGAGGAGTACGGCGTGAGCGTGAGGATTCGGTTATTGGCGATCATCTCAGATCCGCTTCTCGCGTCGATCGCCCTCCTCGTAGGCTTGTACGCACTGGTCTTCGGGATATCGTCTCCCGGGTATGGCGCTGAAGTAATCGGCGCTCTTCTGCTAATTATAGGTCTGATTGGTGTGGGACTTAACATCAGCCTAGGGTCCCTTATTCTAGTCCTTATAGGGGCGGTTCTGATGATAGCGGAAGCCTACACGCCGGGGTTTGGATTGTTGGGCGGCGCCGGATTCGCATTCATCGTGCTGGGAAGTCTACTACTAATTCCTTTTGATGCGACCCGCTGGATAATATCGGCCGAGTGGTACATGAGCTTCGTCATAGTTGTTCTAAGCGCCGCTCTCGTGGTCGGGGCCTTCACGCTCTTCATGGTTTACAAGATCGTCAGGGCCCGCAGGCTGAAGCCCGCCATAGGGGAGTTCATCGGGCACACCGTGGAGGTCGTTGACGAGATCCAACCCGGAGCAACAGGTTATGTCAAGTATCATGGCGAGTACTGGAAAGCAAAGTCAGACACTTTGCTCAAACCCGGCGCCACGGCGAGAATCGTGGGCAAAGATGGGCCCGTACTCCTCTTGTCTTCCAGCCCAGAAACCAGGCCGTCAGAACTGTAGCTCCTCCTTACGAGACACGCTGGGAGCTCGCTGAGCAGCCGCGCGGCTGATCTTAGCAATCATGCTGGACAGGTCGTGCTTTCGGTGGTACGAACAGAGAACCAGTATGATTCAGCGTTCATCCTTGGCAGAATCGCGAATGTTCTAATCTCTCATGTTCAGAGAAAGCAGACCGTTGCGGAATTGATCTAGCATCGAGTCGAGCGGGTGCGGTTCTCGCGTTCTCCGGTTCTCTCTGCTACCTGACCGCCCTTGCTGATCTTGACCTGTCCTGCTTTCAGCCGTAGACCGCGGGCGGCCTTGGGGCTTCAACAGGCTTTGCCTGTTCTCTGAACGCCTTGAGTCTGCTCTCGATTCGCTCGGCCTCGCGATACAAGGGGGATACATCAAGCTTGATCTGCGGAAGAAGCATATCGATGGCCTCAACCACGGCCCCGGCAGCTTTAGCATCAGGAATTCCTTGATAGGCCTCTACTAACAGCGCAATAAGGTCAAAGTTGTTCCATCTACCCTCGTTCAGGAGCGCTCCGGAAATCCCTGGAACCACACCGAATTCGAGCACGTGTATCCCGGCTTCCCTTAGCATCTGCCTTGCCCGCTCCGTGGTTCCAACACCATGCACCAGCAATTTCTCTGTTGACGGCCGCTCCTCGGTCGTCGGAACTCCGCAAGGGCTGATCACAAGGGAGCATTTCTGATCTCGAGCCCACGCCAGAATCGCCCTCGCGATGAATCTGTCCAAGTATAGTGCGGGCGTGAATTCCGATAGGAAGACGGCGATCTTGTGTTGGGCACTTGCATAGATCCTGCCTGGAAACTTTGGCTTCTCTGCGTAGATCATAGAGACAGGCGGAAACCACGGGGAATCGATTGCTGCTATTTGGTCGAGATTGAGACTGGAGATTAGATACGTGGCAGCTATCGTTGTCACCAGTCCGACGCTTGGAAAGCCCTCTATCACCACGCCGCCATCAAGGTCTATCTGCTTGAATGGGCGTATCTCCACTGCTGATGACTCGATCGTCTATCTCAACTCCTAAACGTGAATAGCTCAGCATCTCCGATAGGCACGCTGCAACGTTAGAAGGTTATGGCTGGCTACGAACCTAGGGTTCACCAGGGAGCTTCTGAGGAACGAGCTACCAAGCAGGAGCGGCCTTTCCGGCTTTCTTCTTGGCCTTCTTTTTCTTCTTTGGCAAGACAACATCGCCGAGATGGTATTGCTCTAAAATGTAAAAAGGCTTACTCTGCAGGCCATCTGAATGCTGGTGGCGAGACCTCTGGTAGGTTCCTAGAGAATTGCCTACGAGCAGTTCCGTTATCGTTCTCAACACGAAGACGGCCTATGGTGCTTGCTCCTTGCCCTCGGCTCGTCGCTCACCTAAGTGCTGGTAGTGATACAACAAAAAGGAGAGAGGGTGGGCACTGCGGGGTCTAGGCAAAGATCGCTGCGATGATGCTTGCCACGCCTTGTGAAACGATCGTACTGATCGCTATCACTATGGCGGCCATGACTATGCCGACTGCAGCGTTGCCTTTCTTGAGTTCTGCCCATTCGTCGAGTTCCTTGGTCATTTTACCGAACACCCATAGGCCAATGTACTGCATGACCACGGCCAGCGCTAATGCAAGAACAAGCTGTACAAAGCCGACTGCTATTCCGATCAGGTCGAAGGTTCTGAAGAGTCCGATGACTCCTGGAGCGACAATTATGGCCACGGAAATGAATATTCCAGCCACGTATATTGCCACGGCATGGTTGCCTTTCTCTATCGCTTCCCATTCATCGATTCCCTTGGTAAGCTTTCCAAGAACCCACGAGGCAATGTAAAGGCCCAAGATAGCGAAGACTATGGCTAGGACAAGTCTCAAGAGGGCTAGACCAATCAGAGCGATATCCATGAGGTTTTCCTCGAACACTCACATGCCTAGATGCTCTATAAGAGTATCGAATGGAAGGTGTGGAAGGATTGGTCGAAGCCACAGTGGCATTCCTCTTGAAGATACACCGTCAGGTTGCCGCTTGTCACACGCTGGTCATCGAAACTTTCGCCATGATGTCCTTGACGGATTCGACGTACCTCTGGATGTCTTCTATCTTGAGCATCTTCGTGCATACCTCTGGGATTCTCACCAGGAAAGGAGCCAGAGGCCCCAACTCGCTCGCCTCGAGTATTACCTGCCGTTCATAAGCCCCGAGTCCGCTTCTGATTAATCCCTCATACCAAGGATTCGGTGAAACGTTTATGTCTCGTGATTCATGCGTGGTTTGATGTGTGAGCGATGCAGATTAGGGTGGTACGTCCAAGATTCTGGAAAGGCAGAGCTCTTCTCATTGTGGCTTTGCTTTCCGGTGTCAACTTGATCGTTTGTGATGGTTTTGTTCAAGTGGCGCTGGCTAGCGTTTCGGAGTCTGAGGGCTCTGGTGTTCTCATGAACTTCCACATGTATTCGGTTGTGTACGCAGCTTCAAATTCATCAATATTTGTGTACAACGGCGCCGATTTGAATCCTCCAACCTACTCGACTACAGCTACCACACAGGTGTTCTGTCGAGTCCGTCAGAACGGACAAGTGTGGTTCGCTGATGTTGACGTGTGGCTCGGAGGTGTCTCTTGGATCACTCAACCGTTGCCTGAGGGCGTTACGATCCGAGGGGAGGCTAGGATGGTTGTGTGGATGAGCGCGCCTGAGCAAGAGACGGTTGCTTCAGGCTACGCGTTCGGCATATCAGAGGTTGACGGAACTGGAAACCCAATCGGTGAACCAGCATACCAGTATTACTACTCCTACGGGAACGTGCTTGGATCCTCACCGACCGCTTTCGAGCTCTCCTTCACTGTTGATCAGACATTCGCAAAAGGCCACATCATAGGCTTCATCGTGATTGTAGGATCAACCAGTCAAGGCTGGCAATTTCAAGTCCATTTCGATAGCCCAAACATGAACTCGTTCGTGACGCTGCCTGTGATCGCAGGTGTAATACCAGAATTCACTCAAATCGGAGCGGTAGCGAGCATGGCGGCGGCATTAGTGTTCACATGTGTGATCGCACGAAGGAGGACCTAGCGGGGCAGACGCCACGGTAAGTTACAGCGCAGTGTACGATTGGAGGAAGGAGGTATGGTCAGAGGATGGGTTGGAAGTTGAGTAGACAATCATGAACATGCGGAGGAGCCGTCTGAAGTCTTGCCCCAAATCCTGACTTTGCATTCATGGTTCGGAACTAGGATACCATGATATCCCTAGACGCGCCCGCTATTCTTAGTGGCTCCCACGTCCTTCGGATGGTCAGTCAACGTCTTCTTGTGAGAATGCGGAGTACTACACAAGCGACTGTGGCTTCATAGAAAGGATTCAACTCGAGACCGTCGCAGAATCGATGCCCGAAGATGTTGCCGGGAGACTCGGAACCTACTTCGCGACTACGAAGTGAGCACAATCAAGACAAGTCTGATGACTATTACGAGAACGGTTAATGTAGCGACTGAGAGGAGATGGCTTCCGACGGTGCCTGAGCGCTGACGAGGCGCGCTTCGCTCCAAGATACAGTCGACGCCAATGCTTTGACAGCAACCATCTCGCTAGGAGCAAAACAGTCACCGCTACGAGCAGAATTGCGAGGAAGTAGTAGGGTTCGACAACGACCCCAAGAGACGCAGATCCAGCATTTCCGTAGATATCTCTAGCCTCCACTGTCAGAGTCCAAGCGCCAAGCCGAATCAGGTCGAGCAGCGAGAAGGTATACCTGATGACGCAGACCCCACCGGATTTGTCGCAAGTCACGGTGGCGTTCGCCTCCGAATCCGCGGCACTCAACCATGCTCGAACGGTAGCGTTCGTGACCGATGACCCATCTGGATAGTTGACCTGGGTGTACGCGGTGATCGTGTCAAGCGGAATCTGGTAGTGGGTCGAGTTGAGGGTAGTGCTCACCTGAAGTGTGGCGGATACTACAGGAAAACTGTCAGTCTCAACATCTCTCTCTGGGCCAGTGTTTCCGTACCCATCATCGAATCCATTTGCCGGCATCACAAACCTGTAGTCTGCGCTGAGGGTAGCGTTTCTCAGGATCCGGCGTTCAACGGCCCAGATCCCGCTGGTCGTGTCAGTGGCTACAAGGGTGAGGTCCGCTCTCTTGAACTGCCCCGCATAGAATGCGGCAGGTTTGAGACCTTCATACATGCTTATGACTGGGGTGGAGTCGGGATAGAGTATCGCGAACTCCGCGGTGGCTTTCTGTGTCCTCTCATAGGCCCCATCAGGCTGGGTGTAAACTCTTACGCTCAGCAGAGCTGGAGCTACAGAGAACTTGGAGGTCGACGCAAACTCTGCGGCTGAGTCATCGTATGTGCCCGTACCCTGTATGAGAACTGTGTAGGATTCCTTCATCGCGTCCGGAGGGATCCTCCAAGTCGCGAGAAAGGCGCCAGTTTCGTTTGCGGTCACGCTGATATCGTTTACGATGACGCCTCCAGGGTTTCGGATGGTCACCTTCAGAGTGCCCTTGGGCATGATGCCTCCTCCCGTTGTTTGAATGACTTCTGTACGCTGATAGACGGACTTGCCGGCGCCCCAGATCCCATAGTGTGCTCGTGCCGTCGCGGAATCCGACGTCGTGGAGTCTGAAATGCTCACGAGATACGTTCCGAGCGCGGAATTCTGTTCGATCGGTAGCAGGACGGCTGGGGGTGCTGTTGCCGGAGGGATGGATGGGAGTTCTCCTTTCTCCGTGGTGAGAAAACTGACTCCAGTATAGCGAGTAGAGTTATCGACCGGGGTCTGAAGCCAGACATGGTAGGGTTTCGCTGGGGGGTACCCTCCACCTTGGAGCAGGACTTGCTTATCTCGTAACGCATAGAATGGCTTTTCCGCTAGGACATATGGAGCAGGCTGCGCCATGGCAAAGACCTGAAAACGAGCAACAAGGGCGACTGCGACCAATAGCAGGACCAGTATCGTCGGATAGCGTTTCATTCGTCCTCACGGAGCCGTGCCATTCACTGAACAAGCGAGTAGCCGTCAAGTAATTAATATGTGCGCACCTAACGACACACAGCCTTCGAATCGATTGCAGGTTCTCTGCGAGTGCTAGAATCAGAATGTGTACGATTGTCCGGCAGTCCGAGAACGTACATCACTGTGTTTGGAGTGAGAACCTTGACGCCCTAGTGATTGTAGTTGAATTCCGAGTCACAGGGCTCTGGCCAAGAAAAGGAAGCTTCACCCGATACCGTGAACCCTTGCCATTGGTAGGAAGGACGTTTTGAGAGACTTCGACTCAAGACACCTGCTTCAACCGGTCAGCGTACTTGCGTTGGGTGCGCAAGTTCGGAACACATAAGACACGGTATGTCAATAGAGGAAACGAACCGAGGCTGTTCCTGATCCGAGTTTGAAACGGTGGTAGGAAAGGCGATGTCGTGGTCGAGTCGCTCATTTTCGGGCAAGCCTGTAGGCGTCTTCCTGCTTCTCCTGATGCTTGCGTCTCTGCTGATTGTTGTGACTCCCAATACACGAGTAGCCCATGGTCTTGATGATGTGACCGCCGCGCTCACCGAATGGACAATTCCGACTGCCGGCAGCCTACCGACTGGTCTGGCATTGGATCCATCCGGGAACTGTTGCTGGTTCGTGGAATCGTCTGGCAACAAGGTAGCCCACCTAGACCCAGCAGACAACACCATTCGGGAATGGGCGATCCCCACGCCAGACTCAAACCCCACAAGCTTGGCGCTGACAACGATATCAGGATCGCTAGCAGTTCTAGGCACAGAATCCGCCAAGAACAAGGTGTTTCTCTTCTTCCCAAGTACGGGCAAGTTCAAGGAATACACACTGCCCACAGATTCAGGGCCACAGCACATTTCGGTTGAGCCCACTGGGACGCAGATCAGAGCATGGTCCACTAAGCTTGAGGGAAATTCGATAGCTGAGATTGTCTACGATCCTAACACAGGCACCGCCAGAGTGTATGAACTGACGCTTCCGGCGGCTGCGGGTGGCGGAGCCAAGGGGGTCTATGCAAGTTCAGGAATCATCTGGTTCGCCGGCATCAGTGCAATTGTCAAATGGGATAGAGCCGCAAGTCAGTTTACCACTTGGGCCATCCCGTCCCATCCTTCAACTCAGACTGCCTCCCTTGATGTAGACACTTTGGGTCAAGTCTGGTACACTTCAACAAGCCCCGGGTCAACCAGCACCAACAACTACGTCGGGGTATTGCGGAGTGACAACACCTTCACGGAGTGGCGAGTTCCAACAATCGGCGCTGATGTCCGAGGCGTCAGCATCAATCCAGTGACGCAGAACCCTTGGGTTTCAGAATATGGGGAAGACAAGATCGCAAAGCTTGATCCGTCTAGTGGCGGAATCGTTACGAGTTCGCGGCCGACCGCCACGCGATTTGAACCCGCGACAGGAGCGCTTTTTACCCACGTAGCTGGTCCGATCCTACCGTCAACCGTCGTGGTCGCTCCAGCGTCCAGTAGACCCGAGATGTCGAGTAACGAGCAGTTTGTCGAATGGATATTGGCGACTGGAAGTCGACCTCACGACGTTGTAGTCGACGCATCAGGTGACGTGTGGATACTTGAGTCTTCAGCTAACAAGGTGGCAAGACTTTCAATGATGTCGGACTTTGTCATCGAGTGCGATCCGTCATCATTGACTGTCGTGCAAAGTGCTAACGGAACGAGCACATGTACGGTGACCTCGATCGATGGTTTTGCCTCAGCCGTCGAGCTTGCAGGTTCATGGTTGGGAGCGGAACCAAGAGGCGTCGCTTACACGCTTCCAACTCCCATAACTCCTCCCCCTGGTAGAGGAGTATCATCAACCCTGATCATTTCGGCCGGTCCCGGAGCTTCAGTCGGGATGTTCACGTTTCGAGTGACCGGAACGAGTGGCTCACTGATCCGCAGTGCGGATCTGGAGGTCACGATCGCTGCCGGGGTAGCTGACTTCGCGATTACAGTTTCCCCATCATATCTATCTATTCCTCCAGGTGGGTCTGCCGCTTCGACCATCATGGTCCAATCGCTTGGAGTGTTCTTTTCATCCGTAAACCTGACGAGTTCTGGTGCGCCAGACGACATGACACTACTGTTTGAAAGGAATCCCGTGACACCGCTGATAGGCGGAACGGCGTCTTCAACCGTCACCGTCAGAGTGTCAGGCGCGCCCACAGGAACTTACACGCTCGCTATCACAGGAAGCAGTGAATCGCTGACTCATAGCACGACACTCACAGTTCAGATTGCGGGTGGGGGACCATGTCTGATTGCCACCGCCACTTATGGGTCTGAACTCACTGATCAAGTTCAGTTCCTCAGAAACTTCCGCGACAAATCGATCATGAGGACGAACCTAGGATCGAACTTCGTGGTCGCATTCAACGCCGTTTACTATTTGTTCAGCCCAGCGGTTGCACAATTTATCAGAGAACATCAGACTGTGAGAACCAGCGTGAAGTTCGTTCTTTACCCTCTCATGGGGATCTTGGGGATCGGTGCTTCGGTGTTCGACCTCTTCCCAATGAACCATGAGGCCGGTGCAATTGCATCTGGGCTTCTGGTGAGCTCACTCATAGGCGTAGTGTACTTGGCCGGACCACTGACAGTCGTACTTGCGTATTCTTCGAGGACACGCCGAATAGCTAAAAGAGCCCAAGTGCCCATAGTGATCGTTCTACTCAGCACTCTTGCTGCCGCGGTTTTCATAACGGCTCTCGGCGCTCCGGCTATCGTGACGATCGTCGCAACCTCAGCGATCGTCCTCTCAAGTCTGGCCGCCTCAGCCTTGTTCGCCTCACAGGCGATAGTGAACACACTAGATATGCGCCGCCGCTCCTGTGGTTGCTATGGGGAGGCTACCACGACGGATTGCGGCACCAATTAGCCCTGATAGTGGGCGATCCATGTTCTTGGCGGTGACCAACGTCAGGCGACAACCCGCGGGTTCTCCGTTGCATTCCACGAGCTTCACCAAGTCGTAATCGATCGTGCCTTCGCGAAGGCCGAATATCATACGTTTGACGCCTTCCGAGTCCAGGATGTTCGTGCATTCGAAGTAAGCAATCTCAGACGGAGAACAGTGGGTCCTCAGGCCATCGTTTGGGCTCATGAATATGCTCGCTGCATTGGTCACATTCTCTCTGCCGGCCAATTCGCATAGTGTATCTACCAAGAAGGACGGTATCTCAATCGCATGTTTGCTATCCGGATGCTCCGACTCCGAGTAGTATTCTCAGCCAACACAACCTACAGAGGAACTCTCGTCGATGGCTCTGTTCCGGAGGATCTCCTTGATCGGACGACTTCTATCCCGCGACATATCCAGCAGTGAGAGGGATTGGCGGAGCTCGCTACGAAGCTTCCTTGCTCTGTACAGTGGACTCGCAGTTAGTAGCCTGCGCATTCATTTCCCACAACGATGACGGGATCCCCCTGCTTCGCGATAACGAGCACGGACTATTCGAATCGCGGGTCAGAACCTGTCAAGTAGGCGATGTTCGCAAAGTTTTCAGGGTCGCCATAGACGGCCAGATGTGACAGGTGGAAGCGCTCTATCGCAGAACGAGCAGTATCAATCCCTGCCTCGAATTCCTCAGTCGACGGCTTTGGTGGTGGTTTGCACTTGCCGGACTCTGGCCAATCGATTTCGATCAGTCTATGATGCTTGAGATCCCGCATCTCTCGTTCTCCTGTGTTCCGGTTCGTTCTCAGGATGGGTGGCGCTTTTAATAGGAATCAGTGCGCTCCACGTCTGGGCGACTCTGGAGGTCTTGGATGTGGCTCGGTCATCGTGGATCACAGCGGCTCTAGTCTTGATCGTCCTCCTGATCCCTATGGTAACAACTGCGTGGATACCTGCCTACCGTGAAGCACAACTGCTCACAGTCAGCGGAACAGTGACCGAGGCAAAACCGATCAATTATCTTCGTTCCCAACAATTCGTCGCAAAGGGGAATCAACTCAAGCTCGTCCTAAGAATGCGGGCTAATCAGCAGATAGACGCCACAATCGAGGTTGCGCGGATCATTGGCTACTATGTCCTCTCAAGGCGACTTGGCGAAACGAGCGAAGTACGCATATTCGGAATGTATCCACAGAAGGTGATGAACCGTACACAGTGGGACTTTCGCAACGACTACAGTAAGACGCTCTATACTTCACTGGAACATGTGCCTGTTGACTTGCTGGGCAAGGCCGAGATGGGTCTGGAGATTGAGATATTTCTCGAAGGGCCCAGGTTCTCCTCCAACCCAACGTTTCTCGTCTATTGGGAGATCGCAGTCTACGACGTTCACTAAACAACCGGCGTGATCGCACTCAGATTCCCAGTCTTTCATTTGCACTGCTCGCGTATCAATAGACTAATGAATCAAGTTGAAGCATCGTCTCATCGGTTTCAAGAGATGCCAATTGATTGGGGCCGCATAAAATCCGTGCAAGACAGCGTATTCAGTTGCATAGGAAGGACACCACTTGTAGAGCTCCGAAAGATCCGACAAGAAGAGGGGATCTCGACCAAGATCCTCGCGAAACTAGAGTACATGAACCCTACAGGCAGCCTGAAGGACAGAATCTACCATGAGATGATCACACGCGCAATCAAGAGAGGCGACCTCAAACCTGGTATGGAGATTCTTGAGGCGTCAACAGGGAACGCAGGCATCGCATGCGCATTCGTTGCAAAGTTGCTTGGCTACCCGGCAACGATCGTTCTTCCGTCAGGTATGAGCCAAGAACGAATGAAGCTGATTCGAGCGTACGGCGCAAGAATAATCAATACACCAGGAGCCGAGAGCGATGTTGATCTCAGTATCAGGAAGATTGAGGAGTTAAAGCGAGACAATCCAGACAAGTATTGGGAACCGGGACAGTTCGCGAACTTGGACAACATCAACGCTCATTACAAGACAACCGGGCCCGAGATTTGGGAACAAACAAAGGGTAAAGTGGACTGTTTTGTAGCATCCCAAGGAACAGGTGGCACACTTACAGGCGTGGGCAAGTTCCTTCGTAAGAAGAACCCGAAAGTGCTCCTGTACGCTGTTGAACCTGCTGAGGCGCCAATTCTCTCAAAGAGGAGATGGGGAACCCACAAGATCGAGGGAATAGGCGACGGCTTCGTCCCACGAAACTTGCATCTCAAGCAACTGACAGGCATTGTGACGACCACCTCGGAAGAAGCCCTCAACATGGCACGCCGCCTCTCAACCACTGAAGGCATATTCTGCGGTATCTCTTCCGGATGCAACGTTGCAGCTTCGGTGAAGATCGCGCGGAAGCACCCGAAACTCCGCACGATCGTGACAATGATCAACGACACCGGGCAGAGATACTTCTCGACAGAATTGTGCGGCGAGCCGAAGTCTGTGGAGATTCCGGAACGCGAACATCCACTTGACGAGTACAGTCTGTCAGAGTTGGACAAGTATCAGGCGTCTTGGGAGATCATCGAATAGCTGTCGCTTGGCATCACAACACGACTTGCTCTTCGAGAATGCTACGGCGGAAACCTGACTGACTTTCTGACCGCTTCCCCTATGTCGGCAAACTTGGCTGCATCCTTGAGCTGTCCTTCAAACTTGAACTCTCCAAGCATGAACGCCTTTATTCGGTCAAGCTCGCCCGTCATCAAGCGGTAGAAGACGTCCTCAGTTCCGTTCAGTGTGAGATCCGGCTTGTCATGGAGGCCGTCAGAGAGGGTTATCGTCCCCTCGGAGAAGGTGAGGTAGAATGGGGTTTCTCCGCTGAGGTTGAATTGCACGACTCTATCCCATCCACTAACCATTTGCTTCACATCCGCTAGTTCATTGGCATGTTCTGCGAAATGCTGCCAGCCGTCTTTGACTCTCCCCAATTCTCTCGCCCGCAGGTCGCGGCTGAAATCATTCACCTGACTTAAGAATTCTCAGGAAAACGACAGACAGGATATTTCGGTATACGCAAGCGAATGCCAACATCCGGACGAGAAGAAGAAATGAGATTCGTCGATTCGAGGAAAGCCTATATCATGTCCCAGAACTGTCAAGCTCGAATGCGGCTTGACGGATAACGTCGTCTTCAACATTGGGCTACTACTTGTTCTTGCTGGATTTGCGATTGGAATATTGGCAGTCATCGTTGCTGTTCTGAGATCCGCAAGAGGCTCCGGGCCGACGCGTGGCGGAGGAGTGATTATGATAGGGCCGTTGCCGATAGTCTTCGGAACAGACAAGGAATCCACTCGAACTCTGATCCTGCTCGCCATCATCCTGATGGCTGCAGCGTTGCTTTTCACGTTTCTTCAGACGGTGTGGAGGTAGAGGCATGTCTCAACGTTGTGACATCTGCGGAACCCAGGAAGCACGCTTCGTCTGCAAGAGATGTGGTAAGCGAGTCTGCGTGCAAGACTTCCGACAGGAACAGTGGCTCTGCGCAAGCTGCGGACCGAACGCTCACTTAGAAGGACCAGAAGTCACAAGTGTGTCTCAGATAGGCCTCTCGTGGATACTCTTCGCCAGTTTCGCAATGGTGTTCATCGGTATGATTCTGATGATGATTGCTTCCTTCACCCAAGGCCGCGGCTCCACGAGTGGAGGCGCAATAATACTGGTAGGTCCTATCCCAATAATCCTAGGAAGCGGACCAGAATCAACTTGGATGATCCTGCTAGCTGCGATGATCACTGTGATCGCATTGGCAGCTTTCCTGCTCACTCGCAGAAAGAGGTACAGATAGGAAACTACTCTTTTCTTACAGTTTCGAAACCTATCACGCCGCCCGTCTCTGCGTCGATCTGGAAACGAAACGACTTCCGTTCCTTCATGACGCCTGCCCTCCTCATCGTCAGGATGCCTTCAACCTCCCAGACATCCTTACCTTTTCCGCCAACGAACCAGATCTTGCTGAACTTGACTTGGATCGCCTTGCCCGGGTGCTGCGACTCAAGATAACGTCTAGCCGCAAACTCCGCCGTCGTGGCATCTTCAACCCGGACATCATCACTCATGCGTCAACCATCCGCCAA
>Ga0315279_10006473_pt1 | contig 14785 bp, 5 predicted proteins | sample YL17G06_20_MG_FD_203694 | JGI IMG/M metagenome (GOLD analysis project Ga0315279, IMG submission 203694) | Sediment microbial communities from Yellowstone Lake, YNP, Wyoming, USA - YL17G06_20 | ecosystem: Environmental > Aquatic > Freshwater > Lake > Sediment | place: USA: Wyoming | collected... | reverse complement strand
TCCTGAAGCAAACGGGGAACTCGATCCGGCGGCTCGCCAGGCTGCTCGAGCACTTGGGGGAGCTGAAGGAACTCAACGGCGACCGAGACCTTGCGGATTTGATTCCGGTAGCTGGGGAGAGCTTTCTGGCGCCAGCCCGCTAGTCGGTTCGAACTCGCGTAGAGTGCGAAAAGGCAGGCCAAAGAGGCTGTTTCAAAAGGCTGCGCTCAATCTCCCGTAAGTTGTTGAATCCCCAAGTTCTGGATTTGCCACTTTGGGGTGTTTCAAAAGGTGTGGTTTGTGACAGTACCCTATGGGTGGAAGTCCGGAGTCTTGCGTTTTCTAGTGGCTGACCTGCCGCTCACGAGCGTCGGTTAAGGCTGTTCAGGGTTGCTTGTCGTGGGTCGTTCGAGGGTAATCCGATATGTTCAAATAGCTCTCACTTCGGTGCCTTTCCAAGTCGAACGGGGTATACTGGGGCACTCTGAGGATTTGACTGCGGCGTCACCATGGGTAGCCATACTTGTCTTCCAACCGTCGGACAGATCGTAGGTGTCCGTCAGCGCCTCTACCTTGTGGAGCAATCCCTCGGCCCAGTGAAACCGGGTGACTCTACCCTGGTTCGATTAGCCTGCGTCGATGATGACGCGCAGGGGCAAACCCTCGAGGTTCTGTGGGAGAAGGAGCTTGACCGGCATATCTTATCCGGCGAAGCCTGGGACTCAATTGCCACCCGCGGTTTCGATCCGCCGCGCAAATTCGCCGCCTACATCAGCACTCTCCGCTGGAACTGCGTTACCTCTACCGACCCTAATCTGCTCCAATCTCCATTTCGTGCTGGCATTCGGCTAGACCCTTACGAGCTCGAGCCGCTGCGCAAGGCTTTGCGCTTGCCCCGCGTAAATCTGTTCATCGCGGATGACGTTGGGCTGGGAAAGACCATCGAGGCCGGCCTCATCGCGCGCGAGCTTCTTCTGCGCAAGAAAGCGCGTGAAATCGTCGTCGCCTGCCCCCCTTCGATGTTGCTTCAATGGCGTGAGGAGCTGGAGACCCGATTTGGACTCCATTTCGAGATTCTCGATAGGGACTACGTACAGGAAGTTCGCCGCGAGCGGGGATTTGGAATTAATCCCTGGACCACCCATCCCCGCTTCCTCGTTTCGCATCGCCTCCTTATTGATGAGTCCTATGCCGGTTCCCTGCGTGATTGGCTGGGCACGTTCCGTCCCGGGAGTCTGCTCATCCTGGATGAGGCACACCATGCCGCTCCGGCAAGCGGGCAGCGCTACGCGATAGATTCCCATATCACCCGTGCCATTCGCGACCTCGCGCCTCGATTCGAACACCGCCTATTCTTATCTGCCACTCCCCACAACGGTCATTCAAACAGCTTCTCAGCCCTTCTGGAAATCCTCGACCCGCAGCGCTTCTGTCGCGGCGTAAAGGTGAGCAAGCGGATGCTCGAAGACGTGATGGTACGTCGACTCAAGGACGACCTCCGCCAGATCGTCGGCGGCTTTCCCGAGCGACGGGTCAAACAAATCGACATCGACGGTCTCCCTGAAGAGGCACCCGAGCTCCACCTGACCACGTTGTTAGACGAATACAGGATCCTTCGGGAGCAACGGCTCAGCGATGAGTCTCGCCGAATCCAGACTGCCTCCGGCCTGTTGCTCTCGGGCCTGCAGCAACGCTTGTTCTCTTCTGTCGAGGCCTTCGCTCGCACGCTGCGCGTACACCGGCGGACAGTACAAAGGCAATGGGAGGCGGCGCAGGCCGAGAAAAGCAAAGCTGTAATTCCGCCAGCCCGAGCGGATCTATTGCTCGGAGGCATCGGCTCGGATGACGACCGAGCCGTTCTCCCTGAAAAGGAGCTTGCAACGGAAGAAGAAGCCCAGATCGCTGCTGTCTCCGAGGCGACGGTCGGCCCATCAAGCAGTGCGAGCACTCGTGACCTCTTCGAGCGCGAACAGCAACTTCTGAACCAGATGGCGGAGATCGCCGAAACCGCTCGCGCCCTCCCAGACGCTCGAATCGAGAAGCTCATCCAGTGGATTCGCGAGAACATGTGCCCTGATTTACCGGTCCGCGATGAGACTCCAGAAAAGCCGCCCAAGTGGAATAACACGCGAGTCATCATTTTCACCGAGTACGACGACACAAAACGCTACCTCCAGCAGCAGTTAAGCGGCGCCATTTGTGGGACAGACCGGGCGTCCGAGCGCCTCGCCGTATTTCACGGACCAACTCCGCCCGAGGACCGTGAAGCCATCAAGATCGCGTTCAACACTGATCCGGCGCAACATCCACTCCGTATTCTTATTGCCACCGACGCCGCCCGCGAGGGCCTGAACCTTCAGGCCCATTGCTGGCACCTGTTCCATTTCGATGTGCCCTGGAATCCGAGTCGAATGGAGCAGCGAAATGGCCGAATCGACCGCAAGTTGCAGCCCAATTCAGAGGTTTACTGCTACTACTTCTTCTACAAGCAACGGCCAGAGGACCGAATCCTTGCCGCCCTCGTGCGGAAGACGATGACCATCCGCAAGGAGCTCGGCAGCCTGGCCCAAGTTATCGATAGCCGGCTTGACGCCTTGATGAAGAATGGCATCCGGCGAAAGGAGATCGGCGCTCTCGAGCTGGAGATTCACTCCGCCGACCTTGAAAAAGAACAGCGCGACGCGGTGGAAGAGGAACTGGAAGCTAACCGGGAAAGACAGGCAGACCTCCGCAGGCAGATCGACCGTTTGCGAGACATGCTCGCCAGTTCCAAGAAGGCCATCGGTTTATCGCAAGACCGTTTCCGATCGGCCATTTCGTGCGCCCTTGAAATTCTCGGAGCCGAGCCTCTGAAAGCCTCGGGTAATGGCAAGACAGCAGAACCCACTCCGTATGTGTTCCCGCCGATCGACCAGCGTCCCGGTGCTGATCCATCCTGGGCCGACACGATGGATAGCCTGCGCGCACCGCGGCCCCGAGACCAGAAGTTCTGGGAATGGCGCCGCACTTCTCCCATTCGACCTGTGGTCTTCCAAGACCCTGGCGTCGTGACGGAGGAAGTCGTCCAGCTCCACCTCGAGCAACGGGTGGTGCAAAGGTTGCTAGGGCGGTTCACCGCCCAGGGATTCGTACATCACGATCTATCCCGGGCCTGCCTCGCTCAGTCGTCCGACCCAATCCCGCGTGTGATCCTTATCGGTCGTCTGGCTCTGTACGGCCCGGGTGCCGCGCGCCTGCACGAAGAATTGATCCCAATTACTGCCCGCTGGGTGGATCCAGCCATTCGAAAAGGCGCTCTCTCGCCTTACGGTCGGGAGGCAGAAAGCCGCACGCTCGCGCTTCTCGACGAGGCGCTTCTGGGTGCTGGCGTACGACCGATTCCTGATACCGTTGTCCGCCAGTTGCAGGCGGCTGCGCCTGGGGATGTTCGGGAACTTCTGCCACATTTAGAAGCACGTGGCTCCGAATACATTCAGGATGCCGAGGCGCGTCTTGAAAAGCGGGCCGAAGCCGAAGCCAAGGCGATGCTGGAAATCCTAGAAACCCAGAAGAAACATCTTGATGAAACGGTCGCCCGCTACGAGCAACCTGAAGCCCAATTGAAGTTTCAGGAGTTCAACGAGGAGGAGCGCCGCCAGCTCGAAGCAAACCAGCGTTATTGGGCTAAGCGGCTGATTGCGCTCGGCGGCGAGCTCCGGACCGAGCCCGATCGAATCCGGGGTCTCTACGAGGTCCGTGCTCAGCGTATTGAGCCCATCGGGCTCGTTTATTTGTGGCCTGTCACGGGTTAGAAGATGGCGAAGGATCCTGCAGTTCTGGTTCACCAGGAATGGCTCGGCTACGTTCAGCCGGTCGGATTAGTCGTCTCCATTCCGGCACTTCTTGAGGCAAACGCCCGGATTAACCGCAATTTCGGGCCTGACCATCAGAAGTTTCTCAGCGCGCTGCCGACCGATCGTGATGGTGAGCCCGTCCCTGAAATTCCCGGCTTTCTAGAATTCGCGGAAACTGTGTTCGGCTGGTCGCTTCAGGACTTGTACGGGGCACCTGGTGCGCCCGCCGTGCCCAATTCCCTTGAAGCTCCACTCCCGGAATACAACGAGACACTCCGGCCCACTTACGCGCTTCGGGAATTCCAGCCTCAAGATTCGCACCACGAATGGATTCTACTAATCAACGTGCTCCCCAAAGGAACTGACGTGGACGCCGTTGCCATCACGGATGCGCGGCGATGGCAGGCCAGCCCGCAAGCCCGGTTTGAAAGGCTGCTGCGCGAGACTCGCATCCCGGCAGGACTGCTCGTTAACGAGCGGCAAATTCGGCTGGTTTACGCACCAAGGGGAGAATCCAGCGGCTACATCACTTTCAAGCTGGCGGATATGGTGCAGGTTGCGGGAAGGCCGATTGTTGCTGCACTTGTCATGCTGCTCTCCTACGAGCGCTTGTACAGCGTGGCCGAAGACGAGCGCCTTTCCGCCATTCTTGCGGACAGCCGCAAATTCCAGAATGTGGTCTCCACCAAACTTGCTGGCCAAGTCCTCGAAGCTCTCTACGAGCTACTGCGCGGGTTTCAAGCTGCCGACGATCAGACCCATGGCGAACTCCTGCGTGAAGTAATGGCGCGCGAGCCAAACCACGTCTACGCCGGATTAGTCATCACGCTGTTGCGCCTGGTTTTCTTGCTCTACGCCGAGGACCACGACTTACTGCCCGCAGACCCGATCTATACGAATCACTACTCAGTGACCGGTCTCTATGAGCGGCTGCGTGCTGACGCGGGCCGGTACCCGGACACGATGGACCAACGGTATGGAGCCTGGGCGCAACTTCTGGCGCTGTTCCGTCTTGTCTATGAAGGCGGCAGCCACGGCGACATGCGCATACCCGCGCGCAAAGGCTATCTCTTTGACCCAGACCGTTACCTCTTTCTCGAAGGCCGCCGCGAGCGCTCAGATCCACCCGCGATTCCGCGCGTGTCTGACGGAGTTGTCTTTCGGATTCTGTCGAAGCTACTGTTGCTTGATGGAGAGCGCCTCAGTTATCGCACTCTGGCCGTCGAACAGATTGGGAGCGTCTATGAAGTCATCATGGGGTTCGAGTTGCACGTGGCCGCCGGTCCCTGCATCGGCATCAGACCCGCCAAACGGAACGGCGCTCCAACTACCATCAACCTGGAGGAGGTGCTTCGCATCCCGGCCGACAAACGCCTCAAGTGGCTCGCGGACAACACGGACCAAAAGCTCACAGGCCAGGCGGCCGATGCGCTCAAGGTAGCTTCTACAATGGAAGACCTGCTCGCGGCGCTCGACCGCAAGATCGCGAAAGCAGTGACGCCCAACGTCGTAATGAAGGGCGCGATGATCTTCCAACCCTCGAACGAACGCCGCCGCAGTGGATCTCATTACACGCCCAGCAGCCTCACAGCCCCCATTGTTGAAGCGGCATTGCGGCCGGTGCTGAAGCAAATGGGAGACAATCCCACTCCTGACCAGATCCTGCAACTCAAAGTGTGCGATCCAGCCATGGGGTCAGGTGCGTTCCTGGTGGAAGCGTGCCGTCAGCTCGGTGATGCCCTCGTCAAGGCTTGGCACTCCCACAATCAGGTTCCGGCGATTCCGCGGGACGAAGACGAGGTGCTGCATGCCCGTCGCCGGATTGCCCAACGGTGCCTTTACGGCGTGGATAAGAATCCTCTGGCGGCAGACCTGGCAAAGCTCTCTTTGTGGCTCGCCACGCTTGCCAAGGATCATCCGTTTACATTCCTCAACCACGCACTGCGCGCCGGTGATTCGCTGGTCGGGCTCACCCGACGGCAGATCGCGGCGTTCCACTGGCTCCCGAGCGAACAACAAAGCTTCCTTGAGGAGCGGATTCGCAAGCGGATCGATCGCGTTAGTGAAGTCCGGCAGCACATTCTTGCCGCAGCAGACGACACTCCTTACGCAGTGCTGCAGCAAAGGCTGGACCAGGCAGACCAGGAACTCTTCTGGGTCCGGCTAGTAGGGAATGCCGCAATCTCAGCTTTCTTCTCCGCTGAGAAACCTAAACAGCGGGAGGAAAAGCGCAAGGCATTCCGCGGCCAATTCGAAACCGCCGTGAAGAACATGGGCAAATTTGAGCTTACGAAAGAGATTGAGGGGGCAATTGCCAGCTTACGTAGAGGCCCCAAAGGCGTCACCCCATTTCACTGGGAGATCGAATTCCCTGAAGTATTCATCGTGGATGCGAAAGGGAGTGTGACGGGTGGGTTCGATGTAATAGTCGGCAACCCACCGTTTGCAGGCAAGAACACGCTGATTAACGCCCACGCCGATGGTTATCTCGGCTGGCTGCAGGCCATTCATGAGGAGTCTCACGGTAACTCAGACCTGGTGGCGCATTTCTTCCGTCGCGCGTTCAATTTAGTGCGACCCGGTGGTTGTTTTGGCTTGATCGCAACGAACACCATCGGACAAGGAGACACACGCTCCACGGGCCTGCGCTGGATTTGCACTCACGGTGGCACGATCTACCAGGCGCGGAAGCGGTTGAAGTGGCCAGGCGAGGCGGCAGTGGTGGTTAGCGTGGTGCATGTGGCACGAGGGCCGATACCGGGACCCTATTTGCTGGAATACCATGAGGTCCCAGTCATCACAGCCTATCTTTTCCACGCGGGTGTTCACGAGGACCCGGCCCGGTTGGATATCAATGGAGGCAAGTGCTTCATCGGCAGTTACGTCCTCGGCATGGGATTCACATTTGATGACACTGATACCAGAGGTGTTGCGACGTCATTGGGTGAAATGGAGAGACTAGTCCACAAAGACCCGCACAATGCGGAACGGATCTTTCCTTATATTGGTGGAGAAGAAGTGAATGACAACCCAACTCACGCGCATCACCGCTATGTGATTGATTTCCAGGACTGGCCATTGCGGCGGGAGGACCTCGGCGCCACTTGGGCCAAGGCGGACTTGGAAACTCGCAAGAAATGGCTGAAGAACCACATTGTGCCGCTCGATTATCCGGATCCTGTGGCGGCCGACTTTCCAGACTTGCTCGATATAGTCGAACGCAAAGTAAAACCAGACCGGCAGAATCAAAGCTCAATTGTGAATCCTGCCAGGTGGTGGATGTTCGCTCGTCCAGCAACAGATTTGCGATCGTCATTGGCGGATCTCAATCGGGTGCTTGTGCTGTCGAGGATTGGAAACGCATTCGCATTCGCCTTCCTGCCAGCACGACAAGTTTTCGCCGAGAGCCTAGTTGTGACTGCTAGCTCTGACTTCAGGATGTTTGCCTCGCTCCAGTCGCGAGTACATGAGGTTTGGGCCCGTCTGTTGTCTTCCTCCATGAAGGACGACCTACGGTACACACCAACCGACTGCTTCGAGACCTTCCCTTTCCCAAGAGACTTTGAGACGCTGCCCACGTTGGAGCAGGCCGGGAAGGGGTATTATGAATTCCGTGCTGCCTTGATGGTCAGAAACAACGAAGGACTTACAGCGACTTACAATCGCTTCCACGACCCGGAGGAAGACAATCCTGACATCCTTCGGCTGCGAGAGCTTCACGCCGCGATGGACCGCGCCGTCCTTGACGCGTACGGGTGGACGGACATTCAACCAAAGTGCGAGTTCCTTCTTGACTACGAAGAGGAAGAGGACGAAGAGGAAAACGGTCCGCGCCGGCGCAAAAAGCCCTGGCGCTTCCGCTGGCCGGACGAAATCCGTGACGAAGTCCTGGCCCGCCTCCTCGAATTGAACCGCCAGCGTGCCCTTGAGGAAGGCCAGGTGCTTACGACTTCGGTTGCCGCCGCAGAAATTGCCAAAGCAAACCCTGGGCGCAAGCGCCACAAGAAGAAATCCGCCAACGAAGGGGTGCAGACCTCCGCCACGGGTTTATTTGCCAAATCAAAGAGGGAGTCGTAATCCGTGCCAGAAGAAATGACTTCCGCTGAAGTAAGAAGCCGCTTGGTCGATGCTCTTCGCCTCGATCTGGTTGGTCCATCGGATAACCTCGGCGACCCGAGTGAAGCCTTGCCCCAGGCGCCCTCCCGCTGGTACCTGACGGGCTTCCTTGTTCCGCTCGAAGCCGACGAAACGCAGCGCGCCGATGAATCGAGCACGGATGAGGTCGACCAGCCAGGTGACGGTAACGGGCTCGATGACGATGTAGCGCCTGAGCCGGCGGCGGCCCGGCAGCGCTATTTGCCTGCCTCCATCGGCATGAGTATCCTCGTTCCGGGCAACACAAGCCATCTGGTCGTCAAGGTTTCTTGGGGCGACTACCACCTTCACGCCGAAGGCCCGGAGACATGGGAGCGTAAGGCACGCTCCGCTGCGGTGACTGTTGACCTCACCAAGGCGACGGACAAAGCTAGAGAGACCGACGTCCCTGAAAGCGGCGGCCTAAAGGTGGCCTACCTCGCGCGCCCCGTGGGCAATCTGGCGGCCGAGGCAGGAGTGCCGCCCGATGCGCGGACCGTCTCGGTCTTTCTGGTGAATCGCCGTGCGCCGGCGCCGGACGAGAAGAAAGACGAGGCATTCGCTTTTCAGGTTCAACTTGAAGTGGCTAGCGACATAGGCTTCCTACCGCGTCCAGATTTGCGGAGTCTGGCGAGCAGCGACTGGGATGAACGGGTAGCAGATCTTCAGTACCGCGATGCGGGCGAGTACGGCGTTGGACACAACGTGTCCACCCAGGCTGTTCTCGAGGGGCGAGCATGCCGACTTGTGCGCACCTGCTGGATTCCGGAAGCAGAGGTCGAATACGTGGCATGGAGAGAAATTCCCGGCGTTGAGATGTCCATGGATGCGCTCAGTCGAATCCAGGACTTTGCGGAGGCGAATGCCAAGCTCAGCCCGATTGTCAAAGAGTACCGAAGCTGGATCGAAGCCCTGGGGGCGAAGGTTCCGACTGCTCCTGCGAAACGCCGCGAAACGGGGCAGGAACTTCTGCAAAGGGCACGTGTCGCCGCCGATCGCATCCAACGTGGGATCGAGTTACTTGCGGACCCGAAATGTCTTGAGGCTTTCCGGCTCGCGAACAAGGTCATGGCCGAGTCCGCCCGCCGTCGGCTCGGAGTCATGCAAGGTAAGCCCGCGAAGGGCGTGCAGCCGGCTTGGCGCCCCTTTCAGTTGGCGTTTCTGCTCATGAATCTCTCGGGAATCGCGCAGCCGGAAAACGAAGACCGGCAGGGGGTGGACCTGTTGTTCTTTCCCACCGGCGGCGGCAAGACAGAAGCCTACCTGGGGCTGGCCGCATTTACGTTGACTTTACGACGCCTTCGGAATCCCGGCATCGGCTCGGCGGGCGTAAGCGTTCTGATGCGCTATACACTGCGCTTGTTGACTCTCGACCAACTCAGCCGTGCCGCGACACTAGTCTGCGCTCTGGAATTGGAGCGAAGGCAGGACGTGACCAAACTTGGGGAATGGCCCTTCGAGATCGGTCTTTGGGTGGGACGCGCTGCCACGCCCAACCGCATGGGGCGTAAGGGGGATAACGACCCGGAATCCGCGCGATTGCGCACGCTCCGGTTCATGAACGACGACCGCAGGCCCTCGCCGATTCCACTTGAAGAGTGTCCCTGGTGCGGAACGAAATTCAAGGGCATATCTTTCCGTCTTCTTCCTAACTCGGATGAACCGGAGGACCTGCGCATCTCTTGCGTAAATCGAGAGTGCCCGTTTAGCCGAGGTGTTAACCTCCCCATCGTCGCGGTCGATGAGCCAATCTACCGCCGATTGCCGTGTTTTATCATCGCGACGGTAGACAAGTTTGCTGCTCTGCCTTGGACAGGCCCCGTGGGAGCGTTTTTCGGACGAGTGCAACGCTACGACGCTCGTGGCTTCTACGGCCCATGCGACCCCATCCAAGGTACGAAACTTCCTGGCGCTCGCCTACTACCCCCAGACCTTATCATCCAGGACGAGCTGCACCTCATCTCCGGCCCGCTCGGCACTCTGGTCGGTCTCTACGAAACCGCCTTGGATGAGCTTTGCGTCATCGACCGAGATGGTCACCAAGTAAGGCCGAAGGTCGTCGCTTCCACGGCCACTGTGCGACGTGCGGAGACGCAGATTCGCGCCCTGTTCAATCGCCGGATGGTAGACATCTTCCCGCCACCCGGCCCGGATCGCCGCGACTCATTCTTCGCCCGGACGGTTCCCACGAGTGAGAGCAACGCTCGCCTGTATGTCGGCGTCGCTGCACAGGGGCGTAGCCAGAAAGTTGCAATGCTCCGCGTGTACCTGGCATTGCTTGGTGCCTCTCAGAAGTGGTATTCCCGACTGCGCAAGGACCAAGGGAAGCCCGAATCCGCCGATCCCTACATGACCCTCGTTGGCTACTACAACAGCCTGCGCGAGCTCGGTGGAGCCCGGCGCTTGATCGAGGATGAAATCCGCAACCGCCTCGCTGGCTATTCCAGTCGCAAGCGCGTGGCCGAAACCGAAGGCCTGTTCGACGACCGACAGATTGGATACGAACCCGTCGAGCTAACCAGCCGAGTTACCACAGCCGAGGTGGCCGAAGCAAGACGCCGGCTTTCTGTTCCCTTTACGGACAAGACTCGCGTTGATGTGGCGATTGCCACGAACATGATTTCCGTCGGAATAGACATCACGCGCCTCGGACTAATGGTGGTGTTCGGACAACCGAAAACCAGCGCCGAATATATCCAGGCCACGAGCCGTGTCGGTCGGGACCCGGACCGGCCTGGCTTGGTTGTAACCATCTTCAACGTTCACAAACCGCGTGACCGATCTCACTACGAGCGCTTCGCGGCTTATCACGGAACGTTCTACCGCAGCGTCGAAGCCACAAGCGTGACGCCCTTTTCGCCGCGCGCCCTCGATAAGGGTTTGGCGGCTACCTTGGTGGGACTCGCACGGCAGGGGTGTCAGCCCATGACGCCGCCGCGTGGCGCAATGGAAATCCTGAACGAGCGCACGCGCCTTGATTTTGTCATTCAGGCATTGGCCGAGCGAGCGTACAGCCACTCGGATTTACTACCCGAGGAAGCTGAACGTTTGCGTCAACGCGTGCGAGAACGGGCAATTGACTTGATGGATGAATGGGCAAAGATAGCCCAGGACTACCAAAAGGTTGGGACAGGGCTTCAGTACAATCCCGTCGAGGCTGGTGCCGCCAAGCAGTTGCTCTACGACTTTTTGAGCCCCGAGGTAAGAAACTTGCCTCCTGAGCATCCACGGATGAAATTCAGGGCCAACCGGTCACTTCGCGACGTTGAGCCCAATGTGAACCTTTGGGTCAGAACTCTGGAGAATGTAGAGTTGGAGGAAGAGACGGCATGAATGCTGGAAAGAAGGCGCAAGGTGAAATCCGGCAAAGTCAGATCGTGACTACATTTGGACCCGGCTCCATGGTAGATCTGCCCAACCACTCCGTGCTCGTCGCAGGTCTGGATTTCTGGATTGGCCTGAGCCAATCGATTCCCGAACCCAGGCTTAGCCAGAAGCTGGCACGAGTGCTTGGAGTGCCGTCGGTAGAGCTCAAGTCCCCGCCTCCAGCCGACAACGACCCAACTGCACCACCAACCGGAATCGCTGCTTTCCAATTCCCCGAATGGTTCATTACACAAGACTTGGAACAACAGGAGCGATCTGGTATGCGCTCCCGCCTCCTCGTCCACCGCAAGGCGTTAACGCGGGGAAAATACATTGACAGAGATAGGAAATCGCGAGCCGTCGTGCCCGTGCGGTTCGTCCGCGCCTGCCGCGCGGGACATATCGGTGACATTGATTGGTATGCGTTCGCGCACAACGGTCCCTCGGAGTGCGGCAAACAGCAGCGTCAACTCTATCTCGACGAGCGCGGCACGAGTGGTGACCTTACTGAGGTCTGGGTCCGATGCGAATGCGGAAAGGGAGAGCGCAGCTTGGCCCAGGCAGCTAAGTTGCAGAACCAGGCTCTTGGCCTCTGTGATGGTGCACGGCCGTGGCTGGGCCCGTACACGAAGGAAAAATGCGGTGAGCCGAGCCGATTGCTGATTCGGTCGGCTTCCAACGCATACTTTCCGCAACTCATGAGCGTCATTTCGCTCCCCGACCGAGATGTAACCGTGCGGCGAGCCGTAGACGCGGTCTGGAGCTATCTGGAGGCGGTCGAAAACTTGGAACAACTGCAGTACGAGCGAAAAAAATCGACCGTCAAGACCGCTCTCGAGGGAATCAGCAACGAAGAAGTTTTCGCAGAGCTTGAGGCCCGAAGGGGCGGCGTGAAGCAAGAGAAGTCGGTCAAGGTGGCGGAGCTTGAAACGCTCGTCGCAGCCAAGCAAGAAGTAGGCGAGGACAAGCCCGAGGGTGTCTTTTACGCTCGCGCTCTGCCTGGTTCCGTGTGGAGTCGGCCCTGGATGGAGCCGATCGAGCGAGTTGTGCTCGTCCACCGGCTCCGCGAGGTTGTGGCCCAGGTCGGCTTTACGCGGTTCGAATCCGCCGCAGCGGATATTGAAGGTGAACTGGACATCGGCGTGCGCCGGGCAGCCTTGACCCGCGAAATCACTTGGCTGCCGGCGTTCGAGAACAAGGGTGAGGGGGTATTTATACAGTTCAAGTCAGAGGCCATTAAAGGTTGGCTTGCCAAGGGAGCTGTGCAGAATCGCGCGGTCGGGTTGATGACCGGTTTCAAGCTGTGGCGGCAGGAGCACCAGGGTACGAAGCGGGAATTCCCAGGTCCGCAGTATCTTATGCTCCATTCGCTCTCACACCTTCTCATTACGGCGGTTGCACTGGAGTGCGGTTATCCCGCCAGCTCCATTCGCGAGCGCATTTACGCCATCCCGGAAGTGGGCTACGGAATTCTGCTCTATACAGGAAGCTCCGACGCCGAAGGCACGCTGGGAGGGCTGGTGCAAGTGGGCCGCCGCATCCATGAGTCCATCAAGAATGCTCTCGAGCTGGGATTGCTTTGTTCGAACGACCCTGTATGTGCGCAGCACGACCCTTCGAGCGGTCACGAGCGTCGATTCTTGCATGGCTCGGCTTGCCACGGATGCCTGCTGATTTCGGAGACGAGTTGCGAGCAACAGAATGATTTCCTCGACCGTGCCCTGGTCGTCCAAACCGTCCAGAATCTAGGGGCCGAATTCTTCCCGGAGATTGTCACTCGTGAAGGATCCGCTACTCTTATTAGCGCCGTCTGACTTGCGCACCCTTGCGGTGGCCATAGCCTCCGGGCGTTTGAGCGAGCCGTATCTTGCGACGAGCGTTCAGAGATTCCTGAGTCCCGGCACTGCTGACGAGGTTGCGAGTAGCTTGCAGGAGTTGGCCGCGTTAGGGGTCCAGACCCGAGCGCTCACAAAACTCCTCGAGCTCCTGGCGACTGCCATAGCCGACAGACCACCGCTCGAAGATATTATAGACTTAGTGACAACAGGTCCCGACAGTGGTGGGTTGGCAAGCCGTGACACGAGCGTTGTGGTTCGCGATCTGTTCCACAATGCGAAGGACTCTGTTGTGGTGGTTGGCTACGCCGTTCACCAGGGCCGGGAAGTGTTTCAGGCGCTTGCTGACCGCATGATAGAGAACCCAAAGCTGGATGTCCGTATGTATTTGGACATTCAGCGCAAGATTGGAGACACCTCCACGGCATCCGAACTTGTCAGACGTTTCGAAAACCGTTTTCGGAGTTCGCAATGGCCTCCGGGGAAACCGCTTCCACAGGTCTTCTACGACCCGAGGTCCTTAGAATTGGAACGCGGAAAGTGCGCGGCGCTCCACGCAAAGTGCATTGTGGTAGATGGTTGCGAACTGTTTTTGTCATCCGCGAATTTCACCGAGGCAGCTCAGCAAAAGAACATCGAACTTGGTGTGCTGTTCCACTCGGCTCCGATGGCTGCCCGCGTACTCCGCTTCTTTACGTCCTTGGTCGAGAGTGGCCGACTGAAGAAGGCTTTCTAGGAGTCGGCACTCTTCTCCAATTCGTTTGCCCAACCTGAGCCGGCCCTGCATCCAGGCCAATAGTCGTACGCGGTGACCTAGATGCATGGACTCATCGGCGGCGGTCATCAAGGGTCTCATTGAGGATTTCGTGGATGACGCAACCACGAAGGCACAAGCTCCGCCAGAAGCGTCCAGCAGAGAACCTGCGCCAAAAGAAATCCTTTGGCACAACAGAAAGTGGTGTGAAACGTCCATGATCGGTCAGTCTGTTGCGGGAGGCGCCGCGGACACCCTTTGGTACAGCCAACATGAGAGACGGCTGGAACCTCTTGCGGGTACTCGGATGAGGTGGAGTCACTAGCCGAGGATTTCTCAAATGTACCCCCGTATCTTGATTGATCTTCTGGGTGCCCATTGCAAAGGGTTTTTACAACTCCGAAATGCCGACTTCACGGCCGAGTGACCGCCGACATGAGAGGAGGAGCCGCAAGGCGCTGGGACAGTTTCCGAGTCGACGACGATACGCCCGGAATCGTGTAGGTGGTTGGCAACAGCCCCAGATCGAGTGTCTGTCTGGCCCTATTCATAGCAACTTGACGCACGTATCCTTGCGCCCTGTTCCGCGTTGATGCGGGTGCTGCTGCGGCTGGGGGGAAAGAGGACAGAAGGGGCGCACGCGCAGTGCGCCACGCTGCCGCTAAACCTCTTGAAGATTGGTGCCCTCATCATCAGGGTGCGCGAGGTGCGGGTGTCGCTGGCCGGAGGCTATTCCTGCGTCGCGCTGTTCCATCAGGTCTACGCGCAGTTACGCGCCGCCTCACGGCCCTGCTGAAAGGGCTCGTCCTCTTTTTTCCACAGCAACCCGCTCGAGTCATGGTGGCGGCGTGTTGATCTATCTGCGTCGTACTGTCCAACTTTGC